>Ga0335396_10000772_pt1 | contig 43670 bp, 35 predicted proteins | sample FRY02_FD_205743 | JGI IMG/M metagenome (GOLD analysis project Ga0335396, IMG submission 205743) | Freshwater microbial communities from Lake Fryxell liftoff mats and glacier meltwater in Antarctica - FRY-02 (spades assembly) (version 2) | ecosystem: Environmental > Aquatic > Freshwater > Ice >...
CAGTTCAGCGGCACCGCGATCTCGTGGAGGCGGTCTCCGACGGGCAGCGATGAACCGGCCATGAACGGAACCTTCAACTCGCGAGCCCGATCGTACATCCACTTGGCATCGGACCAGACGGGGCCGAGGTGCTTATCGCTGAACACGGGGACCACCCGATTGTATTTCTGAAATGTAGCGGTGATTTCTTCGAAGAATCGGCGACGCGGGTAGAGCTGCTGCCCGAGATCGTTGAGAAGATAGTTTCCGTGCTCGCCGATGCTGAGCACGCCGTCAACCGGGATGCTCTTGCCGCCGATGGTAACGGCCTTTTCGATAGAGTCGAAAATGGGCACGCCATGCTTCTTGCAGGCAGCCTTACCGATATCGCTCTTCGAAAGCTGGTCGACATAGAGCGATGCCAGTTTGAGCGACGGCCCCGGCCCGCCGTCCTGTTTCCAGCCTTCTATGATCTTGCCCAGGATGACATCGGCGTGCGAGTTATAGCGGTACACCGTAACGACAGCCGCCACTAACTTTGGCTTGACTAGGGCGGAATCCTGCGAGGCGAAACTCGCCACCGGGCCGATGATGCCACCGATCAGCGGCGCAGTCGCCAACTTGAGACAGTCTCGTCTTGAGATGCCATTCATGAGTTGGTGTCTTATTTGTTCAAAGCCTGAACTTGTAGAGATTCCCATCGATTCTCCTCCTCAACGCCTAACAGTTATTCGTTTGCGCAACCCACCTCCAGCAACGACGAGTTGCGGAAATGGGCGTAATGATTTTAGAATTAATCTACCAGCATAGTATGATGATAAGAAAAGCTTGGTCAAGAAAAAAGGTAGGATTACGGTATCGCTTCAGCGAAATACAGGTGCCAAAAAGCGAATTCAATAAGGTTCTTTGATTACCTGATTTGCAAAAGAGTGTGAAGCTCGCTTTAGCAGGCCAATGCGACCAATCTCACTATTCGGTCATCTCCCACAGTTGCAGGACTCGGTGGAAGCCGCAGGTCAGCAGGAACTTGCCGTCTGCCGAGAGGGCGACGGTTTGAGCAGCAATGGTATCCACCTGCCATTGGTCGATGATTTGGTTCTTGTCGACATCCCAGACCACGACCTGCTTGTTGCTCGAATCCGCCACGGCGATGCGCTTGCCATTCGCCGAGATTGCGATGCTGTTGTTTTGCGCAGGACGCACTGCGATGTTCGTCGGCTTCGTCGATTCAGCCAAGGAGATCACATCCAAACTGGAGAAGCTTTTCACGAACACACCACGACTACCATCCGCAGCGAAACGAGCTTGGAAGTAGCTGCCGATGCCCGGAGCCAGCGGCTCGGCCTTTTCCAGATTTCCCGTGTTGGAATCGTAGTGCAGCAACTCCTGGCCATCGGTGGCGGTCAACGACTTGCCATCAGAGCTCAGCAACACGGCCTTGGTGTTGCCTCGTTTCGACTGCCACTCTTTGAGCATCTTTCCAGACGACAGATCCCAACTCTGGAAGCTGAAGCCGGCGAGATAGACACGCTGGTTGTCCGCTGAAAATGTAAGGCAAGTCGGTGCGAAGCGATCGACCTTCGGTTGCAGGACGACCTTCCGATTGTCGAGATTCCAGATGCAGGTTTCGGTGAGTGTTCCGCCGCCGACCAGCTTGCCATCGGAAGAGACATTGAGGAATTGAATGTTCTGCTTCAAACCTTCGAGCTGACCGATAGGCTTGTCTTGTGAAGCGTCGAAGATTTGCACCGGCCCTTCGTGCGTCGCGACGAGTGCCCGTTTTCCGTCCGGAGTCAGTTGGATGGCTTGAATGAGACCCGTGTTGAGGGGCGCAAAGCGGCGCACGAGCTTGGCCTTCTTCGGTCCCGGAAGTTTTTCGATTTCGGTGGCTGCCTTCTCGGATTGCTGTCGCCGAACATCGGCCATGCGTGCTTCGTTCGCAGTGAGTTCGGCCGCGATGATCTGCGGATCGGTGTAGAGAAACTGCATCTGGAAGGGCACGCTGACCGTGGCGTTATCGATGTTGCGCGCCAGTTCGAACTTCATCTCCGCAGCGAACGGCATCGCATCCTTCACATGATAGCGCCAGTCTCCTTCCCCCTTCAGATGCAAGTACGGGTTGCTGACATTGTCGAGCGTCTTGAGCTCGTAGCTCTTCTTGAGTAACACCACGCCATCGACTTGTTTGCCGAGCGTGAATGTGGTGCTTTCCTGCGCCGGGAAAACCGTTTCCTTCGGCCGATTATTGCCTAAGGGCCCGAAGGGCGGACGCATCAGGCCGCGTGCCCGCATTCGTGCGAGCGGGTCGTTCGGGTCTTGCTCGAAGCGAATGACAGAGGTTTGTTTGCTTTGCCCCCAGGTCGCTTGGCCGGTGGGGTTCAGCGGAGCAATCGCCACCAAGCCGACCGGTCCCATGCAGAACGGGAGCTGCTCTTCACCGGTCATCTGCACGATCTCACCGAACTCGTCGAGAGTTAGTGTTCCGGAGCCGCGGCCCTGCGACGGGATCGAAAAGTTGAGAAGCCGTTGACCAGGTACCGCTCGCTGAGAGGTCGAGAATGTCGCATCGTAAGCCAGCGTGATGAGATTGCCGCTCGCCCCTGCGACGACGCTTACCAAAGCAACCGATGGGCTGACCTTTGTCACGAGCGTCGGGCCATCCAGTTTCTGTTGCGATTTGCCAGCGACGAACTTTGCGCCCGCTTGTTGCAACAATGTTTTCGCATCGTTGATAGGCCGAGCAAACCCAACCGTCGAAACCGTCGCTCCCGCAAGCTTCGCGCTAACGACGCCGATCACCTCACCCATTTCATTCACGATCGGGCCGCCGCTGTTGCCCGGATTGATCGCCGCATCGATCTGAAACACACGGCTGTTAGCTTCTTGATTCAATCCTGACACCGAACCGGTCGTGACTTTCAAATTGTTGCCCAGCACATCCGAGAGCGGATAACCCAACGCTCGCACCGCTTGGCCAAGTTGCACGCTGCTGGAATCAGTCAGCGCGACCGGCGTCAGATTCTGAGCGTTGATGCGAATGACGGCGACATCGTGTACACGATCGGATGAAACCACGACTGCTGGATACTTCACTCCGCCAAGCAGTACTTCGATCGTCTTCGCACCGTCCACGACATGCGCGCATGTGACCAAGAAGCCGTCAGCCGTGGCGACGAACGCAGTGCCAGTCCCTTGCTTCTTGAACTCGATGATCGGCCCGGCCGGCTTCGGCGAGATGCGATAGTTACAAATTCCTTCGGTCCGTTCGATGACTTGGCCGAGATTCGCCTCGATGCTGAACTTGTACGAGTACTTGCGATTCGGCTGCCATTTGTAGCGCAAAGCGTTGCTCGGATTTGCCGCAACCGCCGGCCCCGGAGCAGGCTGAACCGGCACACCGGGAGCAGGGATCTGCGGCGCAGGATTCACCTGAGGGATCGGTGTGGGATTCGGAAACTGCGGAGCGGGATTGGACTGCACACCGGCCAGGGCGTTTGATGCATCTGCCTTCTTAATGTTCCCGTCACCCTGCGAGCCCGGCGGTGTACTGGAAGGCTCCGTCTGAATGAAGTTCGGAGGTGAAGTTGCGATCGGCTTCTCCACCGATTCATTAGTTTGCAATTGCGGTTCAGGCACTTGGGTCTGTGGTTCGGCATTGTTTCCGCAGCCAGCTAAGAATAGCACAAGAAAAAACACGCTCGTTTTAGTGCGCAGCATTGGTTGGCCCCAGTCTGAATGGTACAGCAGATAACAGTGAATTGATCTGCCTGCTAACTTGGCCAAGCTGTTGATGCGAGTCTGGTCTTCACATAACGCAACATCTCACGCACCAAAGGGTTTGTCAAGAAAAACCGTTGAGATTTCTATCGCATTCGGTATCATGATAGCCTGTATGCAATCTAACCAAGATATCCCTGCGTGCAGCATCCGGAGCCCTAGGGACGATCCGGACGCTGCCTCGTGCAAAATCACAGGAACTAGCAATTGCTCACTTTATGGGGTTGGGACCTCACGACGACGATCCCAATGCTTTACATCGAAGACGCGACCCAAGTGAAACTCAAATTCATTGGTACGGCTCATCTTCCGGACTCGGACAACCTCAACGGTAGCCTCTGGAATGGGATGGGTGTAGCCATTGATCATTCTGATTCGAAACGGTGCTGAGGTATCAATCTTATCGAGCCGAGCTATCCAATAAGGAGACATAGCCCTGGTTTCGATATGCTTTCTCCTTGGAAGGGCAAGGATATCAGCAAAGGCTTCGCGTTTGATGTTACTGACTAGCGTAGGGTGCTTGTATTCAGTAGGCATAAAGTAGTGCTCCTAAAAAGTTTGTGTATCTAACTAAAGTTCTGGCGATACAAGTGAACGACACTTGGTGCGAGTTCCGGGGTGCGTCTAACAAGTTTTCATTTGGCAGCTATCCCCAGCGACAACGAGTCACGGGAATGGTCGCTCAACCTTCTTAGATTAGTACATTTAATCACAAACAATTAGAGGGGCAAATGATATTTAAGAATTTTTTGGAAGTTTCTAGATGCGCTTCGAGTTTTTAAATTTAAAAAAATCAAATGTCTCGGGAAAGTCGTCGTATGTTCTCATCGACTGGATCGATCTTTTCGGTCCATTCTTCCTCATTCATAGCGGTCTCCATTGGTATTACGAAGCAAGCCAAAACGCTCAAAGTAATGAAAGGGTTCATAAAATTCTTCTGGTAACTTCCGCGCCACACAAATAAAGCAAATGGCGTCATTTGCTGCGCTTTTTGCATCTTTGGCGGACAGAGAGGGCCTACTTGCGGCCGGTGTCAAGTGCAACGCCCCGTTCGGCTGCTTCACCTGATTCGGCGTGCTTGCCGCTCGTGGGCGATCTCGCACGCCACCACCGAGCGAATATATACACTCCGACCCCGACCGCAGCAGCCACGCCCCACTCGACCAGCAGCGCCGTCTCTTGCCACCAGATGGCCTCGCGATATATGCCCATGGCCTCGCGATGTACGCCCATGGTGGTGCCTCGGTACAGGACGATGCCGAAGACCGAAATCTCGGCAGTGCCCACCTCCCCGATCTCGAGCCTGATGCTGGGCAAGTGGCCCCTGTGGCCGAGAAAAAATACATGGAGTGTCACTCCGGCCACGACCAAGGCGATCAGAAGCGGGACAACATACCGGTCATGCAGCTCGCCCATCGGTAGCCCCATACGAGTACGGAACACGACAACCATTCCCGGGGCCAGGAAACCGACGAAAGTCGGTCCCCCAAATCAACAACTCCAAGTGACGGTCGTACCTGAGGTTGGGATAGTTTATAAGCCCTAGTCCAATTAGAACTAAGGTTGTAACCGCATATGTGATGATCCCGCAGACCACCATCATTACCCAGGTGCCGAGAATCTTCACTTCCAAGGTGTTGAGAACCTTCACTTCCAAGGTGTTGAGAACCTTCACTACCAAGGTGCCGAGAATCTTCCACATCGGGTTCCTCCTTCTTCATCTGAAAAGATGGCGGTCTCGCTGCCGAATGATTAACCTCACCTGCCGGGTCTTCTGCAACAACAGTAAACCGCTCGAAGCAATAATGCGACCCCGGTCAGCTTCAGCGTCTAGAGCTGCCCCTCAGTTCGGCGGCGCACGGTCTACTAACGCCGCCGCCTTCTTGACATCCGCTACCATCTCGACCGTTCCGCAATCCAAACAGACATTCGCCTCGATGGCTACATCTGCCGTCCACAGCGACCAGAACGAGCTGTTGGCTGGGCGGAAGTAGATGCGGCCTGTGGACCGGATGGCCCCCGGTTCCAGCCGCGATCCGCCGCTGCGGAGACACTTCTTTGGCTCGATAAATACGATCCTCCATCACAGAATGACCCAGCTTACCTGCCCGGTTGCGACATCAGATCGCAACTCGAACGCGCAGAATGCTGAACCAAACAAATCACATGGCCGGGTCAGGTGCAGTGGCACGGTCGGCCGCAGCGACTGGTTGGGTGCTCTGTAATCATACTCAAGGAAATGCTCCCTTCGATATGAACCGAGTGATGATCGAAGCAAATAGAGTTCCGACCAGTAGCAATATCCATCTAAATCGTGGCCAAGTCTCGCGAAAGCCAGAAAGCTGGATGAAAATGTCTCCAATGTAGGCGGCACAGTAAGCCACATTCGCCAGCACAGCCAGAAGGAAAAGTCCCAGGGAGCCGTCAAATGTGAGCGAACTTCTCGATGCCGGCCAGCCAGCGATGAAGTAGCCAACCACGATGCAGGCAAGAACGAGATTATAAATCAGGCGACGCAGTTCCCAATATCATATGGCGTCTGTGGCGATGTCACGAATAAGAACAGTATTCATAAAGGCACCCAACGACAAAGCTCAGCAGCGGCGGGGGCCACAGTGAGCTATGAATCCCAGAAAGCGAACATGCGGCCCCGGTCTGCTGCAGCGCCTTGTTAGGCCTCTTACTGCCTCGGAGGCTTGATGTGCGGCTCCAAGGCAAGAGCCTGAGCCAGCGCCGCAGCCGGCTCCAACAAGCCTCCGGATTCCTCGTTAAGGAAGACCCCGTCAGATAGTTGCAACAACACCGAACAGGCGATGGAGCCGCACACCAACTCTCGCATGTCACTATGGGTGACGCAATTGATCACATACTCTCGCCCATCAAGCCCGTCCGGCGGATCGCCGCCGAAGTTCTCCACCAGTGGTCCGTAGAACCACTCGAACCCGGACGGATGACCGCGATGAGTTGCGGGCAGATACCCGGTGTGCTTGCGAAGGTCTCCGACATCTTCCAGCACGATGCCAACTCCCGCTTGATCAAGTGCGGCCTGCCACGCTGGAATCGTCGGCAGCTTGGCGTCGCGCACGAAGAAGAAGGATTCAACGGACATCGGGTGCCCCCTGTGGCAGAACAATGGTTGGATGGAATAAATTCCATCTAACTCGGCTTTTCATTCTTACTAATCCTGAACAGCATGTCCCCGGAACGGAAGAGATTCCGCCTCTCTTCACACTGTAGTATTTTAACCGGCGGACGGTGCGATTACAAAGAAAAATTAAATGGAATCGCCACAGAAGTCGTGTTCAATCGCTGGAATTGCTTGACTCTAGGTACACACGATGACGCGCTTGTTGCACTACTCGAATCGGACGGAGAGGGCCTACTTGCGGCCGGTGTCAGGTGCTTCACCCGGTTCGGCATGCTTGCCGCTTGCGAGCGATCTCGCACGCCCACGCCACCACCAAGCGAACAAGCGAGCGAACAAATACACTCCGACCCCGACCGCAGCAGCCACGCCCCACTCGACCAGCAGCGCCGTCTTGAGCCGCCAGACGGCTTCGCGATATATGACCATGGCCTCGCGATATACGCCCATGGTGGTGTCGGTGGTGGTGCCTCGGTATAGGGCGATGCCGTAGACCGACATCTCGGCAGTGCCCACCTCCCCGCCCTCGAACCTGATGTTGGGCGCAAGGCAACGGTTGCCGTGGAGGAGCACATTGAGTGTCACTCCAGCCACGACCCAGGCAATCAGAAGCGGGACAACGCACCGGTCATGCGGTGCCTCTGCATCCGAATTTCGTGGACCGGTCAACGGCAATTTTCCTCGGATCGCAAGCACTGCGGTTAACAGTGGGAGTATGAGCAATCCAGATGGCAGTACAAGGTTAAGGACAAAAATAAATTCGGAAGGAATATGAATGCCGTGATTATCACAGCATAAGATACTGGAATACAGCAGGTTGCATGGTATGGCCCAGAGCAGCAGGCTCACAATGACCCACCCGATGCCTGCGAGAATGCGCGTTATGACTGTACCCATGCAACCCTCCAAACAGGAACTTGCCTGCGCAAGCTATCTCGGTCAACATTGCGCCCTGCACAAACTATCTCAGGCAACTACAATGTACGGAAATGGGCGTAATGATTTTAGAATTAATCTACCAGCATAGTATGATGACAAGAAAAGCTTGGTCAAGAAAAAAGGTAGGGTTACGGTATCGCTTCGGCGAAGTGCAGGTGCCAGCGACTTCAATCAAGTTTTTTGATTACCTGATTGGCAAAAGTGTGGGAAGCTCGCTTCGGCAGGTTCAGCGACCGATCCGGTGGGTACGGCTGGTGAGCTAGTCGAACCAAACTCCAAGGCTAACAGGCTCGCAAGAAGGGGTTTCACTGAACGGTTACCGTTTAGCCGCAACGCGGCGGCACGCCGTAGCCATGGGCGTGAGCCCGTGGTTTCGAGACGGCGTCTTGCGTTTGAGTCCCGATGGGACGACACGAGACGGTGCGGCGGGCATTCATTTCGTCCTGTTGGGACTGATATGCGACCATTGTCAGAGCCGGAAGCGTAAGCGACGGTTTGCCCGGCCCAGATCGTGCCCTTGCAGACAGGTTCCGTAGGTGGTGAAGGTGATAAAGTAAGCTAGGGCATCCCGTATCATACGATGGTTCCTCCTTACCGTCGCTAACGCTTCCGGCTCTCCGTTTGCGTCCTTACCGTCGCTAACGCTTCCGGCTCCGTTTGCGGAAGCGTTAGCTCATTGTTTGATATGAACCTTTATGTTTGTACCGTTTGGCATTGTGATATCGATTGTTGGACCGCAGCTTTTTGAACCAAGGCGATGTCTAATAATAGTTCCATCCTGGAGTTCTTTCACGACACCGTGATGCAAGCCTAAGAAACTTAAAGGTCAAGGTTTAGGCTTACCGCTCAAGGGCATTAAATTAATTTCCAATCCACCTGCACCTAAATATTGATCGAGAAGCCCGATGTTTCCCTGCTCTTTTAGCTTAGCAAAGATCTTACTGCGTTCATCTTCCCAAATCTGTAAAAGATAATTTGGGTTCTCTTTTTTGTTGTTTAGGTATTGGTTAAACCTATTAAGGAAACGCTCTGCATCTTTAGTTGCTTGTAAAATCATCGCACTAGAAATTGCAAAGGTTTCTTGCTCTAGCCTGAATTTATCAGACTCGGCTTGCCTTAATTTTCCCTCAGTTTCTTGCTCTGCCTTATTAAGGCCGGTAGTAACCGCGGTCTGCGCCCTTGCAACAGCATCAAAGGAAGGCTTTACTTCATCGGGCGGTGCGACAAGAGAAACCCGAACATCTAAAAGTTCAACTCCAAGATTACAAGGAATAAGGCGCTCTGCAGATTTTTTAAGTATGGCAGGCCCCATCGCTATCTTCCCAGTCAGCAAGGCTTCATCAACCGTTTTACTAGCAATCCACATTGCAGCATCAGCTTCGACATAGCGTTTTAAAATATCAGGAATAAAAGGAAGGTTTATAGCAAATTCGATTTCTTTCCCTGATTGAACTTTGTAATAAACAGTAACTTGAACATTAACGAGGTTATTATCTCCTGTAAGCATTTGTCCAGCGGGAAGAGGCTTGCCCCCATCGTCTTCAAAAAATCCCACGGTAAGAGTATTGACCCGATCGACAGCAACTTTGGTAACAAGATCCATACCAAAAGGGAGGCCGATAAGTAAGCCTGGGTCAGCAAGGTGATCGAGAGCTTTACCAAAGCGCCTAATAACGCCTTTTTCCCCGGGTCTAATCTGGGTGAAACCGGTGAGCAGATAGCTCACCAGAACAAGAGCAGAAATAACAAGTAGTTTTTTCAAGGTTTGGACTCCTTGAGTTCGGAAGACTTCTTTGAAGAACTTTCTGGTAAACTCCCGGGTAAACTCCCGGGTAATTTTATTGGGGGCTGAAACAATAAGTCGAATAATTCCCGATGAGTCCCTAAAAGAAGCACGGTTTTGTTATCGCCAAGAATGCGCTGATACTCTTCGAGTTTTTTTAGGAAGGAATAAAACTGAGGGTCTCGGGCTTGAGCTAGAGAGCGAATTCTATCAGCCTCTGCTTCTGCCTGCCCTTTAAGTTTAATCGATTCTGCTTCACTAGAAGAGCGAAGCAAGGCAACATTTTTCTCGCCTGCACTACGAATATCTGCAGCTTTTCGCTCGCCCTCACTTTGATACTGCGCAGCTTTCTTATCCCGTTCACTGATAATGCGATCGAAAATCGCTTGCCTGACTGCGGGGGGATGGTTGGCCCTACGAAGCCTAACATCGACAACAGCAATTCCATAATCGGAAGAGGCCGAGTCTTTTAAGGATTTGCCATTGACCCGACCTGGTTCGAGTAAAAGTTTGCTACGAAGAAGATCACGCTGCTTCTCGACCTTTCCTTCTTCAACACTAACAAGTTCATCAAGTTCCATGGTGCCAATAGCAGCGCCTAATTCAGAATTGATGCGCTGAGCAAGAATAGCCTTAGCTCCTTCCAAAGTCCCCACCGTACGCAAGAAAATATCCACGCCGTTTGCATCTTCAATCCGCCAGCAAATGTAGGCATCTAGGCTAAGGGTTTTATCGATGGTATTGCGTTGGGTATCGCGGGTAAGAAGCTCAACGCTAGGAAGATCAAAAAATTGCATTCTGCGATCAAGTCGTTGCACAGCTTGAATGGGCCAAGGGAATTTAAAATGTAATCCAGCTTGATCAGAATCTTTGCCATCAAAGGTATGAATATGCCTACCAAACTGAGTGAGGTAAACAAATTCAGCGTGGTCAACGGTGAAGAAGCATTGTGGAATAAAAATAAGTGGCAGAATAAAAATAAAAAGAAGCAAAAAAGTACGCAAGATAAAAACCCTCCAAAATTACATATTAGGCGTATCGTCCTTAGCTCTGGCAGAAGGTTTTTGCCTATCTGCAGGAGTAGGAGAGAAACTAGGGAAACGAAATAAGTCAGCCGGAACGAGCCAAAGATTACTTTTTACAGGTTTATCAGAATCGATAAGTATTTTATCTCTACCCGAAAGGGCAGCAGAAATAGAGTTCCAAAACCTTCGAAAGTCAGCAACAACCTTCCAAGAATCCCTTCTAGATTTAAGCTGTTCAAGAGTTTGTGAAGCAGTAAGCTGTGGGTTTTTACCAAGTAAAACATCCATCAAAGCTGAAGAAATTAAAACGAAATCATCAAAAGGAGTAGGTCCATTTCTACTATTAAGAATCGCAAGAATAGCGCCTGCCTGAGATTTTGTTTTATCAATAACTTCTTCTTTATAAGCTTGTGCCAACCGTTCTTTTAAAAGGGCCCTGCCTTGTTCTTCTGCAACCTTAACCAAAACAGCACCTTGGGCATCGTTGATTTTTCGATCGCGAAGTTCCATCGCCTGAGTGACTGCATAATAAGAACGAACCACCTCTTGTGGCGGGTGCAAATCGTGCAGAGACAAGCCTTCAAGCCTAATACCCAAAACAGATTGATCTAAATTTGCAATCCTAGATTCGAGATTATTGGAAGCCAAAGTTTGAAACTTCCCGCGCTCTTCGGTAAGCAGAGACCCAAGAGATCGCGAGCCAACAATTTCGCGGAGGATAGATTCAGCATTGGCGCGCAAAGTAGCTTCAACATCGTTACAGTTAAAAAGAAATTTACGGGGATCATTGATGGCATAACGAATACTGCCTTGAATCTCCATCAGGTTGCCATCGCCTGTGATCATGACCGATTCATCAGGAACTCGGTAAAAACCTTCTCCCTCGTGCCTGCTACTCCAAGACCCAGTTTCAGAGGAGGCTTTGGTATTTGCAAGAGTTCTAAAACCAATCTCGACAGTCCGGATTTTAGCAGGTTGAACCCGAGTTACTTTATCGATGGGAAAAGGGAACTGCCAATGTAAACCGGGTTCTAAGTTATCATCAAGCAACCTACCCAATCGCTGAACGACAGCAATTTCATTGGATTGAATTTGAACGAAACCGAAACCAAGCCAGATGAAAATTGAGACCGCAGCAACGCCAGAAAAAACCCTAGTCCCGTTATGAGAAAGAAAATCTAAGTGTGCATCGAAATCGAGCAAACGATCAAAAAAGATACCAAGCTTATCAAGAAACTTGTTGAAGCTCGCAGAGAAATGGGAGGTTGATTCGCGCTGAAACCATAACAGTCGCATCGAGTTTAATAGTACCGCAAAGGAACCAAACTGATGATAAATCACAGCAAATAGGGGGGATTGCTCGAGCCAATCTGCGGATGCAAAGAAAGGCCAAAGCCATGCCGTGACCACAATCCCAACGAAATTAACAGCAAAAGCAAAATAGATAATGTTCTGATTAATGGTGGTTAAAGTCGCACGAGAAAGCCCAACTAATAAGGGTAGCGATTGGAGCGGATCACCTAAAAGAACAACATCGCCTGCTTCTGCAACCACATCAATCCCAGAAGGGCCGCCTACCGCTAATCCTACATTTGCCCGAGCCAACGCTGGGGCATCGTTTATGCCATCACCCACCATTGCAACCGGATGCGTTAACGCAATTTCCTTGATGATTCTTTCTTTATCCGCGGGCAGTAAATCTGCATGAACTTCATCAATTCCAAGATAGTTTGCAACTTGCTGGGCAACGGCCAGTCGGTCTCCTGTTAGAAGAACAATTCTGTTAATTCCTAATTCTCGTAAGCGTGAAATGACTCCAACCGCTTCCGGGCGAATGCGATCTCTAGCGCCAAACAAGGCAACAATATTGTTATCGATGCAAACCAGCATAATGGTCTGGCCTACGGTTTCAACCTTGTGAAGTACAGAAGAAACAGCATCAGGAATAAGAATATTTCGCTCGTTAAAAAGCCTGAGAGTTCCAACAAGAATGTTTTTCCCTTCGAGGGTAGCTTCAATACCAAAGCCAGGCAAAGCAATAAAGCTAGAACAAGGAGCAAGTTGAATGCCCTTAGATTTAGCAGATTGAACTAATAACTTACCCAACGGGTGCTCGCTCGATTGTTCAGCAGAGGCAGCAAGTCGAAGCACTTCATCTGAAGGAAAGGCATCGTGAAAAAAGGAAGATTGAGCGAGTTCAAGTTTGCCTTCGGTAAGGGTGCCAGTTTTATCAAAGGCGAAGGCCCGGACCTGTGCAAGTTGTTCAAGTGAAGTGCCGCCCTTTATTAAAATGCCAGTGCCTGCAAGCCTGCCCATAGCAGCGATAATTGCAGCGGGAGTAGCCAAGATAAGGGCACAGGGGCAAGCGACAACAAGGATAGAAAGAGCGGGGTAAATAGCCAACCTTAGCGAGGTATAAAAACTAGGCTTGGGAAGTTCTGGGCTTCTAAACCAACCTAATTGATTAACAAAAAGAAAGGTTAGAAAGGTTAATGCAGCAAGTGCAAGGACGATGGGAAGAAACCAGCGAGCCATACGATCCGCAGTTTTTTCGATCTGATTTTTCTGAGAGAGAGCCTTAACGGTAAGATCAAAAACCTTACCCGCAGCAGTGTCTTTGCCAACTTTAAGAACTTTAAAAGTAATTGCACCAAGTCCGTTTAAACAACCAGCAAGCACCTCATCGTCAACCGTTTTAAACTGAGGGATACTTTCGCCTGTAAGTGCAGAGGTGTTAACTTCGGAAGTGCCATTAATGATGATGCCATCCGCGGGGAACCGAGCGCCCGGCTTAACGCAGACTAAATCATTGATGATTAATTGCGAGACAAAAATGCGATCTTCATTCCCTAAAGAATCGAGGCGCCAGCAGCGTGTGGGAAAAAGTTCAAGCATCCCTTTTAAAGCTTTTTGAGTGCGGCCAAAAGTAATGCCCTCCAGGCACTCACCCACCAGCCCAATAAAAACAACCTCCGCAGCAACAAGAGGCTCCTTGATGAGAATTGCAGCAATGCAGGCAATAGCAAGGGCAAGGTCTGCGCCCAACTTTCCTTGTAAGAGAGAATCGAGCGAGCCGTACAGAACTCTTGCGCCACCTAAGATTGCAGCAATAAGAGCAATTCGAACGCCACGAATTTCATTAGGAAAGAAAGGAAGAGAAAAACCAGTCCAAAGTTCAACCCGTGAAGAAAGCCAAGGTAAAATGTCCCAGCCAATGAGCAGGCCAAGAATTAGCGTAAGTAGGTAAAGTGAAGTTCTACTTTCACTTCCAAGGGCCCGGTCTTGTTCAGAAATTTCACGATGCATTTTAGGAAGCTGACGGTTAGGGAAAGACAAAAACCATATGCAGCCGTGCTTCCTTGACAGATTGCTTACTACCAATTTATGGGGTAAGTGGGGATGGGGTCAAGCAAACAATGTGAAGTATGAAAGCAAGATTTGTCTTGGCAACGGAATAAATAAACCGGATATTAGGGGTGTGGACAGCAAAAGTAGGTTAAGAAGATGGAATATTTCGTATTAATTATGCTAATAATGCTGCAAAGTGGGCCCGAACCCGCCAAAAGGCAGGCTCACCCCTTAGCACCTAGCCTGCCCTTACTTACCGAGGCAGAAGAAGCAAAATATGATGGAATCGTTAATCGATTTATTCAATACGATCTAGGAAAATTGCCTGGGGAAGCAGGTCAGAAGGCAAAAGCTGATTTTTTAAAACTAAGTTCGGATTCGATCCCTGCACTCTTTCGGGGCTTGCAAAAATCCTCCAAGCTGGATCATAGTTGCCCCGTTGCGATGATCTCACAAAAATTAAAATCCTTTTTGCTAAAGTCAGAAGATAGTGAATTACTTGAATTCGCCCGAGATGAAATCACCTCCGCCTTAGAGGGATCTCGCCATGCCCCATTACTTCAAGACATGAGATTAGGAGTAACTTTAAGGAAAAAATTCGTGCAAGCTAACCTCCCTGCAGTTCCCAAATGGTTGTTAATTCTAAGCCCCGCTGAGATGATCAAATCGCTCCAAGAAGAAGAAAATAAACAGAAACATTTAATGATGGCAAAAGAATTGGCAAGAAGAGGCGACCGAGAATCATTGCAAGCCTTGGGATTATTTGCAGTAAGTTTTTATCCCGAAGTAAAGGAACCCGCTTTAAAATTACTCAATCAAAAATTCAAACAACTAAAGTCAAGCGAGCTACAGGAATACCTAAAAGACTCGAACCCTTTGTTAAGAAAAACTGCGACTGAAAATCTGGGAGAATTAAAAACAGTTGCCGTTGTTAGCGACCTAATAGAACTTCTAGCGGATTCAAATGCAGGGGTTCAGAAGGCAGCGAAGTTAGCTTTGCTAAATATCGCCAAGGGAAAAGACTTTGGACCAACCGATTTCTCGAACAAGGTCTTAGTCGCTAAAGCTCAATCAGATTGGAAGCAATGGTTTCTAACCCAAGGAATGAAATAAAAAGGCAGAGACGATTAGTCCCTGCCTTTTTAAGTTGATAAGTAAAGCTAAAGATTATGGGCCGATGGCAATACTACCCTGTTCGCCAGTCCGAATCCTGATGCAATCTTCGAGTGAAAACACAAAGATTTTGCCATCACCAATCTGACCAGACTCTGGAGTTCGGGCAGAATGAACAATGGCTTCAATCGTAGCTTCAACAAAAGCATCGGTAATGGCAATTTCAATCTTAAGTTTAGGAAGAAGTTTAATCTGGATTTCAGTTCCACGATAAACCTCGGTGTAGCCTCGTTGTCTGCCACACCCTTTAACTTCCGTAACTGTCATAAGGTAAACATCCCGTTCGTTGAGAGCAGCTAAAACCGCCTCAAGTCGTTCGGGCCTGATAATCGCAACAATCATTTTCATATTAGATATCTCACTTCCTAATGTAAAATCTTGATGAAAAAGGGTGATTCCAGCCAAAGCACGCGCAGATGGCCGGGGCTTCACCCGGGGGATTATGCATCCACAGTGGCTTTAACTGGTACATTCAATTTTTTCTGGAAAAGTTTAGCAAGAGAATCTTTAACCGAATTAGGTTCTCCCCCTCTGAACTTAAATTTATTCCCAGTAATTGTAGTAAGGTAGGGGTAAACCTTTTTGAAGTCTTCCGAGGTAGGCGTAGTTCCAGCCTGACATAAATCAGACCAAACTTTCCTAACATCGGCTTCCTTGGCCCCATCTAAAGAAATTACATACCCCTTACCTGCACCACCCGGAGCCAGTGCCGACTTGGGAGTCGAAGAGCTTCGTGCAGCAGAAAGAGAAGTACCAAAATCGAAGCCAGTTTCCCCATGCTCGGTCTCATCAAGGCCGCTGGTTTCAGAATTGAGATCGGTAGAGAAATTAAAGCCTGTCATTACCTGTACGCCAAAGGCCAACCCAAGGCTAATGACGAAAGCAAAAACAGCAGCGAAAAGACTAGCCTTGACCTGAATCATAACTTGGCCAGAAGGTGTCCAATCTTTAAGCTTGGTGATATTAGCTTTATCACCAGCAGAACGATCCGCTTCAGGTTTCTTTTCAAGTTCAGCCATCTGCTTTTTCACAGTATCGGGGCTTGTAACAAATCCATCTGTTCCAAGATTGTTAACAGCGTAAAAGCAAAAGAAGCCAGTAAGCACAGCACCTAAAAAGCCACCTACACCGTGGATGCCGAACGCATCTAGGGAGTCATCATATCCAAGGATAGATTTCACTTGAACGGAGGCATAACAAATAACGCCAGCGATCAAGCCGATGATCAGGCCACCCCACATATAGACATAACCTGATGCAGGTGTAACCGCAACCAAGCCAGCGACGATACCAGAAGCTAAACCTAAAGCGGTAGGCTTGCCTTTATGCAACCATTCAACCAACATCCAGCTTAAGCCCGCGGCAGCGGCGGCAGCTTGTGTTGCGCCAAATGCAGAGGAAGCAAGGGTATTGGAAGCAACCGAACTACCACCGTTAAAGCCAAACCATCCGAACCATAAAAGCCCTGCACCTAATAAAGTAAGTACCATACTGTTTGGCTGAATAGCTTGGGATGGGTATCCAATTCTTTTGCGTAAAGCAAGGGAGCAAGCAAGGCCAGCAAAACCAGCAGAGATGTGAACCACAGTTCCACCTGCGAAATCGAGTGCGCCCCATTTGCCTAAGAGACCAATAGCAGAACCACCTAGGCCAAGCCCTTCATCTAAAGGTTTTGCATAAAACCAATCGAATGCCCAAACCATATGAGCAAGTGGGCAATAAACTAAAGTAACCCATAGAAGAGAGAAAATAGTGAAAGGAATGAATCGAATCCGTTCAGCAATCGCACCGCTGATAAGGGCAGGCGTGATAATAGCAAACATACCCTGAAAAAGAACATGAGTATAAACAGGTGTAGAAGTTGCAGGCAAAATATCGCCTGGCTCAACACCTTGAAGGAAAAAGAACTTGGAGTCCCAGCCGATTATACCTGCATCACCCCACTGAATAACCGAAGGGCCAAATGCAAGTCCATAACCGCAGACGATCCAAAAAACCCCAACGATAGAAAGGCAAGCCATACTTTGCATCATAGTGGCAAGGACATTTTTTCTTTGAACCATACCGCCATAAAAAAGAGCCAAACCGGGGATCATAAACATAACCAACGCAGAAGAAGTAAGCATCCAAGCGTTATGGCCGCCTAATTTAGCCTCCGCGATAGCTAAATCAGCCTCTTCCTTGACCTTTTTGAGATCTTCCGACAATTCAGCAATAGTTTTTGCAGGTTTTTCCTTTTCAGGAGTTTGTGCAAGGAGAGATGAGGTATTGCATAAGAGCAAGAAACCCACCAGGGAGAAAAGAAGCCGTTTCATAAGTAACATTCCTCAAAAAATGCAAATAAAGTAAAAGACACCTTGATAAGAATGAGCAATCTTTGTGCCATCCTTTTTGTTATGTTCCTTAAAAATATGTAAGTCTAATCTTACGATAGGCTTATAGCTTTTAATAATTTGTAGAAAAGGTTTTACCAGAAAGAGGCGCTTAATAATTAGGCTGTTAATGCAAGTTTAATAAGCAGTTGCTAAGGTGGAAAAATCAGAAATTCTATTACAATCGTTCGATTCTAAGTGTCCAACCAGTCCAAAGCCAAGAATATAAGGTTTGGCATCATTTTTGCTTGCTATCTCAGCAGTGTTTAAGTTCATTTTTCTAATGTTAAGGTATTTAAAAGAATCTTGCTGTGCTTGGCCTGCTTAAAATTAAAGTGCAAATGCGCAAGTAAGTCCAGCTTTGATCTCGTTTCATGTTTGGTTCCAACTAGGTAACTTTCGTGAGGAGAATTAGCGATGGCTCTTTCAGATTTTGTCTTGGCGGCAATTTTAATCTTTTCAAACTCGGAACTTTCTGAACCTAATCTTGCCCTTCAACAAGAAGCTAATCTTGCTCCTTTTGTGCAAGCAATTGCTTGGCATCTAGAGATTCTTGATCCCCGGGAAAGTCAGTATGTTTTGTTTAGGTCAGAAGATTTTAGTACTGATTTACAACTGTTAAAAAAGCGGGCAGAAGAATTATTTGGTGTGCCTTTGGTAAACGATGCAATACGATTTCCAGACCGAACTGTAATTCAAGAAATGCTTAGCTTTAATCGTGCCTATAAACATCATCTCAACGCCCGAGCCAACCTTGAACCTTTGTTTGGTGCAGATTTGCACGCTGTGATCAAAGAGACGGATCAACTTTACCAAGTATGGGATTACATACGAGATGCGAAATGCGAATATTATTATGTAACCGTACGCAGGCACGCTTTAAAGAAGGTGTTAGAATCGCTTGGGACGGAGGCGTTTTATAGTGGGAATTATCCCCCCAGCGTACCTACTTGGAGGTTCGCACCTATCGATTGATTTGCTTCTTGTAATTTAAACGCCTTGAGCAAAGGCCAGCAACTAACTTTTCGTAAAAGCTTAGATTGACAAGCTCTTCTGGAATAACTTAAAACATCATTAGGCGTTTTAAGTTATTTTAGAGAGGGATCGATGTAATGTTAAAATCTTCCGCCTGCACAAAAAAACAATTGTTATCCAAAGATTTTGAAAAATGGGCGAAAGAATTAAATGCCCCAGTCAAATTACACCGAAAGCTTTGGGAATGGTACTATATTTCGCAGGTATTGCATGAACGCAGTATGTTGCAATCAGGGAAAAAAGGGCTGGGATTTGCGGTGGGAAAAGAACCTTTGATTTCTCTTTTTGCCAAAATGGGTTGCGATATTCTTGCTACTGATATGCCTGAGGGGAAAAAGGCCATTCCGATTGGGCCTCAACAAACCAGCATTCGACCGGTGTGGAACAATTGATCCGGGAAGATATCTGCCCATTAGAAGATTTTAACAAACGAGTGAAATTCCGACCTGTTAATATGAATAAAATTCCCCCGGATTTGGGAACATACGATTTTATCTGGTCCTCTTGTTCCATAGAGCACCTTGGAACGCTCCGTCTGGGAACACAATTTATGTTAAACATGGCTAGATATTTGAAAAAAGGCGGAATCGCAGTTCACACCACCGAATTTAATGTTTCTTCGAACGATGCAACTGTGGATAACAACCCCATTGCTATTTTCAGAAAAAAAGATTTTCAGTTTATGAAGAAGCTTTTGGAGGAGTGTGGCCATAGGGTGGAGGAATTTGATTTCTTCACGGGTGATGAACCAGAAGACCTCTATGTTGATCCACCGCCATACACCCACGATGTTCATCTTAAACTTCTACTGGGCCCCTACGCCGCAACTTCGTTTGGAATAATAGTTACCGCAGGTGAACCACATTCTGGGTGGCAACAATTTAAGGCGACTATGAAAAACAAATTTCGCAATTATCGCTGATTTTCTAATATCTTGAAAAAAAGCTTCCGCATCGCAATTCAACTTTCGATCGCAAGCCAAAAGATTTATTGAATGGATAACTCCCAACAAAATAATCCCTTGCACGGAATCACCCTCGAGAAAATTCTGACCGAGTTGGTGCAGTATTACGCCTGGAGCGAACTTGGAAACCGAATCACCATCCATTGCTTTTCACCCACGATCCAAGCACCAAATCGAGCCTGAAGTTCCTGCGTAAAACCGATTAGGCACGCATTAAAGAAGGTGTTAGAATCGCTTGGGACGGAGGCGTTTTATAGTGGTAATTATCCCCCCAGCGTACCTACTTGGAGGTTTGCACCTATCGATTGATTTGCCATTAAATGATTTGCAAGCGAATAACTAGCAAGATCTGTTTAAAATCTTATCGGTAATATCAAGAAGAATCGTTCTAAAAGTAGAAGGAGCCAAGACCTGTAAATCACACTTAGCTAAGGCAATAAACTCTTCAGCTTTATTTTTAGCATAATCGAGGGCACCGGAATCGATGAGCAATTTTTTAACCTTATTGCGCTTTATATCGGAAGGGTTAGAAAGCAGTTCGATCATAGAACTTTTATCTTCTTGAGTGCCATTTTGCAGTAAGTAAATAATAGGAAGCGTAAGCTTTTTCTGCTCTAAGTCAGTTAAGCTAAACTTAACTAATCAAGTCAAAGCCTATATAAAATATTATCCCCACCAACTTGACAACAAAACTTAAAAGACCATTAAACAAAAAATGCGTTGAATTATTGGTAATAATGTGATTAGATTAAAAAGGTTTAAAAGTTTCTAATTATTGTTGAAAGTTCTATGCAAAAGCTTCTTTTCGAAGATGAAGATGTTCCGTTTCCAACTCCTGACAATTATAGTTTTAAGTTCATTGACTTGTTTGCAGGAATTGGTGGTTTCAGACTTGCTTTGCAAAATCTGGGTGGCAAATGTGTATTCACAAGCGAATGGGACAAAGAGGCACAAAAAACATACAGGGCAAACTTCGGTGATATTCCGTTTGGTGATATCACAAAAGAAGAAACGAAAAAATTTATTCCTGATGGATTTGATGTTTTGTGTGCAGGTTTTCCTTGCCAAGCATTTTCAATTGCTGGAAAACGCGGAGGATTTGAAGATACAAGAGGTACATTGTTTTTTGAAGTAGCTGAAATCATTAAACGAAAAAAACCAAAGGCAATTTTTCTTGAAAATGTAAAAGGTTTAAGAAATCACAATGGGGGTAGAACACTTGAAACAATTTTAAATGTTTTACGGGATGATCTCGACTATTTTGTTCCCGAACCACAAATTATAAATGCAAAAGATTTTGGAGTTCCTCAAAATCGTGAAAGAATATATATCGTTGGCTTCAGGAAAGATCAAGGCGTAGCGGACTTTGAATACCCTAAACTTCTTAAGAAAAAAGTTAAGTTTGCAGATATTAAAGAAAAAAAAGTTCCTGCAACAAAATATTTTCTTTCAACTCAATATGTTCAAACTTTAATTAATCATAAAGCAAGACACGAAAGCAAAGGCAACGGTTTTGGTTTTGCTATTATTCCTGACGATGGAGTTGCAAATGCAATTGTTGTTGGCGGAATGGGCAGAGAAAGAAATTTAGTTTATGATCACCGTATTACTGACTTCACGCCAACAACCCATATTAAAGGAACTGTAAACAGAGAAGGCATTCGTAAAATGACGCCAAGAGAGTGGGCAAGGCTTCAAGGTTTTCCAGACAAATATGTTATTCCTGTTGCTGACGCATCAGCTTACAAACAATTTGGTAATTCTGTTGCAGTGCCTGCAATTCAAGCGACAGCAAATAAGATTTTAGAACTAATTAGAGTAACAAATAATGCTAACAGGAAATAAAGGTGAATGGAGTGAACCATATGCACTACTTAAATTATTAGCTGATGGGAAACTTCATTTAGGAGATGAAAAATTCAATAAAGTGAAGGGGATTTTTTATCCTGTCATCAAAGTATTAAGACATGAAAAAGACAGAGCAGTTGATTTTTCAATTCAAGATAAACTGATAATAGTTTCAGATGGAAAACTTCTTTTTGAAATTCCAATAGTTCAGTTTATTGCTAACGCAAAAACTTGTTTTGAAAAAATCAAAACTGCTACGAAAGGTAAGGGAGCATTTGAAATACCAGAGATAGAAAAATTCTTAGCATCATTTTCCATCAACACTTTAAAAGCAAAATCAAAACTTAAAAATGATATTACAATTCAGGTTTCAGACCCCAATACATTTTTATCACCTGCATTAGGTTTTAGTATCAAATCACAATTAGGAAGACCTTCAACACTTTTAAATGCAAGCGGAGCGACAAATTTTTCATTCTTAATTAAGGGAAAGGTTTTAGATAAAACTAAAATCGACGCAATAAAAAATGCAAAAGAGTTTTCAGAAAAATTAAAACTCTTAAAGCGTTTCGGTGCAAGGTTAGAATTTGAAAAAGTTGATAATGAAATTTTTCAATCAAACTTACAGACCATTGACTATAACTTTGACAAAATATTATCAGAGATACTTGTATTGTTTTATGCCAACGATAGTGCTTCGGAAAACACAGTTAAAAAATTCGTTGCAACTCTTACAAAGAAAAATTCTATTGGTTACAACTTGAACATAAACTCGAGTATGTATGAAATGATAATGAAAAAATTTCTGACTGACTATGCACTTGGTATGAGAGCAGCCGAAGTTTGGGAAAGAAATTATCAAGCAACCGGTGGTTATTTAATTGTCAAAGAAGATGGAGAATTAATTTGCTACCATTTCTATTTCACAAAGAACTTTGAAGATTATTTATTCAACAATACAAAACTTGAAACACCAGACCCAGACAGACACAAGTTTGGAGTAGTGTATTTAGAAAAGGGATTGCAGAAAATGAAACTCAATTTGCAAATTAGATTCATAAAATAATCACCGCATTTGTAAGCACATTTGTATTTTTTGCATCCGCACTAAGCCAAACAAAAAAATCCAAAAGTGCCCCCAAGCAAAAGCACCAAAGTAGCAGATTATTAACGGAGAACTAAACAACGGGTTGAAAATAAAGTGTTTTCAATATGGCAGGGAATTTCAATTAAATCAGTGGTAATGGAAGAAGGCAGTCTGAATATTTTTTTCGGATTGCCACATATACCTTTAGTTACCAATTTGTTATAAGTAAAATTAAAAATATATAGGCATAAATGTCACCAAACACATTCAAATTAAATTAATAATTGGTGAAAGACTAAGATAGCGCATCAAATGCAAACTTTGCTTATTAAATAGTTAATTTTTTTGTTTTGATATTGTTTACAAGTCATAAAATCCTTTTATCGTTGAATTATCAAAGTTTTGCTTTAGTTTAACAATAAGTTTTTTTGTAAATATTTTCCGACCAATAAGATGGAAAGTAGTTTTAATGAATATTTGGTTTTCCTGTTCTAAAACAAAATATGCGTCTGAGATTTACTCGCCAGAAAATATTATTTGGTGTCCTGCTAAAGATCGTAGGGGTTGTGAATCACATTACCGGGTCATAAGAGAAGTTAAGATTGGGGATTTAATTTTAATAGCTCCAGATCGGATTCTTCGAGGTGTTGCTAAGGCTAAAAGTGAAGCTTATATTAGCAATTTGCGCCCCGAAAATGCGGAAAACTACAAATATGGTGAAAATTTTTTCCATTTACCTCTTACAAATTTTCAGCCTTTCCCTTCAGTCTTTCCACTTTTAAACTTATTGAATAAAAATAAAGAAGATTTGGTTGCAGAAATTGAAGGTTTTAGACCAAAATATTATTTGTTTAGTTGGCAACCTCCAAACAACTTTTTCCCCGAAGGACGCCTTCAATTTGCACAAGGTAGGTTTATTGCTAAAGCTACTGATAAAATGATTAAATTGCTTTTTAAACAAATTGATCCTCTTTGGCAGGATATAATTACAAAGAGTATTAAAATTGAATAATTCTTTGTAAAACTTTTATACTTTCTCTTATTCCAAGTTATGAATTATTATATAAGTGTTTCCCTTACCAATATGTTTCTTTAGCGGATATAAAATTGATTCCAAAGAGTTAAAGTATCCTGAAAAATAAACAGGGTAAATTTTAAAATTCTCAGGGCATCTTGGTATAGGTTGTCCTAGCAAAGATTAAGATTTTTTAAATGGTTTTAAAAAAGAAGAATTACAATAAAAATCAAAAAATAAAACTCAACTTTTTAAAATCTGATGTTTAACTGGTTTACTATTCCAGAGAAATTGGATCTATTTTTAAATTTCTTAATTTATAGAGTTTTTATTAAATCATTAGGGACGGAGGCGTTTTATAGTGGGAATTATCCCCCCAGCGTACCTACTTGGAGGTTCGCAGCTATCGATTGATTTGCCATTAAATGATTTGCAAGCGAATAATTAACAAGATCTGTTTAAAATCTTATCGGTAATATCAAGAAGAATCGTTCTAAAAGTAGAAGGAGCCAAGACCTGTAAATCACACTTAGCTAAGGCAATAAACTCTTCAGCTTTATTTTTAGCATAATCGAGGGCACCGGAATCGATGAGCAATTTTTTAACCTTATTGCGCTTTATATCGGAAGGGTTAGAAAGCAGTTCGATCATAGAACTTTTATCTTCTTGAGTGCCATTTTGCAGTAAGTAAATAATAGGAAGCGTAAGCTTTTTCTGCTCTAAGTCAGTCCCAAGGGACTTACCCGTCTGATTTTCATTTCCTACTAAATCAAGAATGTCATCTGCAATTTGAAAAGCCATACCTAGGTTACGGCCAAAGCTTTGCATTGAATCGATTACCTTTTCGGATGCCCCAGCATAAGCCGCACCCAGCTCACAACTAGCTGCAATCATCTCTGCGGTTTTACCGTCGATGATATCAAGGTAGGTGGCTTCAGAAATATGTAAATCACCGCTATGAAAGCCTTGTAAAAGTTCGCCTTCGCAAACTCGATTGGCACTGCGACCAATCACCTTGCAGGCCCTAGGGTTATCAAGCTTACTTGCCATATGGAATGCATTGGTAAACAAGCAATCGCCAAGTAAGACGGCAGATTTGGTGCCCCATAAGGTATGCACTGCAGGCAAATGCCTACGCATTTGTGAGGCATCTAATACATCGTCGTGAACTAGGGAGGCGGTATGAATAAGTTCAACAACGGCAGCTAAAACCCAATGGTTTTCATTGGTAATGCCACAAGCGTGGGCACACGCTAAAAGCAAAGCAGGCCGAAGCCTTTTGCCTTTGTAGTTACTGATATGATTAAGAATATCGGCAAATTCTTTATGGCTGGAAGTAAGTTCGTTTGCAATGATGCGTTCGACTTCTTCGAGGTCGGCACGCAAAGGAAGCAACGAATCGATACGCTCGGGAGTAAAAAACAAAGAGGAAGATAAAGCAGCATTCATATAATTGCTCCAACCAAAAATACTGGAATCAGGGGTGTCATTTTTATCGGACAAATGAACCACTCTTCCCACCAGTCTTCTCGTTTAACCGAATTTCCGCAATAACCATAACTTTATCTACAGCTTTGCACATATCATAGACAGTAAGAGCCGCAACACTAACCGCGGTAAGGGCTTCCATCTCAACGCCTGTGCGTCCAAAAACCTTGACAACCGAAGTAATTTGCAGCAAATTAGATTCTAAGAAAGAAAAATCGAGCTTAACGCCAGTAATTGCAAGCGGGTGGCAAAGAGGAATCAGATCCCAAGTTTTTTTAGCAGCACCAATGCCAGCAATTCTTGCAACCTCGAAAACATCCCCTTTGGAAAGTTCCTTGTTGCGTATTAAGTTTGCAGTCGATTCTTCCATTCGAATAGTAGCGCTAGCCCTCGCCATTCGCTGGGTTTCCTCTTTGTCAGAGGTATCGATCATCCTGCTGGCGCCTTGTTCATCGAAATGGTTAAGATTCGTCATATTGACCTCGTTTATCGATATCGTGGAACAGAAGGATCAATGTCAGTAGACCACGCATCAATACCGCCTGCAAGGGAGTAAGCGGGAGAAAAGCCAGCATTTTCGAGTATAGAAGCGCCCGAAAGGCTTCTTATGCCGTGATGGCAATAGACAACGACCTTGGCCCCCGTAGGAGGTTTTACGTCTTCCAAGATGTCATTAAGTTCGCCTAGGGGGAATAAAACGCTATTTGCCAAGGCTGCAAATTCGTTTTCCCAAGGTTGTCGAACATCCACGAGATAAACGGGTGTACCCTGATCAAGCCAATCTTTAAGTGTGCTGGGTGAAATTTGTAAGGGCATTTAGTCTCCAATATAAATAAGTACTCAATATTAGCTTAGGGAAATAAGCCTCGTTTCACTTTTTCCCGAGCAATTTTTTCAACTCCTAAAGAAAGGGCTGCCATTCGCATCGTTATTTTCTTTGCAATACATAAAGCCCGAACTTGTCTAAAAGCCTTAATCATTAATTCGTAAAGTTTTTGATTAACAACTTCTTCGCTCCATAACAATTGCTGAATATCTTGAACCCATTCAAAATAAGAGACCGTAACTCCCCCAGCATTGCATAAAATATCAGGAATTAGATAAATTGAGGTTTGATTGATAATCGCATCCGCTTCTGGCGTGGTAGGTCCGTTAGCGGCTTCTGCTAAAATCTTACACTTTAATTTCGTAGCATTTTTAACATGAATAACTCTCTCTAAAGCTGCGGGCACGAGTACCGTGCATTCTAAAGTTAAAAGATCCTCTGCACTAATAGTCTCACAATCAGGAAAATCTTTGAGCAAATTTCCCTTTTGAACAAAGTCTTGCAGTAAAGGAATATTTATACCTTTAGGATTATGAATTGCCCCATAACGGTCGGCCACCGCAATGATTTTGACACCTAGGTTATGAAGTTCGGTACAAGTTACGGCACCCACATTTCCAAACCCCTGCACTACAGCGGTGGCTTCGATCGGCGAAATATTTAATTCTTTCAAAGCTTCAACAATGCAATAGGTGACTCCCCTACCCGTCGCTTCTCTTCTTCCTAAGCACCCGCCCAGTTCAATAGGTTTGCCTGTGACAATTTCTGGGCAGGCGTATCCGACCTTCATACTGTAGGTATCCATAATCCAGGCCATTGTTTGTTCATCGGTGCCCAAGTCGGGAGCCATAACATCCATGCGGGGCCCGATGATAGAAAGAACTTCTTCAGTAAATCTGCGGGTAAGCCTTTCTTTTTCACCGAGAGAAAGTTTTTCTGGGTCGCAAGCAATTCCTCCTTTAGCGCCGCCAAAGGGGAGGTTCATAATGCCACATTTCCAAGACATCCACATAGAAAGAGCTGCAACTTCGCCTAAATCGACCGAATGATGATAACGCAGACCGCCTTTGGAAGGCCCACTGGTAAGGCTATGTTGGACTCGGTAGCCGTTAAATACTTTGGTTGAACCATCATCCATTCGCACCGGAACACTAACGACCATAGCGCGCTTGGGAATAGAAAGTCGTTGTAAAATACCTTTATCAAGGTTTAAAAAAGCCGCAACCGTTTCTAACTGAGTAAGGGCCATTCGGTATGTTGCAGAAGAATCGAACACCGAGTTAGGAACAAGTTGGTTTTCATTAGAATGATTTTGACCGTTAGAAGAATTCATAAAATCTCCAATAATATAAAGAATGCAGTAGGATAAAGAATGCAGGTTACCAAAGAAGCATCAAGGTTTTAACAGCATAATTATTATTTAAAATAGTACATTCTAAGAAGCACAACATTAAGAATGTAGGAATAATAAAACAAGGTGAAGGGGTCGTGATGAAAACAATGTTGATAATAGGATGTGGTTATTTAGGAAGCGTGGTTGCCAAGAATGCGCTTGCGCAAGGCATAAAGGTTTATGCAACGACCCGAAGCCGGCCTGATTTTTTAACTGCTCAAGGGATTCTTCCAATCATTTGCGATGTAACCAATCCACAAACATTTGTAAACCTGCCGCAAGTCGATGGCGTGGTTCATTGTGTGGGGATGGATCGTAGTTCGGGCAAATCAATGAAGGAAGTTTATGTGGAAGGGCTTTCTAATATTGGAAGGCATTTTAAAGATGAAGGATTCCAAGGAAAATTTGTACACATCAGTAGCACGAGTGTTTACTCCCAAAACGATGGCGAACTAATCGATGAGAGTTGCGTAACCCTGCCAAATGAAGGATCTGGGAAAGTGGTATTAGAAGCAGAGACTAGCCTTCGAGCCATTAATTCTAATGCAATTATTCTGCGCTTTTCAGGCATTTATGGCCCTGGAAGACTTATTCGCGGTAAAGCTATCCTTGCCGGTGAACCTATTGTTTGCGATGCAGACCGCTACCTTAATTTAATCCATGTCGCTGATGGCGCTAGGGTTTGCCTTGCTGCGCTTAAGCAAGGTAAAAACCATCAAACCTACAATGTTAGTGATGATGAACCTTCGCTTAGGCGTGACTTTTATAACCAACTTGCACAATTTTTAAGCGCTAATCCACCTATCTTTATTTTGCCCGATGCCAGTAAACCTGCTTCTCCTCACGAAGGAACCCATAGGCGTATTTCGAATCTAAAAATGAAATCCGAACTGCTACAGCACTTATCTTTTCCTTCTTATCGCGAAGGGTTAAAGGATTGCGTCGAGCAAGGGGCGTTTGCCTAACCCTTGATAATTATCCCCTTGCAACTAAGATAATAATAACAATATCTCTTTCAGGTTATTTAAAATATGTTGCAACGAAAATACTTGTTCCCCAATGTGATTGAACTTAACTACCAAGCAGGTCGTAGGCTAGGAGTTAACACTTATTTAATCGATGGGGGTTCCGAATTTATTTTAATCGACATTGGTTTTGAAGATACCGTAGATATCATTGTCGATCTTCTTCGTAAGATGGATTTCAACCTTTCCAATTGCAAGATGATCATTGCAACCCACGCCGATGCCGATCATATTCAAGGTGCTGCTAAGGCAAAAGAAATCTTAAAGACAAAAGTTGCAGCACATCCAGCCAGCATCGAGCCGATTGAAACGGGGGATGAAATCCTTACTTATGCCACCATCAAAGCACAGGGAATAGAAATTCCTATGCCGAAATGTAAAATTGATATCGTTCTTAACGAAGGTGATAAAATTCAAGTTGGAACCGAGATTCTGAATGTTTGGCATACGCCAGGCCATACCCAAGGTCAGCTCAGTTTTAAAATGGGAAACCTGCTCTTTAGTGGCGATAATATTTATAAAGATAGTTGTGTTGGGGTAATTGATGCCCATCACGGCTCAAGCATCCCTGAATTTATCGAATCATTGAAACGGATTCTGGCAGATGATTCGCAATTTCTACTGCCTAGTCATGGGCCAGTTTTTAAACGAGATCCTAAAATCTTGAACAAGGCTATAGAAAGATTGACGGGCTATCAATACATGGCTGATTTTGGGACTTGTGCCACCGCTTGGCCTTTACTCGACGAATGGGAAAAAGAAGTCACATCGGGAAAATTGCCCGACTTCTCTAAAAAATAATCTCACTTATAACCCCAAGTGGGCTTATACCTCTGTTGAAGATAGCGACTGGTTCACAAGCATCGCAGGAAATATCACTTTAAAAACCGAACCCTGACCTAGTTCACTTTGCACTTCAATCACTGCTCCAAGTAATTCTGCATACCCTTTTACAAGGGCAAGTCCTAGGCCACAGTTGGTTGAATCTCCATGAACCCTTGCGGAATCAATTCTAAAGAAGCGTTCAAAGATCTTGCCTTTTTTTGAAGGCTCGATGCCTATCCCTGTATCTGCTACCAAAACAATTATGGACCCGGGGCGAGAACTTAGTTTGAGATGAATAGTCCCTTGGGGTTTGTTGTACTGCACCGCATTATGCAAAAGGTTGATGAGAATGTCTTTTAGTTTGCCTGGGTCAGAATTTAATTCTAGGTTAGGTTCTGATTCAAATTTAATTTCGATTTCCTTGGATTGTGCAAGGGGTGTTATCATCTTAATGCAATCGGCGCCCAAATGAGAAAGATCGAATAGTTCAGGTCGATAAAGATCAACGCCTGCATCTAAGCGAGCTAAGGCAAGAAGTCGTTCGACATCGTCCCTCATATTCTTGCAGCTTTGCCTGCAATCTTCGAGCATAGCTTGGTATTCTTCCGGGGTTCGATTTTTTCTTAATGCTAAATCGATGGTGGCAAGCATAGCAGCTAAAGGAGTACGAAGTTCGTGGGAAATATCAGCGGTAGCTTGTTTTTCTCGGAGGAAAGCTTTTTGTAATTGATCAAGAGTTAGGCCCAACCTAATAGCAATAGGTTTTAATTCGTTGGGTAAACCTTGCTGCGAGATATTGAGATGAAAATCATTTTCGTTAATAAGGCTAACAGCTTGAGTAAGGAGATTTAAAGGGGCGAGTCCAAGCCTAACCAACCAGAAACAACCGCAACCCCCAGTAAGAAAAGCAATGAGGTTGATAGCCAGAAGCCTGCCACGAAATTCGCTCAGATCTTTTTTATGTTCTCGAGCAAAAGCAAGAATATCTTCATCTCGTTGGAGAGCAAAAGTTGCGAATAAAATGTCTCGTTTACTTAAATCGTAAGCACATTGGATGAAGATAGCAGGTCGGAAACCAGCTTCTTGAGGGTTATTATTACGCGGTGGAAGTGGGGGTTCTCCGGGTCTACCTGAGCCAGTGCCTGGGGTACGAATGCGCTGGGTTGGGCCAAATAAAAAACGAGATGCTTTTAATACTACTCTGCGTACTTTTACCTTCTCCGATAACGCTTTATCATCAAATTCCCAATGCAAAACTTCTTCGGGGGAGAAAGTTGCCATATCGATAGGCAAAGTGAGGTCGTTCAGGGAATTTGATTTATATGAAGCATTCCAAGCGGTATCGATTTGGAAAAACTCTGCAACCTGACCATCAAGTCTGGTTAATAATTCAGCGGGGTTGAATTTAATGACTGGAGAATTTCTGCGCATTAATTCCATAGCAAAGTTTCTGGTGCTATTCAGAGTCCAAAGAGGAGCGGAAATATACGCATTTTGGCCTATGCCAGATGTTAATAGCCCAAGCGTATGCAGTTCTAAAAATCGTAATTTGCCCCATTCGCTATGAAATTGAACTAATCTTGCGAGTGTTTGAGCCTGAAATAATAGCGCATCATCCAATCTATTTTCTTCATCTCTACAGCGATCGTTGTATTGTGTCTGTGCTAATTCTTTTTGCACACTAAGGCGGCCTTCTAAATTGCTGGAAGCACTGCGATATGCCATCAACGATGCCCCTCCTAGTGAAAGGGCTAACAATCCTAAAAAGCAAACAGTTAGGGAAAATCGTATCGAGCGCATTTCAATCACCTTTTATCATATAGCCTTCGCCCCAACGGGTTAGAATCAAAGGCGGTGTAAAGTGTTTATCTATTTTATTACGCAAATACCGAATATAAACATCCACCACATTAGAGGTGTTGTCGTCATTTTCGTCGTAGAGGTGTTCCCATACCATTGATCTGCTGACGACTTTGCCACGATGATAGCAGAGGAATCGTAGAAGGGAAAACTCTCGGGGGGTGAGGTAAATTTCTTTGCCTGCCCTACGCACACTTTTTGCCCCGGTATCAATTTCTAGGTCGTGGATTCGTAACACAGGATCTTTTGCCTGATGCCCCCTTCGCACTAAAGCTCTTACTCTTGCAAGAAGCTCGGATAATTCAAAAGGCTTGGAAAGATAATCATCTGCACCAAGATTCAAACCTTGAACCTTGTCCGTTAAAGAACCCATTGCAGTTAAAATGAGGATGTGAAAAGTGAAACCATCTTTGCGCCAACCTTTTAAAAGAGTTAGCCCATTTATCACGGGAAGCATGAGGTCCAAAATGATAACATCGTAGTTTCCAACTCTGGCCTTAGCATCTGCTTCATCTCCTGAAGCAGCAAGGTCGACAGCAAACCCATCTTCTTCTAAGCCTTGTTTTAAAGGCCTAGCTAACAATTTATGATCTTCAACAAGGAGAATTTTCAAGTGGTTGGTCCCTTAGCACTTAATTTCTTATACATTTGTATTATCTTCGATAACAGATCAGTAGTGAATACAAGATGAGAAAAATAGTATTTTTAATTGAAGAATTGCTTTTATCGGGATTTTTCAACCTTTGAGAGGAATGTTAATAATGGCTCAAGTTATTGAAAAATGGGATCTAGTAGCGGTGGCAGCCCACCCAGATGACCTTGAAATCACCTGTGGGGGCACTTTGGCCCTGCTTGCAAACCAAGGTTATAATATTGCAATTATTGATCTAACTACGGGTGAACCGACCCCTCGGGGATCTGAAGAAATAAGGGCAAAAGAAGCGGAACAAGCTAGAATTACACTTGGGGCCAAAGCCCGTTTTCAACTTGGGTTGCCTAATCGCATTTTAATGGACTGCCCTGAAAACAGATTCGCCCTTGCTACTTTACTGCGAAAATTAAAGCCTGATATTCTTCTTGGGACCAGTGGCAGAACACCCGCTGCCTCTCCCGATCATTACCAAGCGCAATTGTTAATTGAAGCGTCCAGATTTACAGCCCAACTGACCAAGTGGGATGAAAAATTTGGTAATACCCCACCCCATCGTATTACTCACCTTGTTTATGCTCCTTTTCCTTTTGATGCAGAGGTGCGTCATTATCCTGGAACTTTTACGATTGATATTAGTTCAACGATTGAAAAAAAGATGGCTTCGATTCAATGTTATGAATCGCAGTTTGATGAGAAAAGATTTGCCAAGATTAAGCACACGGTGCTGGGGTTAAATAATGGTATGGGAAGTAGATGTGGCTTTGAATATGGCGAAATATTTCAGATGGCGGTGCCTGTAGGGGCAATCGACCTAGTGCAAGTTGTTCGTGGATCAAAGGGTAGCCCCGCCCCAGTACAATTGTAAATGCAATTATAAATGCAATTATAATTGCAATTATAAATGCAATTATAAAAGCGATTGTAAATGCAATTATAAGTGCAAGTGCAAAACTCAACTTCATAGTGCTGAACTTTCTAGTGCATAACTTCCGTGCAATTGTATCTGCCCGCTCGGCGAAGTATTGGTACCAGCGAATTCAATTGGGGTTTTTAATTACTTGCTTGGCAAAAGCAGGTGAAGTTGATTTGCAAGAGTAGAGACAATCAAGCGAAGAAACTGCGATTAAAATTGATAACAGAGCCGGTGGGGATTCTTTTATGTGTAATTGTTTGTTCTCCCCCGAGTTATTGAAAACTCCAAAGCTGAAATGCCTAGCAAGAAGGGTTTTCACTGACCGGGCATATTTTATCGGCCTGCGCAGGATGGTTTATCTGGTTCAACCAAATGAAGCCCCGCAAGCATGCCACACCCTGCGTTGATATCTTGCCCGCCACTATAACGCCTGACAATAGGCTGGGCCACTTCTGCATTTAAGGCATCGCGAAAAGTTTTCAACTCGTCTTCAGATGGTTTTTTAAATTTCCCTGTCGGATCATTGACATCAATCAAATCGATTTTCACTGGCATACCAACCGTAAGCTTTGCAAGTTCTTTTGCATCTTCTGGGGAAGTATTTATTCCAGACATCATTGTCCATGCTAGCATTATCCTTACGCCCGATTGTTTTTGATAATCTCGTACCGCAGCCATAAGTTCTTCTAAAGGATGCGTATTTTCAACGGGGAGAAGTGTTTTTCGTTTTTCAGAATTAGCAGAGGTTAAAGAAACAACCAGCCTGTAAGGTTGCTTTTCTTGGGTGAAGCGCTTGATTCCGGGAACGATGCCCACGGTGGAGATGGTAATACTTTTGGCATCAATTGCCAATCCGCAGGGTTCGCACAAAATAGAAGCGGCTTTCATCACACGGTCGTAATTGAGCATAGGTTCGCCCATACCCATAAAAACTACGCCACGAACGGGGTGAACCGAGTCTTTTTTTATTTGAATAATTTGGTCAACCATTTCCCAAGGTTCAAGGTTTCTTTTAAAGCCCATCTTTGCGGTTGCGCAAAATGAACACCCCATCGCACAACCCACTTGCGAGCTTACGCATACCACATACTTCTCGCTACCCTTGACATGCAAAAGGGGTATACGAACTGTTTCAAAAGGGATATCGCCATCGCCTTTAAACAAGTATTTTGTAAATCCATCGCGAGGGGAAATCTGTTTATCGATGAGTTGTAATGATGGAATGTGTGTAGCGTTTTTAACTTTTTCCAAGACACGCCAAGAAGTTTGTTCTATTACTTCGGGAACTGAAGTTAAGCCATTTCGAACCATAGCGGATTGTAGCTTTCCTGCTAGCCAAGGTTTTACACCGAATGGCGCAAGCAATACCTCCAATTCTTTGGCGGTATGATTCTTAAACAAGATTGGAGTTTGTTGTTCCATAAATAGGTCACAGTAGCAATTAAACTAGGATGGTTCTTCAAAAAAATAGTAACCACCTTATTAACTAAAGTTATAATATATTAATTAGTAATGGTATGAAGAGTCTAAAGAAGGCTCTAAGGGAAACAAGTACAATTAATTGGAGGTTAAAGTATGTCCGCAAAAGTAACGCTGCCTGCTCCTGATTTCTCGGCTTTGGCTGTTGTTGGTCAAGAATTTAAAACCATAAAACTTTCCGATTACAAGGGAAAGTATGTTGTTCTTTATTTTTACCCACTTGACTTCACTTTCGTTTGCCCAACTGAAATCATCGCCTTTGATGAAAAACTTCACGAATTCACAAAACGAAATACCGAAGTTTTAGGTGTTAGCGTAGACAGTCAGTATTCCCACCTTGCTTGGAATAATACTCCACGCAACAAGGGCGGGTTGGGAAATGTTAAATATCCACTTGTGGCAGATTTGAATAAGAATATCGCCCGATCTTATGGGGTTCTTCTGGAAGAAGCGGGGATCGCTCTTCGTGGCTTATTTATTATTGATAAAGAAGGCATTGTGCGCCATTTGCTTATCAATGATTTGCCTTTGGGCCGTAGCGTTGATGAAGCCATCCGTATTTTGGATGCACTTCAGTATGTTGAGAAGCACGGCGAAGTTTGCCCTGCTGACTGGAAACCGGGCGAAGCCACTATGAAGCCCGACCCTAAAGGATCGCAGGAGTATTTCGAAAAAGTAAAGTAACTTTTTAGACTGAATATGCTTCCTTTCATAAAGTGGGTGCTTTATGAAAGGAAGATTTTCTTAAACCTAGTATTTGTGGTGTTAAGATGGCAGCAAAAATCATCGATGGCAAAGCTCTTTCGGTTTTGATTCAAGCTGAATTAGCTGTTGATGCTGCTGCTTTTCTTACAGAAAAAGGCTTTAAACCAGGCCTAGCTGCAGTTCTTGTTGGCGATAATCCTGCCAGCCAAGTTTATGTTCGCAATAAGCAAAAGGCTTGTGAAAAGGCTGGCTTTGAAAGCTGGCTTTATCAACTGGATGCCAACACCTCTCAATCTGATCTTCTTAAACTTATCGATCAATTGAACCACGATTCAAAAGTTCACGGCATATTAGTTCAGCTTCCACTTCCTAAACATTTTAATACGGATTTCATACTTGATGCGGTAACTCCGTTAAAAGATGTCGATGGTTTTGGCCCAGAAAATCTTGGCCTACTTACTTCTGGAAGACCAAGATTTCTTGCCTGCACACCTCATGGCGTTTTCGTGATGCTGCAACGCTATAACATCAACATCGCTGGCAAGCATGTTGTTGTCATAGGCAGGAGCACCATTGTTGGTAAACCGATGGCGCTTATTCTTTTGCAAAATGGCATCGATGCCACCGTTTCTATTTGCCATAGCAAAACTGTTAACCTCAAAGATATCACCAAGCAGGCCGATATTCTGGTCGCTGCGATTGGTAGACCCTGCTTTGTTACCGCGGATATGATAAAACCTGGTGCAGTGGTCATTGATGTTGGAATTAACCGGCTAGATAACGGGAAGTTAGTTGGCGATGTTGATTATGACTCGGTAGCAGCTATTGCGGGTGCAATTACGCCTGTCCCGGGCGGGGTAGGCCCTATGACAATTACAATGCTTTTACATAACACATTACTAGCAGCTAAGTTACAAGTTAAAGTCTAATTTCGATTAAGACTGTTTGAGGGGTGAATCGCACTGGCATTTTTCCCTGCTTTTTGTTTACAATCCCTGTTTGATGATCCTTTGGGTCTGTCGATAGTTTTGATCCGCCTATTTTAGGGAAGCGGTATTTATATGAATCTTTACTTGATTCTAGTGCAATTTGCTTGGGCGATTCCTTTGCAACTTCAGATAGAAGACCCACCTAAAAGAGTCGAACCTTTGCCCAAGCTTTCCAGCGATTCTAAGCGGGAAGAATCTATCAAGCTGTATGGTTCCGGGTTAATCTTTGAAAAAGAAAATCGACTTCTTGATGCACTTAAAGCTTTTGAAAAATCTCTCGAACTTAACCCAAAAGCCATTGCGCCACGAAAAGAATTAATCCCCATTTATATGTCGCTTGACCGCATTGAAGATGCACTTGCTCAATGCCGTTATGTACTTGATAACGATGATTCAAGCCTAGAAGTATTTGTACTTTATGCAAAGCAGTTGGCAGCTTTGGGTCGGATTAATGAAGTTACCGAGATACTCGAAAAATTGGTTAAGAACCCTGCTTCTAAAGAAAAACCTGAAATGCGCCTGCAGGTGTTAAGAGAGTTATCGCTGCGTTACGAGCAGGCAAGTAATTGGGAAAAATCTGAAGAAAAAGCTAAGGAAATTGCTTCCCTCCTTGATATGCCCTTGGCAGAAGAAGTCTTCGAGTTAGCTGAAGGATCCTTCAAAAAACTTAAAGCAGAAAACTTTGAAATGTTAGGCAGGTTAGTGCTCAAGCGCCAAGATACTAAAGCTGCAATCGATTATTATTTAAAGGCCCAAAAGCTGGATAACATTCGATCAGGTAGACTTGGTTTTAACCTAGCTCAGGTTTATGCAAGCGAAGGGAAAAACGAAGAGGCTTTAATTAGGGTTGATGAATTTCTTCTGACCCAACCTTTAGGAACCGAAGCTTATGAACTTAAGATTTTATTACAAAAGAAAATGAATCGCAATAAGGATGTAGTTCCAGAGCTAGAAACTGCGTCTAGCCGAGATACGCATAACAATCAGTTGAAGCTGTTGCTTGCGAGGGAATTACAAGTTGTTGGTCAAACACCAAGGGCAGAAGCGATTTATGAAGAAATTGCAACTCGGGCCCCTACCTCTGAAGTTTATAACGCTTTGTTTGATCTTTACCGCAACAATAAAATATCAGGCACAACCAAAGCCCTTAAAAGGTTAGAATCATCGATTCAAGCTGTTTCTAGAAAGGGTGGCATTCCACCTGATCCTTCTCAGGCGATTCAAGTAAAAGGGATGTTGCTTGCATTGAAAAAAGATCCTGAGATGTTGCGAAAGATTTTAGAACTTGCCTACACGCAGTTGCAAAAAGGTGACAAGATCGGGTTAGAAACGAAAGTAGCGTTAGGCACACTTGCGTCGCAAGCCTCTGAATTACAAGCGGGGGAAAAACTTTTCCTTGTTTCGCTTAAAGAAGCTGCTCCCAATTCTGCAACCGAATCTGAAATTTACTCGGGCCTTCTTCGTATCTACAGGCTTGCAAACAAGTATCAAGAAATTATCACCCTTTGTAAGGATGGTTTGGAAAAATCTAAAGATACAAGCAGAGTTCTTTTTCATGTCGAGCTTGCAGGGGCATACACCCACCTAGAAAAAGATACCGAAGCACTTGCTGCAATCGACCTTGCAGTTGTTGAATCTCAAGACCGAGAAAAACTATTTTGCAAACGATACCGCGCCAGCCTGCTTGCCCAAATGGGTAAATACCCTGAAGCAGAAAAAGAAGCTCTTACTCTTTTAAGAGATTATGAGCAACCTAACGAAGTCCGAGACATTCGATACACTTTAAGTGCGATTTATTCGGGGATGAAAAATCACGAAAAGTCGGAAGCTTTGCTTAAACAAATCCTCGAAGCTGACTCTGCTGATGCCACCGCTAATAACGACCTTGGTTATCAATGGGCAGATCGTTCCATAAATCTTGAAGAAGCAGAAAAGTTAATTCGAAAAGCCCTTGATCTCGATCAGAAGTTACGAGATACCAGCAACAGGCTTACTTACGAACCAGAAAACGCTGCATATATTGATAGCTTGGGTTGGGTCTTATTTCGCAGGGGTAAGTTAAACGAGGCTCGTCAGGAGCTTGAAAAAGCCTCTATTCTTTCTGGTGGATCCGATGATCCTGTCGTTTGGGATCATCTTGGCGATGTCTATATTAATTTGAAAAATAAAGAAAAAGCTCTGCGTTGTTATAGCAAATCGTTGGAACTTTATCAGGTTGTTAAAACCCGTAGAGATAACGATCGGGTCAAGGATATCAAACAAAAAATACAAGTACTGGATATCGGGCCCATCACAAAGTAGAATAATTGAAAGTAGAATAACTACTTGTGTTATTTAAAAGTGGTAGGGCTTTATTAAAAGCATCTATAAGGAGGTAGCGCAATGGCAGGACATTCCCATTGGGCAAACATCAAGCATTATAAAGGTGCTGCGGATAATAAACGAGGTAAAGCTTGGAGCAAACTTAGCAGGCTGATTATTATCGCTGCCCGTACCGGTGGTGGTGACCCCGTTATGAACCTTAGGCTTCGATACGCTATCGATAAGGCACGCGCTATTAGTATGCCCAAAGATAATATCGAACGGGCCATTCGCAAAGGAACGGGCGAAGTCGCTGGAATTATTTTTGACGAATTAATCTACGAAGGTTTTGCTCAAGGTGGCGCCGCAATTGTGGTTGACCTCCTCACAGATAATCGCAATCGCACCAATGGCGAAGTTCGAAAAATCTTCGAAAAAGGGGGGGGTAATATGGGTGTCTCGGGGTGTGCTGCTCACTTCTTTGACCGCAAAGGTATTTTCTTGATCCCTGCTACAGGTATTGATGAAGACCAATTGATGTCGATCGTGTTAGATGCTGGTGCTGACGATATGCAGAAAGAAGGCGATAAATTTTCTGTCACTTGTGAGCCTGGGCTTTTTTCTAAGGTTCAGGAAGCTTTAACCCATAATAAAATTACCCCCGAAGCTTCTGAAATTACTATGGTTCCTAAAATGACTGTTGAAGTTGATGCTGAAAATGCACGGAAGATTACCCGACTTCTTGAAAACCTTGATGATAATGATGATGTCCAGAATGTTTACTGCAATATGCACCTATCCCCTGAAGTTTTAGCAGAGTTGAAACGAAGTTAAGGTTCAGGTTTCAACCTTTCGGTTGGTCGATAAATAACTGGAATAAACTTTCCCACTGCATTCTCGAAACCCCAATTAAGCCCTGCGACTGAGTTTGCAGAGTTTTCTAATACCATTTTTAATTACCTAGGTCTTACGCAGTTGCTGGCGCTGGGGATTTTTTGTTTTCTTTAAGTCGAGGTAACTTTCCAAACACTGGTTTCCCATCTTCGTGGGAATGGTGGCTAAAAGGATTCATTTCACTTAAAGAGGCGCGATTTAGTTGCAACTGCGTAACTCCTAAATAGAGAAAAAGATTTTTGCATATATATTGCAAGTTATTAATCCGCAAGTGTTTATTTTGTGAGCTATAATTACAAAAGAATTCCGCAGATATTAATATTAGGGGGTAAAGTCATGTTTAACAGAAAAAACATTCTTACTTTTGGGTTAGGGTTAATGTTGCCTGTTGGCTTGCTTATCTTCACTCCTGGGTATTCCTCAGCGCAGCGCTATCGGGTTAATTTGCCACCAAGACCCCAGCAACCCCCAGCATTAAATAATCAGGTGCAATCACGAATATCCAATGGCAACATAAATAATCAAGGTGGCCAAAGGGGCGGTCAAGGTGGATTTACAGGCAATAATCCTTTTAATCAAATGGCAATGAATCAAATTGGTGGTCAGGGAGGATTTCAAAGTGATTTTCAAGGGGGCCAAAGAGGTTTTGGTGGCGGTGGTTTTCAAAATGGAGGCTTCCAAAATCGCGGCGGCCAAGGTGGTGGTACCATCGGTGGATTTACAGGCAATAATCCTTATTATCAAATGGCAATGAATCAAATTGGAGGCCAAGGGGGCTTCCAAAACGGAGGCTTCCAAAACGGAGGCTTCCAAAACGGAGGCTTCCAAAACGGAGGCTTCCAAAACGGAGGCTTCCAAAACGGAGGCTTCCAAAATGGAGGCTTCCAAAACGGAGGCTTCCAAAACGGAGGCTTCCAAAACGGAGGCTTCCAAAACGGAGGCTTCCAAAACGGAGGCTTCCAAAACGGTGGCTTCCAAAACGGAGGCTTCCAAAACGGTGGCTTCCAAAACGGAGGCTTCCAAAACGGGGGCTTTGGCTTGTAATCTAATATCCTTTTGTTAACATCTGACGCGGGAGAATCTTTCCCCGATTTAATTCTTTTATCCACTTAGTACTTACGCGGTTGGTCCTAAATTGTTCATAATTCGGACGAACCTTGGGAAAGACCTCGTATCAGAAAAAGATAATAGCTGCTCAACTGACCAAATTATCGACAACTGCGTAAGTCCTAATCCAATTGCTCAACAAACTGCTCTACTAATAGGAAGCCCAAGTTAAGCTCGGCAACAGGGTATGCTGGGCTGGAGTTGGTTTGGGCAAATTTTAGTAGGGAAAGGTCTTTTATCTGCAAATTAGTTTTCTAGCTCTGATTTAAATATATTTTCCATAAGTCATTATTTTAAATAACTTTATGGCTAATACTCTTGCAGTAAAGTGTGGTTATTTATCGAGAAGGGCAAAATAGTTTTAAAAATAAATGATAATTCCTGTCGTTTTTTCTTTTAAAATCGCATTAACTATATAGGAAAGATCTCTACCTAAAAATTCGAACTCTAAAAAGGATGATTTTTTACTAGGTTTGCTCCTGTTTAAGTTGTTAGTTGATTAATAATGCCCTTCCCCCGGGTTGTTGCCTAGAGCGAGCTAGGTGGTAAAACACCTTGTTACGGTTACAACCCATTCTTTATTTAATCTACATATGGGTCTGCGCCCAAATCCTTGAGGATTTCTTGTCTTTGCTTTTCGTGGACTAATAAGTCAACGCGAGAAAGATAATGTCTGCGTTCGATACGGCGCTGTGCCAAGTGAAATAACGATAAGTAAGAATCCCAATCGCGTTTGGTTTCAGTCTCGCCTGTTTGCTTCAATTTCGTTTGCTTGTTTTCTCCCAAACCTTCTAGAAGTTCATCATCGAGAGAGAGGAAGAATTGCGCACTGCCTGGGTCTCCCTGTCGGCCAGCTCGCCCAGCAAGTTGTCGGTCGATGCGGATCGATTCGTGTCGTTCGGTTCCTAAAACATGAAGCCCACCCGAGGAGATAACTTCTTTACAGGGTTTGATATCGGTACCCCGCCCAGCCATATTAGTAGCGATAGTAACCTTAGCAAGTTGGCCCGCTTGTTCAATAATTTTAGCTTCGAGTTCGTGGTTCTTAGCGTTAAGGACCTGATGGATAATTCCAGCATCGTGAAGTTTTTGACTGAGGATTTCAGATTTATCAACGCTTCGTGTACCGATAAGAATAGAACGGCCATCTGATTTTAGCTTTTGCACTTCATCGACAATAGCATCGAACTTTGCATTTTCATTGGGGTAAACTTTATCGGGCCAAGATTTTCTAAGGATTGGTTTATTGGTAGGAACACAAACAACCCAGATTTTATAAACTCTTCTAATTTCTATTCTATTTTGAAGAGCGGTTCCAGTCATACCACCAAGCTTTTCATAAAGCTTAAAGTAACTTTGGAAGGTGATTTGGGCAGCGTGTTCATCGCTGTAGGTGATCGGAATTTTTTCCTTGGCTTCAACCGCTTGGTGCAAGCCGTCACGCCAATGTCGGTCGGGCATTCTTCGACCAGTAAATTCATCAATGATCACGATTTTATTTTTATCAACCAAATAGTGCTGGTTTAATTTAAATCGATAATGGGCCTGAATAGCTTGTTCCATAGACTCGTGTAGCTTATCGAGGGCGTCGCCGTGTGGCCCAGAAGGCGGGTTGGAATAACGAACAAGGTGCTTGCCTAGTGCAGTAAGTTCGAGCTTTTGTAATTGCGGGTTAAAAATAAAATGTTGACCCGCTTCCATACGCTGGACCAATTCATCTGCCCAAAGGTACACCACTTGTTCTTCAGCGGTGGCTGTGCGAATTTGCCCACTGATGATTAGTGGGGTGCGAGCTTCATCGATAAAAATATTATCCGCTTCGTCAACGAGAGCAAAGTTATGACCGCGCTGCACAAAATTATTAGTGCTGGTGGAGGAACCTTCAATCCAAGAGTTCCAAAACGGAGCTTCATTTCCTTTGCCATCTGCTACCTTAAGGCGATCTCTTAAAAAATCAAATCCATATTCGCTGGCGGTGGCATAGGTGATATCGCATTTGTAGGCGTTTTGCCTATCGATGTCAGACATTTGCTGTTGCAAAATACCCGTGGTCATTCCTAATGCAGAGAAAACCGGTTTAAGCCATTCACCATCTCTGCGAGAGAGGTAGTCGTTAACGCTAGCAACATGAACGCCTTTGCCTGTAAGTGCATTAAGAAAGGCGGGTAAACTAGCAACGAGTGTTTTGCCTTCGCCAGTAGCAAGTTCTGCAAGTGCGCCTTCGTGAATAACTGTGCCTGCAGCAAGTTGAACATCAAAGGGTCGAAGGCCAAGAACGCGTTTACAAGCAAGCGAAGCCATTCCAAAAGCTTCGGGAATCATTGTAGAAAGAGACTCTCCACCTCGGGCGCGGCCTTTTAATTTCTTGGAAAGTTCCAAAATTTCGAAGTCGGTGAGTTTGTCAAACTCAGATTCATAAAAGCGAATTTTAGGAATTAATAAAGCTGCTTGGGCGAGTCTTCGATCCCAAGGGGTGCCCACCCAAGAAAGAAGTTGATTTTTCCAATAAGAACCGAAACGATTTTTTTGGTTGAGATCCCCCATCTTAGAGGCTTCGTGCCCAGAGGGTTTATTCATATTTTCGATAGAAGAGTGTTCCACTTTCAAACCTCTTGTTTTGAATAGTATATGCTCTAGCTATTATAAGAGAGATTGAAGAAATGATTAACAAAGAATCAAATAAAAAAAGCCCTCAGCCTGCTAAACCACCTCTCCCAATGGTTTAACAGGACTGAAGGCGAAACAGGACTAACGAAGGTTCCTTTATTCCAGCCCGACCAACCCGCTGTACTTCTCTCCAAAAGCCAGCGCGGGTTGGCCGGTTCTGGTCGGTACGCCTCCACTAGCGAACATAATTAATAAGAGCAATTAGCGGGCCAATTAATTCTTAATCACTTAGTAAAACCGTATATATATTTATAACTACATTCGCAGCAACACTTTAAAAATATTTTAAAAACTTCAATTGTAAATAGTGAAGTAAGAAGGATGCCCCGGCTGCCTACTTATTGTGCGCCTGTGCAAATATTGTTGGCGTTATTGACTTGGCAATTGAGGTTGCTTGGTAGTGACATTACGGCCTAAGCGGGTTTTAACTTCCCCTTTTTTACCTTTTTTATTCTACCTAACTTCGAAACGGGTCGATTAGTCTCTCAAAGGGTAAGATTTGACCTTGGCCCTATTTGCCCCTACCATTTAATTGGTTGATACTTCTCTTGGGTTGTAACCGCATCGAGGGTGTAAAGATGGCTACAGATTTTCGCTTGAAACAAATACTCCCGGAAATTACCGAATCCATCGTTGCTACCTACACCGAATGTAACAAAACAAGCCACTTGGGCCATAAACCCCTTCCTAGTCGTGAAGCGGTGGTTGAAATTCTTGCCGACCTTTTAGATATCTTGTTCCCTGGGTATTTTCGTAGACAAAACCTTCATATGGGTAATGTTGAATATTATGTGGGCGACCTCATTGACGGTTTACACGATAAGTTAACCAATCAAATATCTCGAGCCTTGCATTACGAACAAGAATCCCAAAACGCCTTAGGCAAACCTAAGCACGATTTGGAATCACTTGCCCAGCAGCGCACCCTAGATTTTCTTAAAAAACTTCCTGATATCCGCATGGTACTTGAAGACGATGTGCATGCCGCATTTGAAGGTGATCCCGCTGCCAAAGGTCATCATGAAATTATTTTCTGCTACCCAGGCATTGAAGCTA
>Ga0335396_10000784_pt1 | contig 43289 bp, 35 predicted proteins | sample FRY02_FD_205743 | JGI IMG/M metagenome (GOLD analysis project Ga0335396, IMG submission 205743) | Freshwater microbial communities from Lake Fryxell liftoff mats and glacier meltwater in Antarctica - FRY-02 (spades assembly) (version 2) | ecosystem: Environmental > Aquatic > Freshwater > Ice >...
TTTCGTTTGTTCTATTGGTGAAGCATCACCTGATACTATTCGTGAGTATTTCCTTAATCAGGGTTAGTCGCTTACATCCCATCCACGCAAAAGCGATGAATGGGTTTTACCCTCCGTTTTATAAAAACATGAAGCCACAAATAATATAGGCTAGTATGCTAGAGGTACCAAGGATTCCGGCTACTAATGCTGGAAGAAGGAATATCCCACTTCCAACTGAAATATTAACGACGTTTACGGCTACATCAAAAACGCCTATTTCGCGTTTTAAGCCATCATTTGATACTATTGGCATTAGATTACGGTTTTGGGGTAACTAAGTAAAAAGCCGGAGCATCATAACTTGATCTTCCGGCTTTTAAGGTTATGTCTTTTGTTTTAATCCTTCTTACTTTTTCAGAAAAGAAATCAACCCCGGGAAGAAATGTTCCTGATCGTCCCACTGACTCAGGTGACTGCCGTTGGGACAGAGGAGAAACTTTCCGTTAGGAAACTGGGTAGACATCCACTTCATATACTCAGGGTCCATGGTATCATGCGAAGCACCGACTACCAAGGTTGGCGTTTTAATGGAGGGTAGTTCTTTGCTTACGTCCCAGTTGGCCAGTTTTCCGGCAACCCCGAATTCACTGGGCCCTTGCATCAAAACGTATACCTGGGAATTGATTTTCCCGAAGGCACGGTTTACCGCATTGGGCCATTCGCCGGCGGGGCGGCGCATCAAATGTTTCTCGTAAAAATTAGGAATCAAAAGTTCCATATAACGAGGGTTATCAAAGTCACCTTTGGCTTCGATAGCCTTCACTTCTTGCAACACCGCCGGGTCCATCTGCTTGGATAACATATTCTGGGCGTACTCACCGTATTTAGGGCAGCTCGCCATCATATTGGTAATAATCAACCCTTTAAGGTTTTCTTGGTATTTCAGCGCATACTGCATGGCCAAAATCCCACCCCAGGATTGCCCCAGCAGATAGAAATTATCCTTATTCAAGTCCAGTGCAGTCCGTACCTGCTCTACTTCCTCCACAAACCGAGGCAAGTCCCAGAGAGAAGTATCGGCCGGTTGATCTGAGTTGGCCGAGCCCAGCTGATCATAGTATATAAATTCGATTCCTTCCTGGGGAAGAAAACTTTCAAAAGACTCGAATGCTTCATGGGTAGAACCGGGACCACCGTGCAGCAGTAGCACTTTGATTTTCGGATTATTCCCAAATCGTTTTGTCCAAACATTGAAATCACCTTTCGGAGTCGTGATCGTAATCATTTTCACCCCTCCACTCTGAATACCCGAATCGCCCTTGGCAAAGTAGTTTTTCAAGTCAGAGGAAGATTCGTTTGCAGTGGTGGTGCAACCTACCAATGCTATCCCGGTCAGGATGACGAGCACACCGAGGAGATGTGTTTTACTAAAAGAAAAATTAGAGGACATATTTTGAATAAAGTAGTTAGGATGTATTTTAGTCTCCCGTCAATGGATTATCTCTTGACGGGAGGTATGCGTTCAGGATAGAATATCTAGGCTTTACTGAGTGCCGAGCGAAGTTCTTTTTTGAGAATCTTCCCGGTAGCACTCATGGGCAAAGCATCCAAAAATTCCACTTGACGCGGATATTTATAAGCCGCAATGTGTTCTTTAGTCCAAGCTATCAAGTCTTGGGCCTCTACGGTTTTACCTTCTTGAAGGACCACATAGGCTTTAATCTCCTCCCCCATTTCTTCATCAGGCACACCAATGACGGCGACCAAGGAAACCGCATCGTGCTGTATCATTACTTCTTCTACTTCACGAGGATATACGTTCAGCCCACCTCTGATAATCAGATCTTTCGTACGGTCCACGATGAAGTAAAATCCTTCTTCGTCTTTGACAGCGATATCACCGGAATAAAGCCAACCATCCTTGATAGTTTCGGCGGTTGCTTCGGGCTTTCTGTAATAGCCTTTCATGACGTTGTGCCCCCGGTAGAGCAACTCTCCTTTTTCTCCAACGGGTACTTCGTTGCCCTCGATATCCACCAACTTTACCTCAACGCCCCATACAGGTTTGCCAATAGAACCCGGTTTACGCCCAAGATCCATTTGGTTAAATGTAACAACTGGCGAACCTTCTGACATCCCGTAGCCTTCCAGCAGCGTTACGTGAAAGCGAGCTTCAAAATCTTCCAGGACTTTCACTGGTAATGACGCTCCACCCGAAAAGCACCTACGCAGATTTTTGGCGATACTATCGTAGTCAAACTTTGGGTCGTCATAGTTTAGGAGCCCCCAATACATCGTGGGTACTCCGGCAAAGACCGTAACCTTATGTTTTTCCATGAGAGCATACACCGCTTCGGCATCAAAGCGAGGGAGTAGTATGCCCAAAGCCCCCCGGTAAATGCCCGCCAGCATCAGGGTGGTCATCGCAAAAATGTGAAAAAGCGGTAATACGATCAGGCTAGTATCTTCCGGAGAATAGTTCACCATTTCGGCGGTAAGAATTGCATTGAGTAATAAACCAGAATGCGTCAACTCGGCTCCTTTGGGCCGGCCCGTGGTGCCTGACGTATACACGATCACGCAGGTATCTTCGGCTTGGGTAGCATGTGTTTCAAACTGTGGTGATTGACCAGCCATCAGACTCCCCAACGTGGCAGTACCTTCAACGGTCGAAGGCATATCGGGCCGGGGCATGATCATAAAGAAATGCTCGCAGGCAGAAAGGCGCTCAAAAGCAGCGTGCCCCATTTGACCCATGGGAAGCTCGTCGGTGCCCGTAAAACAAAAATAAGCCTTGGCCTCACTATCGGTAAGATGGTATTCTATTTCGTCGGTTTTAAGTAGCACACTTAACGGAACCACAACGGCTCCTGCTTTCAGGATTCCAAAATAGATGATAGGGAAGTAAGGCAGGTTGAAACAGCTCAAACCTACTTTGTCACCGGGGCCTATACCCTTGGCGCGGAGGCCGTTTGCCACTTGATTAGCCGCTCCGTTGACCTGCGCATAATTGAGTGTTGTTTCGCCAAAAGTGAAGGCTGGTTTAGTAGGGTATCGTCTCGCGCTATCTTCGAGAACAACAGATAAGTTCAACATGAAAGTTTTTAGGGTAAGGTGAATGGATTTATATTATTTACCAGAATAGTACACAATGTACTGAATTGGTTTTAATATTGTACACTGTCCTCGATAGGAAAATGGAGTTCCGTAACCATTCCGGTTCGGTAATACTCCAATGCCATTCATTAAATAGGGCGATTGCATGAAAGTGCTAGTTAGCTGTCTGTAACCTGGATTCTTTGAAAGAGAGCATTATTTTTTACCTTAAATCAGCTTTTTGCTCTTGATTCCAATGTCTTATAAAAGTAAAGTGCCATGCTTTATAAGAAATATCTTTTATGTAATCGCCCTATTCATTAGAGGCCAGAGTACAAAAAAACGCTCCAAAGGTTTATCCTTCGGAGCGGCGGAATGACTAAATGGTTTTACAACAGTTGAAAATGGCCTGAGACACTGAAAACTTAGAGTATATTTTGGGATTTACAGACTTTGCATTAAAGTAAGAATCCGTTGCCTTGTAATCAACAAAAATCCAAGGTAAATGAAAACAAATTTCTCTGAATTCTCTGATTCTCAATGGGAAGTTATTGAAAAAATCCTTGGAGACCGCACGGGCGGCTCCGAAAAGGAAACGCAAACACAGTCTGAGAAGTATCCTTAATGGTACCTTCTGGATCAATAATACTGGCAGTCAATGGCGTAATTTAGAGAGTAAATATCCACCATGGCAAACTGTTTTTTACCATTTTACACAACTAAAAGCACGTGGTATTTGGGAGGAATTATTAGATTTTTTAGTAGTTACGGCAAGAGAAAAAGACGGCAGAAATGCAAGTCCAAGCCTGTTATACATTGATAGCCAAAGCGTTAAGAAAGTACAGTTTATCAACGAAGAAACCTGTATCGACGGTGGTAAAAATATAAATGGCAGAAAAAGAACAATTCTTGTAGATAAACTGGGATTGCCTTTAGCAATAAAAGTAACGGCAGCAAACATTTCTGATAATAAAGCGGGCATTTTGGCCGTAGATTTATTGAGAGGAAAAGTGCCTAAATTGCAAAAAACAGCAGCGGACGCAGGCTACAAAAATGCTTTTTGTGAACATGTCGATGCTAATTACCATTGGGAAGTCGAAATAGCACAAAAGCCCGAATCGTCCAAAGGGTTTGTACCTGAAAAGAACCGTTGGCAAGTCGAAATCGGACCGCCGAAGCGGGAGTTTTGGATGGCTCAATTTTAGACGAAGGTTGTTTCGAGACGTGGAAAAAACAATATTATTGTCAGAAGCTATGTTACAAATAGCGTTTATCTCATTTATTATCAATAAGTTACAAATCCAAAACATACTATTAGTACTATTTGGCTTAAAGCACCTAATTAATTAGAAAATCACATTATCAATCAGGCGCACACACCCTAAATGGGCGGCCATGCAAAGAGCGGTTTCGTTTTCGGGTTGAGGGTTCTCCATCAATCCCAAATTACGCGCGTTGGCTATTTCAAAGTACTCCAACAAAAACTCAGGATGCAAAGCAAACTCATTTCTGACAAACTGCTTTATGAGACCTACTGACCCACCGGAGGCAAGCTGCCGCTGAGCCTCGGTAAGTGTTTGATGAATAAACGGTGCCATAGCCCGATGCTCCAAACTCAATCGCCGGTTGCGCGAAGACATAGCCAAACCATCCGCCTCGCGTACGGTTGGGCACACAGTTAATTCTACCGGAAAAGCCAGGTCCTGAATGAGCCGACGGATTACGGCCACTTGTTGTAAGTCTTTTTGTCCGAAGTAGGCCTTATCGGGCTGAACCATATTGAACAGCCTTGCTACTACTACTCCTACCCCACTAAAATGTCCCGGCCGAAAGGCACCTTCCATTACGTGTTCAAGATTCCCAAAATCCAGCCGCAAGGAGGGTGAGTGTTCATACATCTCATCTACCGAAGGGGCAAACACCAAATCGCAGCCCGCCGATTCCAATAGAGCGCAGTCTTCACCTAAAGTTCGTGGATACCCGGTCAGATCATCTTGGTTATTAAACTGAATCGGGTTGACAAAAATACTGACTACCGTGATCGGGTTTTCCCGAACCGCCCTCTTTACAAGTTCTATGTGTCCTTCATGCAAAGCACCCATCGTGGGTACCAACCCCAGGCTAGTAGTAGAGTTTTGTATGGCTTGTAGGTGAGAACGTAGTGTAGAGGGGGAAGTAAAAGTGAGCATACTTTTTTGGAGGACATTAACAAATAGACGAATCAGGGGCTATCTTTTTCATAGTAACACCCAGCAGAAAGGCTTTTTAGGCAAACTTCGATTTGAAAGGCATAGTTTAACCCAAACTGTATGCAATATTACAATTTGCCGGAAAAAATCATTGAAAATCGGATTTTTTTTGTATAATTTTGCAAATCTTTTTTTCACAAAAGCTAAACAACCGTATGGACAAACTACGAATTTTGTATGTATCCAGTGAAATTAACCCTTTTCTCCAGACCACAGATGTTGCCGATTATGTAAGGCAACTCCCCCAGGCAATGCAGGAACGCGGCGCCGAAATAAGAATTCTAGTCCCCCGATTCGGCCTCATCAATGAGCGCAAGAATCGTCTCCACGAAGTAGTTCGTCTCTCAGGAATCAATATTACCGTTGGCGACGAAGAGAAACCCCTCATTATTAAGGTAGCCTCTATCCCCAACGCAAAACTGCAAGTATATTTCATCGACAACGAAGACTATTTTCATCGCAAATCCGTTTTCTTTGACAAAAAGAATAACTTTTACGATGACAACGACGAGCGGGCAATCTTCTTCTGCAAAGGAGTACTCGAAACCGTCAAAAAACTAGGCTGGGCGCCTGATATAGTGCATTGTAACGACTGGATGACGGCCCTGATTCCAATGTACTTAAAGACCACTTATCGGAATGATCCGATGTTTAAAGACACAAAAAGTGTTTTTACCGTGTATAATAACTCTTTCAGTTATAAATTTGATGCCGATATACTGAACAAGGCAAAGGCAATGGACGTAAGTGATGAAGCTTTGGCACACCTACGTTCAGCAGATTTTGAAGGATTTATAAAACTCGGATGCGCCTACGCTGATGCTGTCGTAAAAGTTGACGAAGATTATAGCGAAGGATTAAACCAACTATTGAATGAATTACCGAAGCGTGTTGACCTCGTCGACGAAGACGACAATTTCTCAGAAGCGTATTACAACTTGTATAACGACCTGGTTAACTAAAAATATATCAGTAGGGGTGGTCATCTTGACCGCCCTACTTTTCAGCTGCGATCCTCCCGGCAACATTGGTGTCACCCCACTTACTCCCGTAGGCACCATTTATACCGATACTCTTACCGTTAAGACCTCCACCGTACTAGCTGACTCCGTCAGGACTAGTTCGCCGGATATTTATTTAGCCGGACGCTACGTCGATCCTTTATTTGGAACGATCACTGCCTCTGCTTTTTTTAGAATGTCGCTGGAATTCCAATTGGACTTGGGCACTACGGCAGTGTATGATTCTTTGGTGCTGTACACACCTTACAATTATACCTACGGAGATACCCTGCAACCACAGAAACTATCAGTACACCGGGTTACTGAGGAAATGGATGCTGCCAAGAACTATTATAACAATAGCTCAGTAGCCTACAACACAACACCTCTTGCTTCTAAAACCTTCTTCGCCAGGCCGCAAGCAAACGCAAGTTTGAGTTTTCGGTTATCGGATGATTTAGGGAAAGAAATTTTTGCTTTATCTGGCACACCAGCCGGACAAACCAACACAGAATTTTACAAAGCTCTGAAAGGCTTGTCCCTGATTCAGGATGCCTCCAATACCGCAGTGGTCGGCTTCCCTGCTACCAACCGTGCCCTTAATATGAAGCTTTGGTACCATACCACTACCGATAGCCTAGCCAAAAGCTTTCAGATGTCGGCGGTACTGGCAACTCAGACGGGTAGTACCGTTAGAGCGGGCTTTAACCGCGTGAGCGCCGATCGGAGCGGAACAGCTTTGGCCGGCATCAAGCCGCTGCAATCAATACCTTCTACAAGCACCAACAATCGTACGTATGTTCAGGATGCGCTGGGAATACGTACCAAAATTGAAATACCGTATCTGAAATCTTTGGCAAGTCGGGGGGCCATTTCCATCAACCGGGCCGAACTAAGTATTAAGCCCGATCTGACGGCTATACAGCCGGGATTGACTCTGCCGCCGTATTTAGTACTGCTCGAGACGGATGCGTCTAATCGTATGTTTTACAGTAGTATTGGATACGAATCAATAGTACATAACGATGCATCGGCATACAGTGAGATTCCGGATCCTCAAATTTCTCTGTACAATACCAGGTACAAGAACTTTACCTGGCTCCTTACTACCCAACTTAACGCCATGATTACCGGCTTTAAGAAAACCAACAGCTTCTTTGTCACACCTGTATACACAACGGCCCTCGGTCAAGGAGGGACCCGTTTCCAATCACAAATGAATAACCGGGTTAGCCGACTTATATTGAGTGGTAAACCCGAGGACACAAAATTGATTGTTTTTTATACTGTAGCAAAAGAATAATCTATTCTTAATCGTTTGTAAAAAATTTAAAAAAGGCCGCTAACGAACTGTTAACGGCCTTTTTTTGTATGCCTTTTGTATACAAGTTGAAAATTTATTGTTTTGTACTTTTCTAATCAGACGACCATCAATTTTAATCATAACATACTATGTGTGGAATTGTAGCATACATTGGCACGAAGGAGGCCTATCCATTAATCATTAAAGGTTTAAAACGCCTCGAATATCGCGGCTACGACAGTTCAGGGGTAGCCTTGTTAAATGGTAACGGACTGAACGTTTATAAGAAAAAGGGTAAAGTAGTAGACCTCGAAGCTGAGCTATTAAAAACCAGCACCCACGCTACCATAGGAATGGGACATACGCGCTGGGCGACCCACGGTGAGCCTAATGACGTCAATGCCCACCCACATTTCTCCAACGACCGCAAGCTAGCCATCATTCACAATGGCATTATCGAGAATTACTCGACCATCAAGCAGAAGCTAATTGAAAAAGGACACGTGTTTACCAGTGAGACCGATTCAGAAGTACTGATTCACTTCATTGAAGATATCCAAAAGGAAATCCAAAAGCCACTCGAAGAAGTAGTGCGGCTGGCTTTACAGGAAGTAGTAGGTGCGTACGCTATCGTCATTATGTCAGACGATAACCCACGGCAGCTTATTGCCGCCAGGAAAGGTAGCCCATTGGTGATTGGCGTAGGAGAAAACGAGTTTTTCTTTGCGTCGGACGCATCCCCGATTATCGAATACACCAAGAATGTAGTGTACCTCGACGACTACGAAATTGCGGTAGTGAAAGATAATGAGTTAAATATTCTGAATTTGGATAATGTTCCCAAGGTACCCTACATTCAGAAGTTAGAGATGGAACTCGAAACCATCGAAAAAGGCGGCTACGAGCATTTCATGCTGAAAGAGATTTTTGAGCAGCCCCGGTCCATCGCGGATAGTATGCGTGGACGGGTCAAAGCAGACGAGGGTCACTTACAGCTAGGCGGCTTACGTAACTACATGGATAAGCTGGCGAGTTCCAAGCGAATCGTAATTGTGGGTTGTGGTACATCATGGCATGCCGGGTTGGTGGCGGAGTACCTTTTTGAAGAATTAGCCCGCATCAACGTTGAAGTGGAGTATGCTTCGGAGTTCAGGTATCGCAACCCGGTCATTAAAGAAAATGACATTGTCATTGCCATTTCGCAATCGGGAGAAACGGCCGATACCTTGGCAGCAATTGAACTCGCAAAATCCAAGGGAGCCCTTATTTTCGGGGTGTGTAATGTGGTAGGGTCTTCCATTGCCCGTGCCACGCTGGCTGGTGCTTACACCCACGCCGGGCCCGAAATTGGGGTAGCTAGTACCAAAGCTTTTACAGCCCAGGTTACGGTGCTTACCCTCATGGCCATTGAGGCGGCACGCCGCAAGAATACCATCTCAGAAGAAACTTATCGTCAGCTACTAATCGAGCTTGAAACGATTCCTTCTAAGGTGGAAAAAGTACTGCAAAACGCGGAACACATCAAAGAAATCGCCTCTATCTTTACCTACGCCCGCAACTTCATTTATCTCGGACGAGGATTGAATTTCCCGGTAGCGTTGGAAGGTGCGTTGAAATTAAAGGAGATTTCCTACATCCACGCGGAAGGGTACCCGGCCGCCGAGATGAAACACGGACCGATTGCGCTCATCGACGAAGACATGCCGGTCGTATTCCTGGCTACTAAGGATAGCTCTTACGACAAGATTGTTTCTAATATTCAGGAGGTAAAGGCCCGTAAAGGAAGGGTAATTGCGATCGTTACCGAAGGCGATACCTTGATCCCTTCCATGGTTGATTTTGTCATTGAAGTTCCGCAAACGCACGAAATTCTGACTCCGCTAGTCTCGGTTATTCCGTTGCAGCTACTCTCCTATTACATTGCTGTGATGCGGGGCCGTAACGTGGATCAACCCCGTAACCTGGCCAAGTCGGTGACGGTGGAGTAGGTCATATTTCTATAAAAATCACGACGTACCTGATTTCCTGATTGGGTACGTCGTTTTTCATTCATCACTTTGTTGAAAATAAACGCCAAGCCCTCTTCGTTACAAGGACAAACTTTTTTAGAATATCGCCATATGAACTCATGTTCTGCCCGAATATTAACCTCCTTTTTTTGCTGTGTAGCAGGTAGTTGCTTGCTATTTTCCTGTGAATCTGATGACAAAACCTCCTACATTCCCAGACCAAAGGGCTACAACCGAATTGATCTTCCGGCACAAAAGTATCAAACACTCCATGAACAACATCCTTATAACTTTGAATACTCTACGGCTGCCGTGATTTTACCGGATACTTTCGCCATGGCCGAGAAACACTGGATTTTTATCTACTACCCTCGTTTCAATGCCAATATTCAGCTAACCTACAAAGAAGTACAAAACAACCCCGAAAGGCTCAAAGGATTCATTGACGACGCCTATAAGCTAGCGGGTAAACATCAGATCAGAGCCAGTGCGTTGCAAGAGCAAATCATTAAGACCGAATCAGGTCGGATCGTAACGCTTTTCCAGCTTAGTGGGGATGTCCCCAGCCCGCTTCAGTTTTACACTACCGATAGTACAACCCACTACCTACGAGGAGCTATTTACTTCCCTACCGCTACCAAAAACGACTCGTTAGCCCCGGTAATTGACTTCATTCAACGAGACGCGTTGAGGTTACTCAATACCTTAGAATGGCGAAAATGAGCAAAAAAAGCATGATTCAGGGCCTCTGACCCGGAGTTTTTGCTAAAATATTGGGTCAATTGACTTAAGAGTGTATATTTTTGATGGTCAGATACTTACCTGAGACACACAACTATGGCAAGGAAATCTCCTAAAAACCAACTCCCACTCGATTTTTCAGTACGTGGAGACCGTATTATACTATCCCTCGGACAAGTAGATAGCCAAGGGGAGGCTGAGCAACTTTTCCAGGATCTTTTGGATGGAAAATGGATGATTGAGCCGGCGAGCGAAGTTCCTGATGTTTCCTCGGCTCAGGATATAATCCGTGATATCAACGTAAAGCTACCCTATCCAGAGGTAGTAAAGATTGCCCAACTACACGGCTTAGGAGATACATTTACAGGCTTTGCGGCCATCTATCGCCAAAAAGGGTGGGTCTTTGTTAATGCACTTTCCGATGCCAACGAGCGTCATTACCACACGTACTTACTCGCCACCGCCCTTGGTTTACATCCTTCCTACCCTAGCACTATTTCATTAGCGCGCCGGGCTGAGCAACTTGTATTCCAAACGCTTCTTTCTTACCAGGAGGTGAGTAGCTTTTTTCACGAGGGTATTTCAAAAATACCCGGATTTCTAGCTTCCGATATTGCCGATTTCTTCAAGGTTCCCTATCCCATGGTTTTGAAACGAGCTTTGCAGCTTGAAATTATCAGCGATAAACAATTCCGTAACTTCATGACTGTTCAACCTATCGCCACCGGAAAACCGCGCGAATTATTCATTGCGCAAGAAGGTAGCACGGAAGACCTGGAAGCTCATCTTTTCGGAACGGGTGAAGAGTAAGCAAAAAAGAGCGCTCTGATGGCTCAGATACGCTCTCTTCTACATTAAAACAGTATTTTACGGTTTGTAATGGATTGTCAGTACCGTTATATCGTCAAACTGATCTTCTTCTCCGATGTATTCTTTAATGTCCGTCAAAAACTTATCATTAATCTCTTTGGGAGTTGCATCAATTGGCATCGAAGCCAGATATTCTTTCAACTTGGGTAAACCAAATCGTACTTTTTCATGATTATAAACATCCGTTGCACCATCTGTGTAAAGGAAAAAAGTATCCCCGGGTGCTAAGGTCATCGTTTGTGAATTGTACTCATAGTCTCCTTCAATGGCCAAAGCCAACCCTCCGTGTTTTTTCAACTCCACCACGGTACCCTCTTTCTTACGAATTAGCGGGGGTTCATGACCAGCGTCGATGTACTCTATCAATCCGGTCTTCAGGTCAATGATACCCACAAAAGCCGTCACAAACATGAAGGAGTTGTTATCGGTAGAAAGAAACTTATTGATTTCGCGAACCTCATCGGTAAACTCCCCGCAATTTGGACTTATAAAGTGGCTCTTGAAAATAGCCTTGGTTATAGCCATAAATAAGGCGGCTGGAATACCCTTATCAGACACGTCCCCAATGATAAAGAATAGTCTGCTCTCGTCAAGTAGGAAGTAATCAAACAAGTCTCCGCCTACGACCTTAGCGGGTTCCAGAAAAGCATGCAGGTCGAGGTCCAGACGACCAGGGAATGGAGGAAACTCCTTGGGTAGCATGGATTGCTGAATATCTTTGGCAATACTTAAATCATTATTAATCGCAATGAGTTTCTCTCTTTCTTTCTGATAAACTACCAGCATACTAATATGCTCAATAGTTTTGTTGATTGTAATTTCTAGATCTTCAAAATTGATGGGTTTGGTAATGAAGTCAAAGGCTCCACGATTCATGGCCGTACGGATATTATCCATATCGCCATAAGCCGAAATCATCACGGCTTTCAGCAAGGGATTATTCTTTTCGTTCAGTTGCGCCAGAAAGGTCAGGCCATCCATTTCCGGCATATTGATATCCGAAAGTATCAGTACAATATCTTCGTTCTCTTCCAGTTTCTGCAGCGCTTCCAGCCCATTATGCGCAAAAACGAACTCAAATTTCTTTTCGCGAATTTGCTTTCTAAAACGCTGAGAAATCAGCATTTCCATGTCAAATTCATCATCTACATTTAATATTTTCAATGTCATAATACTAGTTTTTTCGGTTAAATTCTATTCTAATTTCGAGGGTATGCGTACGATAAACTCCGTATACAGATCTTTCTCAGATTCTACACTAAGTTCTCCTTTGTGGAGTTCATTAATGGTAGTAAGGCTGAGTGCCAGCCCCAAACCAGTGCCCTCTCCTACCGGTTTGGTGGTAAAAAACGGACTAAATATCTTCTTTTGACTTTCTTCTGATATTCCTGTACCGTTATCTTTAATTCTGATTTCTATATTATCTTCTTCTCGCTTAGTACTGATCGTGATTTCTGGGACGTACCCTTCAATTTTGTTGGCTAATTTCTTAACATTTACAGCGTAGCAGGCATTATTAACCAAATTAATAATAACCCGGGTAAACTCGTTACTGCGGATATTTACTTCCCCCATCGCCGGATCAAGTTGAAATGTAAGCTTCACATTGAAAGTCTTGTCTTGCCCTCTGACTCCCTGATACGCCAGCTTAGAGAACTCATCCACCAATTGGTTTAAGTCCGTAGGAGCAAAGGCGGTCTCATCGGTCCGGGTTTGAGCCAACATGCTTTGTACAATCCTTTCTGCTCTACTGCCATTTTCCAAAATCCGGTTGATGTTCGTCTCCACCATGTCGAGGAGCTCATTGAGTTCTTCGAGGTCCATAGTTTCGGGGGTGGCGGTAATTTCCTTCAACTCGTCCAAAAGGCTAATTGATAGCCGGGAGAAATTATTTACAAAGTTGAGCGGGTTACGTATCTCGTGGAGAATACCGGCCGTAAGCTGTCCAATTGCAGCTAACTTACTCTGCTGCTGAAATCGTTGTTGTACCTCCTCCATGGCAAAATTCACCTTCTCTAAATCCTGAGTAAGGGTAGCATTAACTTGTTGGAGATCTTCTACTTGGTTGGAGTTATCCATAGGTATCGAGTTTAGGCGGTCATACAATCATACTTTTGGGTACTGGCAGTTCAGTCATCGTAGGGCATAGCCTATTTAATAGGGAGGCGTATCGTGAGCTCAAAGTATTCACCTTCCTTGGATTCAATTGAAATTTCTCCCTTGTGGGTTTCAATTATATCTTTACTCATGTACAGACCTAATCCGGTACCTTTTGAGGTAGGCTTAGTGGTAAAAAAAGGACTAAACATTTGCTCCATTTCTTTCTTAGGAATCCCTTTCCCGTTATCTCTGAACCGAACCACTACCATGCTACCTTTGGTCTCAGTGGAAGTAATCAGCATAGGAGCATACCCCTTCACCGTTTTCTGCTTTTCAGCCATGGAGTAGTACGAATTATTGACCAGATTTATAATAACACTGCTCAACTCGTACGGTAATATTTTCACTTTGGCTGATTGAGCTTCTAAAGCAAACACAATATCTAGATCCAAATCATTCCCCTTGTCAGTACTCCTTAGCTCCTGAATTGCTGTTTTTATTTTACTTTCAAGGAATACATTCAGCTCCGTTTCAAAGAATTCCGTTGATTTTTCCTTTAAAAGTCGCTGCATGTCTTTAACGATCCGGGTAGTGCTTTCTCCATGCTCCTTAATCTTCACTAAATTCAATTTGAGCATATCCATGTCATCAAAGAAATTATCTGCTGCATTCTCAGGAAAAACTACATCTTCTTCTTTCACAACTTCTATTATCTCTTCAATCAGATCATAGGATGACTCCGAAAAGTTATTAATATAATTGAGGGGGTTCAGTATGCGATCCACAATACCCCGGGTCAGTGAGCCAACTGATGCCAGCCGTTCCTGCCGGATCAGCTCTTCCTGGGCTAACTTCAAGTTATCCAGCGTTTTTTCCAAATTGGCCAGAATCCGGGTTTTAATAAAGGCCGCAATGAGGTGCTCTTTCAGGTTACGAATGATGTCAAAGTCCTTCTCATCGAAGGCGTTTGCACGATTAGAGTTCTGGATAGTAATAAAGCCTTCTACCTTGCCTTCCACATTGATCACGATGGTGATTAATGATTTAGGCGTTAATATTTGATCCAGGCTATTCCCAAGCAACATAAACTTAGCATCTGACTTAAAGTAGATATCTTCCGCTTTCTCTTCGGCATTTTCGAGGTAGCGTTCTTCGGCTTGTTGCAAGGTAAGTTGTACATTTTCCAATGCACTCATATCCAAAACACCAAAACTAGCGTTGAATAGAAAAGAATTAGATTCTTTATCGTAAATAAGTGCCGTGGCAGTATCCATATTCCGGATAATATTCAACTGAGCCAGCACCGTTTCAAAGAGACTTTTAAAGTCAATTTCTGAGTTGATCGACTGCACTATCTGATCAATTTTTTCTAACTGCTCGTTCTTAGATGCAACTTCCTTGGATTGGATTTCGAGATATTCCTTTTGAATAAAAATCTCCTCGGTACGTTCGGCAATCATGCTTTCGAGTTGGTCTTTTTCTTTAACCAAAGCCCCCAGTCGCCATCTCACTATATAGAACAAAACAACCCCCAGTAAAAGAACGTAGAGTATATACGCCCACCACATACGGTACCACGGCGTTTCTATCAGAAACTCAAAAATAGATTCTTCGCTTTCAATTTCATAGATATTTCGTGCCATTACCCGGAATACGTACCGTCCGGGGGCAAGATTGGTATATTCTTTTTGATTTTGCGGTGTCCAATCCGACCACGTATCGTCAAAGTTTTCCAGGTAGTATCTAAAAGTAAGCTCCTCATCGACGTTGTAGCTAGCCGCCGAGAAGGAAAAGCTAATGTCGTTTAAGTCGTGATTCACGACTACACCCGCCGGGTTTATAACTGAACTTTTTACAGTAATACCCCCCTCAAAATATCCATCAAAGCGTAGGCTATCTGATTTAAAATTTATCTTCCGAATAAGTGCGGGGTACTGCTTTTTATAGTCATCTCCTTTCCGAAGATCAAGCCGGATAGCACCATCAGGCCCACCAAACCACACAATACTGTCTGAATCGGGGTAGATAACCTTAAAAGTACGGTCTGAGAATGCCCTGAACGGTTGTTCGATTTTTTTAAAAGCTCCCTTGGCAGTCTTACGGTACAGGGTGATCACTTTTTCGTCTCCTCGGGTTGTCCAAAAATCTCCCTTCTTATCTTCTATAATCTCCCCTTTCCAGTAAGCCCCGGCAGTGGATTCGGTCTGGAAAATATTATACTTTTCAAACCGATCTTTGGACGGTTGGTACCGGAAGATACCATTTTTATTCCATGCGATGAGCCCTTTTGAACTATTAAGTACCTGATTATAGTATACTGTTTCAAGTCCCTCCCCTTTTTCGTACACCTTTAGATAGGAGACATTTTGGTCCGTTTTGTACAATCCCTTGGAAAGAGTTTCAAGCCAGATCACCCCATCATCAGATTCCGTAATTCCTGTGATCTGATCATCTAGTCCGGCTACTTTCCGGTAGGAATTTGTTGATACATTCAGAATGCCAAGGCCACTTTCTAAACCTATAAAAACGATATTGGTGTTGCTCCGCAGCGTGTGGAGGCTAATCGAAAAGTCAGATGTCAGTAAACTTGCCATGGCCCCATTAACCCCGAACACCCCTTTACCAGTGGCAACCAACAAAGAATTGGGGCCTTCTGAGAGGCTAAAGCAACTTGCATTGATACCACTTATCGCACGGGCAATAAAGCCATCCATGTAATAAAGGCCATTCAGAGTCGCTACGTACATTCTGTTCTGATACCGATGGAGGTCATTGACCTCACCATTGATATTTACCCCTTCGTTAAATACTGAGAAAGGAGAAGGGATATCCACCTGATAAATCCCGTTATTGAGAGCGAGCCACAAGATTCCTCCCTCGGACTGATACATGCTGTTGATCTGAACGTTGTCGAAGTTTTCACCTTGGCTCAACTGAATAATTTCACCTTTTGGGTTCATGACAATCAACCCTCCCTGAATGGTAGCTAATGCGAAGTTTCCATCGAATAGTCGTAAACCCGTGCTTACCTGGTTAGTAACAAGGTAGGTAGTAGCAGAACAGGAAAAAGGTTCAAGCCGGTTGTTGCTCAGCTTCAAAACCCCTTGATTGGTTGTTACTACAAGCGCTGTTTCTTCATCAAAGGGTAGAAAAGCAGCGATGGCAAATAGGTCAGGGAGCCGGGCATCTTTCCTGACGGGCCGGGTAGCCTTTCCATCAAAAGTCGTAATGCCTTTTACTTTTTGGTAGAAATAGATCTGATCGTTCACCTTATAGGCAGACAAAATAGGATCCTCCGTGTACCATTCTTTTACAAGCTGGTCCTTCCATAAATACATGTTATTCTTACCCACAAAATAGATTCCGGCATTCGTTTGAACGATGCTAATAATTTCACCAAAATTTATTTTTATTTTTTCGCTCAGACTTTCAAAGTAGAGCGTACCTCGGGCGTCCGGTTTAAGGTATCCAAACTCCCCGTTACCTCCCACAAATATTTTTCCCGTCTTTTCGTCCAGATGTAAGGCAGATACTTTTGTGACTTCTTTAGTCGGAATGGTCCGCCAGTTAGTACCATCGTATTCCAGAGTTCCGGCAAAATTCCCGAAGTACATGATGCCACGTTTATCCTGTACTACCGAAAAATTCTGACCGTGGGCGTTATACTCCTTCGAGGTATGTAGCTCACCCAAAGGGTTTCCAGCCTCCTTTATCTCTGAAGATGATTGACCAAAAATGGAAAAGGCAAAGAATACCAACAACACAGTATATAGACATCTATCCCGCAACGTTCGAAAAGAATGAGAAGGTACCTGATGCCATTGCACATGACTGTATCGTTGTGATAGTTTGCTCATATATGCTAAATTAGTATCTGAGTTCTGCGTTTACATATAATCTAAGGCACTCGAAGAATTTACTATTAATCCCGGTCAGGCGGAAGCAATGCTTTCCTTCAATTCGGTGTCGACAATATTCAGCCGAATCCCGTCCAGTTTTTGATCGTTGATACAATACAGCTCACTATCTACCTCTGCGTACACCTGTGTGTGTTTAGCACCTTCGGCATTAGAAGTAAATGTATCGTATGGTTTAAGGTGCTCCAAGGTACCCGTCTCTCGCTGAATAGCCACCTGCCCGGACACCATAAGCCAAATCGACTTATTGAACAATCCAAGATTATCCGGGCTAAGGTATTCTCCTTTTTTTATCTGGTACCTGGGTAAAGAACAAGCCACGTACATCAGTTCATCTTCGTGATAGCCGGAGAATACTTTGGCTCGTTGAAGTATTTTAATTTTGTGTACCATCAAGTCTTTATCCAAAACCGACGACGCAACACGTTCACAGATAGTAAGGTGAAGCCGATCATTTTCCGCGCTTATGGTTTGATGTAGCTCATGAAAGCGAGCAGGATTCAGTCGGTACAGAGCAAAAAGGGATGCCTCCGCGAGGATTTCGTCAGGTGATACCGCATTGGCGGCCAAGATTAGGGTGTGGTCCCCTGGTATCTGCACAAGTTCGTTGAGGGCAGTCACTTTCAACCAACACGAAACCCTTGAAAAATGCTTGTTAATTATATCTTTCAGTCGGTTTTCGGGAGTAAACTTACTGTTTGGGTAGTACTCTATAGACTTCTTTAATTTTTCGGCCAAAGTTCTATCCTCAAAGAGCGGAAGCAACTTTTCTTTCCACTCTTCTGGAAGGGTAATGTTTATGATCTCAAACAAATAGCCATACGTTTCAGGATCATTTTTAAGTACTAATTCGCTGATGAAGTCATACGGTTGAGCATCGGGCAAAAGTGATAAAAGAGTAAAAATTAAAGGAAGAACTCGTTGTCTTTCTCTTTCAAGTGCAACCTGAATATCAGACGAAGCAGGATACTTTTTCAAATCATTCTGGCAGACCATGATCCACACTAGTAATGCAATCCGATCATCTATCTCGGATGAAATATAGCTTCGCTCGGTGATCGTGACGTGGTAATTATGGAATTTCAATGCTTCATAGACCGCATCACGCACCGTTGTATTAGGAACGTTAATGGCCGATCTTAAAAACTTTATCACTGCTAGGCCGCCGATTTCCCGGAGTACACGCACAATCCTCAAACGATACTCCGTGTCGTCGATACTCCGGTTGAATGCCTTTACTAATTCATTTACGGCTGGCTCACCTACCGTAAGTAAGCAATAGGCTGCTGATTGGTGTAGTTGATCAAATTGCAGTTGCCTGATAATCAAAGGCCATAATTCCTTCTTCCGTACTTCGACGGAGGCCATAATTGCTGCCTTTTTTACGGTATAGTCTTCATCATTAATTAAGCGTACGAGGTATTCGTAGGCAAAGTACCTGCCCGACTCCTTCAATAAATCGGCTGCCAGAACCCGGTTCTGGGCCTTGGGAGATTCCACCAGTTTTACAATAAAGTCAAAATTACTGTACTCGTAGTTGAGGGCTGGGCTTTTCTTCTCCTTCGTGAGTTTTCTGCCTATTTCATAGTAAGCATCCGTTCCCCGGCTCATCGCGCTTTGAGATTTTGTCAATAAAGAACTCAATACAATACGATATTGGACTTGAATCTTCATAGAAATAAGTAGCCAACCCACTAGTATAAGTAAGAAAAGCCCGGCAATATGGATTGTGTCGATAAAGCTCGCACTCGTCAATGCTAACAAAATTGCCCCAGGTATGATATTACCAAGAGCCTTAGGACCCCCTTCTATTCGGCTTTGTAAAGCAGCCCGCTCTAATATGGGTATGGGTTGCATCAAGACCTGAAAGGATGGCTCATTAATCGATTTCCGAACCGAGCTCATAAAAAACCGACTCAGCGCAATGAAGGTAAAGAAGAAAGCCGTAGTACCGTAAAAAATCCCGTAGCTGACGGCTAAGGTCACGCTAAAAATAAGCGTAATGGGCAGTAAAGTAATACCGATTACGATACCGTACTTTTTAATTAATTTTCCGTAAAGAACCGTTTTAATCAGTATCTCGACGATGGCACAAAAACCAAAAAACAGTCCCAGAAAACCTGCCAATTGTTCTTTATCAGGGTATAGTCTTTTTGACTCTACCGCAAACATAAAATCAACAAAAAATAACCCGACCACCGGCAACATAGCCAATAAGAAGACCAATGCATAGTAAGGGTTTTCGAAAAACTCTTTCCAGCTATCTGCCCCGGTCGATTTTGTTTTTGTTTTAACTTGGCTCAACTCTTCGTTGCTTTCCAGCTCCTTTGAAAACCGTTTTACTATGATCGTCATCAATACAATACAAGCCCCTACCGATACTGCTACTATGTATAGAAGTTCTTCTGTTTTCATGAAGCCTAGTAATAGTGGCACCGAAAAGTAGCTGACTATTGACGAAATGACCTCTCCTGCACTGATAAGTCCGAAAAGTCGTTTTGCCTGTTGGATGTTGAAGATCTTAGAAGCTGTTGTCCAAAAGGTGATTCCATTTACAAAGACAAAAATCCTGTTCCAGACAAAAAGAAAGAATATGATCCATTTGATATCACTAAACTCATAGAAAATCAGAAGGCCCGTTACGGACACCATCAAGAAATAAATAAGAATATTAACCAGCCTCGTAAACCGGATTCTTTTCTGAATATAGGTGGTCATTACCCCAAGTACATATACGGCAATACCTCCCGCTATATATGCCTTTGGGAGCATAGTCCGTTCGAAGGCTACCAGAAATAATGACATGGTAGCGGTATAAAAAATCGCTACCGCTACCCCCATAAAGAAAGAGTAGCCGATGAAAAGTCCAACGGTTCGTCCCTCGCCTTTTTTAAGGTCAACAATAGTATACAGTGCTTCTTTATTCAAGAGTATTTTATTTAATTCTTCGTTACGATTCCAATGAGTTTAGTTTTTTTAACATCAAAAAAAAGGGTCTTTCCGGCATTTCGGGAATATTTTCCAACTGCCCAACCAGCTCAAAACCTTTACGTTCCAACGAGTCAAGTCGGATCAACTGAGGAAACGCAATCATAAGGGCCGCTTTCTGTTGAATTGCTCGCTCAATTCTGGTTTTGTCAAGAAGGCTAGATAGCCCCAATCCACGGTATTCTGGTAGTACTACCAAGCGATTAATAGACGCTAGGCAACAGTTCTGAAAGGGTTTCACATGCTCGGTGTTCAACAATTCTGCATAGGGTACATCTACCAGAGACTCATGAATACTTAGTCGGGCCGAAGCCACTATCTCTTCATTCTTTGTAATAATCCAGTGGTAGGCATGTTGGTCCACTTTGTCAATCCACACATCTTTTGAAAAAAAAATTGGATTAACCCCCTTCTCGTTTCGCCAAGCTTTAATTCGAAATCTACCGATATCCATGATGCGGTTGGGGTAGCTTACTTCTTGCAGTTGCAGCCCTTGAATGCTAAGGGATTGTTTATGTATCATTGCTGACCTATTTAAATCATTCGTTTGAGTAATGGTTGCCGAGTTCATGTAAATAATGGATTAGCATTAAATTGCGGTTATCTTATTTTTCTAATGTATATCGAAAAGTAGGCCTAAGGAGATATTACGTCGCTCCTGCGGTAATCTTGATGCGAACGTTACATTATTGGCCTCCCGAATACCCGGAAAAAAGTACTCCTTATCAGTGATGTTATTAATTGTTAATTGAAGTGTTACCCCGTTTACAATATTCTGATAGGAAATAGCAGCATTCAGGATCAGGTAAGGATCAAAAAGCGTAGTAGGGTTGAGGCTTCCAGAGGTACCTTCCCCGGTTTTTCGGGGTCCCACGTAGTTAGCGGTCAGGTTAGCGTTTAATTTACGGCTGAATTGGTAGTTACCGCCCAGATTAAACATAAAATCAGCAATATCGCTGGTCCTTAAATTATTCTGCAAATCCTTTGGCTCAGTGACCGTAAAGTTTCCCCAAACGTATAATTGTTTTAGCCGGTAAGTACCTTCCCCCTGTAAACCCCAGATTTCCTGACGTCCGATAGGTTGAAACTGGTTGGTGCTACTACCATCTGGCAAGGTAACTTGACGAGTCCCAATTACGTTACTATAATCCGCCCGGTAAGCTACTACGCTAAAAGAAAGCTCCTTATTAACTTTCATATTACCACTAATCTCAATGTTCTTGACCCTCTCTGGCTGTAAGGTTGGGTTGTTTTGACGGCGGTCGGCAGTTGTGCCGTATTTCTGAAGATTGGAAGCGTCTTTAAAGGCAGTGGCATAAATTACCTTATAAATAAACTTTCCCTTCGTATAAATGGCTGCTAAACGGGGGTTTAGAGCGATACCATAGCCCCCATTCAACCGAATTCGGTTATCATCAAGTCGGAGACCTCCCACAAATTTTAGTGCGCTATTGGGGCGGTAAGTCATTTGCGAGTAAAGGCCCAAATCATAGCTACGATAGCTATTTCCTCCAGCGATTGAATCAAGCAGGTAGCCGGTTTCATCGGCGTACTCCTTAGCCGAATGAATGTAGTCACCTTGTATATAACTGGCTCGAATCTCCATACCGCCAATCACATCAACTTTGGGTAAAGGAGTCCAGAATAAACGAAGTTCGTTTCTCAACTGATTAGAATAACGGTAATAGTAAGTGGTACCAGTTGTCGGAAGCCTATCATTTGCCAAATCTAAAAGGGAGTACTTGGCGTTGTAATACCCCGAATAAGAAGCCAGGTTTGTTTCACCCGCTATTTCATGAATTTTAAAGGAAGTAATATTCAGCAACTGAAATTTTTCACTGAAAGACTTCGTATAGATCGTTGAAAACGCGTTATAGGCCGTTACCCAACGGGAGAAATTTGGGGCTGAAAGCCTCGATTTATTGGTATACCAGGGAGTAGCACCCTCATTAGTACGCCAGCTATATGCGGTTATCGTTAGCTCTTTAAACTCTATTTTTGCTCGTAAAAACCAATCATTAGTAAAGTTATTAAACCCCACCGGACTTCCTTGAATGGTACTATTAAAAACTCCCTGATTATCAAGCTCGGCAGCTTTCTGCTTTCCTTCTGGGCTTAGCCGTATGGCCGAAGCCTTATCACCGGTGTAATCAACCTCGAAGAGATTACTACCCGGATGTTTGGTGAGGAGTCTGGATGAATTGAGGTAATTCTGCGCCCGAAAATTACCTTTGGCATCGGTACCCGAAATCCCCAACATGTTATCATAATCATTGGGCGTACGTGCATCGTAATTCCAAATGGCATAATCCCGGGAGAGATCCATTTCGTCCGAACGGAAGTAGCGCCCTGTAACTGACACTGCTACATCTTTACTCTTGGCGGTTAGTACCCCGTCGAAATACCGTGAATTCCAGGAACCCATTCGGGTTTGTCCGCTTCCGCTCAGCCTTTTATTCTCGCCAGTACTCGCCTTCTGACTTTTAGTAATCACGTTTATTACACCCGAAAAGGCGTTGGCTCCGTACATGGTAGAAGCAGGGCCATAAATAACTTCCACCCGCTCTATATCGGAAATTGGGTATTGCCTTGAGATAGGAATATTATTAGATACCAGGTCGTTCTCTTCTATACCATCTATCAAGAGCAGGGTGCGGTCATTCGAGATAGCCCGATAGCCCCGCTGATAAAAATAAGAGTAACCCGGTCCATTTCCCTTCGCAATATCAAACCCAGGCAAATCATGGAGCATCTGCTCCATATTGTGGTAGCCTCGTTGTTGAATGTCTTCGGCTGTAATTACCATGACGGTTGCAGGCACCAATAGCAGATTTTCTGCCTTTTTAGATACAGAAGTAATCTCGATAATCCGCTCTTGTAAGTCTTTCATATCCTTCACCATGGTCTTGAACTGATCGGTGGAGGAGAAGTCAGCCTCAAAATTGGGGTTAATCGCTAATATCTTCCTTACCGTATTACGGGCGTTGTCCAGCGAATCAATGGCAAGATAGGTTTTAACTAATACCTTGTAGGCCTGCACCCTACCATCTTCATTGAAGCCATTTTCCACACAGACGGTAAGGCTACTGATCACTTCATTAAAGTTTCCGGTTGCGTATTTTTTTTCGGCTTCAGGAATCACGATGGATTGGTCGCAAGTAGTCTGCGCTATGGCAAGCCAACTACCCGACAAGAGAAAAGCCAGTGAGAGAGTAAGTCTGTATGTAAATAATGTTGGCATACACCTGCTAGTCTTAATTAACTACTTTTCGTACTGTTTTTTCATACGGGATATCTTTCCCAACAAACCGGTTCCACTCCTCCACGGTGAGGTCCCGGTCTACCTTATCAAGTACCTGCTGGTACAACCCCTCGGGATTTACGTTCCACGTCCGAATAGTCCGATCGGCTCCGCAGGCCACAAGCTCTTTACCGTCTTTTGAAAATATGATGCCCAATACCCATGAATCATAATCGTCGATGACAATAGGCTGTATCTGACGATTGGTGATATTTTGATAGTTCCAGAGGTGCACGCTCCAGTCGTAGCTACACGTCGCCATGAGCTTCCCATCCGGGGAAAAAATGACGTCATTTACTGTCGAAGTGTGTCGCCCTGATAATGGCGAACCGATACGGTCAATTTTATTATCAGTAAAATTCCATCGGTACAAAGCGCCAGCAGAATTTGCGGTAATCAAGTAATTCCCTTCCGGATCGAAGGCCAAGGCCGTTACCCTAGCTCCGAATCCGTTATAGTTATACACAACTGGCTCTTTGGCCAATGCGGCTATTTCGAAAATCAAGACCCGCCCTTTACTGGATCCACTAGCCAAGTACTTACCATCCGGAGTAAGTTTCGTGCAAAAAATATCTTCTGAGGATTTGATATTCTGCAATGAATCCAAGCCAGTCTGAGTCATCTTCCAAGTACGAATGTTCCCATTTCCACTGATGGTTATGAGCTGATCGCTCACCTTTGGGTTTGTAAACATTCCATTGATTACCCCGTTATGAGCCTTGATTACCTTGGGTAAGGCGGAAGGGAGTAAGGTATTCCACACATAGAGTGTACCATCCGCACTACCTGCTACGAGTGAATTACCATCCGGAGTAAACACCAACGACCGCAGCGAAGACATACCCTTTGCATTCGTGGCATAGGTTTGTATTGGTTGCTTATTTCCCCAAACCCTAACTTTACCATCATCACCGATGGAGGCAAAAGCATCTCCCCCCGGTTTTGTGATGACTGATCTCACCATGTCGTTGTGTAAATACTGCACGTTACGAACTTCGGTGGCTTTGGTCAGGGCCTTAAAAATATCAGGATTATCAGGTTCCCCACCGTTTCGAATATTGAGGCGATAGGCCTGGGCCGCCAAAATAGCGGGTAGTCCATCCTGTGCTGTACCTGCCATCTGATACGATTGAATTGCCATGGAGCGGGAAATTGCTTTCCCTCTTTGTTGCTCGGCATCCTTTTGAGAAACCACCGCCTCCTTTCTTGACTCTTCAGCCTGGAAGCGCATCTGATCAGCAATTGACTTAGCCTGTACCGCCAGATTCTTTTGTTGCTCAGCCATTTTTTGGGCCGAATTGGCCTTCATTTTTTCATTGACCGCTACCCGCTGAGCTATCTCAGCCTCACGACGCTTTAGTTCTGCTAGTTGTTGTTCTCGAACTGCAATGGAACGTTGCTCTTCGGTCAGTCGGTGTTGTTGCTCAGCAATTTTTTCCTGCTGCTCCGCAATACGCTTCTGTGAAAATGACTCCTTGGTCTGGGCCTCAGCCCGGCTTCTTTCGGCCAAAGCAATCTTTTCCTTTTCCAACGACTGATTCCGGCTTTGCTCGGCGTCAGACCGCATAACAATAGAAACTACCAGGAACAACAATGACATTAGAGATGCAAGCCCCATCACAGTCGCGAAATAGCGGGCTCGTTTTAGCTCCCGCTGTTGCTTTTTCTCATTATTCCGGATAGATTCTTCGTATTCATTACGACTAGAATCAATGTAATTGACTACCCGTTCGAAATAAGGGTCATACTTTTCGGCCCATTCGCGGGTCGGTTGATTTTCTTTAAGCCATTTTACTGCTGTTTGAAGCTCAGGATTAACCAGGAGTCCCGTTTTACCTGCCTGATTTAACTTGGCCGAAACCGCCAGTTTCTTATAAAGCTTAGCAGAATCCGTTTCTTCTCCTCCCCAATCTTTCAATCGTCCCCAAAGAGTCATGATTTTTTCGAGTGAGATATCGACAAACGAATTTTCATCTATCTTTTGGGTAAACGAAGGCGTGAGGAAGGATGCACCTTGCTGACGAAACCGGTCAATTACATCGATCATCATGTCCTCAGAGACGCCCGTTGCCCGTAGTATTTTCTTCAATCGGGCCGGACGAATGACGCCAATATCACCGAGATCGAGTTCGATCAAAGACTTAAAAAGTTTTTCGATGGCAAGTCGGCTTCTCTCACCGGGCAGGTCGTGGAATATTTCCTCTGCATGCCGAGAAACGGCCTCTTTCATCGTACCGATAGCTTCGTAGTGACTGATCTCTAATGGATTAGTAGAGTCATGACTTTCCCAGAAGTTCCAGGTACGCATGAGTGCGTGCTGCAAAATAGGCAAATGGTCATAACTACTTTCTACCTCATGCAACAATCGGTCTGTAAGCTCGGGCGTCATACCTGCCCCTTTCAGCTCCACCGGCTTCAGAATAGCCCGTTTGATCTCCTCCCGATTCATTTTGGAAAGCAGATAATATCCCTGATTAATTACCTCTGTGAATCCTTCGTAGTTTGTACAATAATCCAGATAATCGGATCGCATCGTAAGTACCACATAAACAGGGTATTGCACTTGTCTACTAAACTCAATGATAAGATTAATCAGCTGAGAACTTTCGTCAAATTCTTTGTCACCATCCGTGGTATACCGAAAAACTTCCTCGAATTGGTCAATTACTATCAGGATATTTTTATCTGATATTTTTTGAAGAAGTTCAAATGTATACTCTGGATTCTCAGCTATTTTTCTTGCCGTATCTTCATACCCATTATCGGCACCATATAAGCTTTTATGAAGAATTTTGGCGAAGTTCCAAATCGGATTTGCACCCGGCCTGAACAACAAGATATTCCAACCTTCCCGGGTGGTTCCGTTGAGTTTTTCTCGTTGTATCGAGGGTATAAGTCCCGCTTTTATCATCGAAGACTTACCGCTTCCCGAAGATGCTACAATGGCAAGGAAATGGGTTTGAGCAAGCTTCGACCTTGACTCTTTAATATGACTTTCCCGGCCAAAGAATAATTCAGAATCCTGGGATTCGAAACTTCTTAGTCCGGGAAAGGGGTTTGTATATCGAATTTTGGCAGACATAAATTATGTACTAATTCCGAAATCTGAGAGTCTATTCATTCTTTATTAGAGGGTTAATGACACTGAAAACTGTGAATATGCCCGATGTAGGCTACATGATTGAGATAGGTAGCGATCAGAGTTTGTCTACACTAACCGGCCTTATCCAATTTCATTTTAAAGATGTTTCGATTGGTTGCGTCCACGTATTCATACGAGAAATCATCGACCCCTCTTACGGTCAGGAAAATCCCTAACCCACCAATTTCCCGTTCTTCCAAAGGCTTTGCAAGGTCTTCTTCGTCGGGAAGCTCCCGACGAAGTGGATCAAATGGTGGCGCTTGGTCCTCAAATATGACAATGAGTTCCTCTTTTGTTTCAGTATGTAAAACAGTCAAATCGCCCTCCGTACCGGACTCTTCGTAACCATACAAAATGATATTGGTGGCTATTTCATCAGCAGCAAGCATGAGGTTGTACGCGGCCTTTTTGTTTAAACCGGCTTCGGCAGAAATTTCCTTGATATAATGTCGGATCTGGTCAATGGAATCGACCGTGCCCGGGAATTTTCGTGATTCCATTAGACGGTTGGGGTTAACTAGGATACTTATCTACTACTGTAACACTGTGCATTAATCCGGTTTTATCCAACGTATCGACGATTGACTCCTGTGGTTTCACAAGATAGATATTCAGCGTAGGGCCAATTTTCTGCTTGGAAAAAATTAAAACCCGCAGCCCAGCGGAGGCCATAAAGCTTAGATCTTCCATATCCAATACGAGATCTTTTGGGGAGTCTACCGCTACTTTTTCTATCTCTTTTTGGAATAGTCGGGCCGATAGGGAGTCCAGCTCACCGGTAAGCTTAATAGTAGCTACTTTACCAACTTCAGCTACGTCAGAGACTGAGGAATTTATTGAAAAGCTCATTGTTTTAGTATTTACAGGTTAAATAATCAGAATAAGGTAAAAGGGCCCAAAGTACTTACTTCCCAACTAATATGACCATGCTACGTGCACCCACTATGATATGGTCTTGGTGCTCAATAAGTGCTTCTTTACCAATTGGATTGATTGATTCTTTGTCCGGCATATCCGTATTAGCAAAGACATGCCATTTACGGTCTCTGTTCAGCTGGGGTAATTCAAAGGAAAGGCCTTCCCAGTACATGTTCATGGCAACGTAAATCATATCGTCTTTGATGGCACCCTGCTTGGCGTGATCGCCACACAGCATAAAGGCAAAAGAACGATTGAACTCGGACCAGTCCATTTGGTAGGCCTTCGTTCCGTGAAAACTAATGTCGGGATAACCACTACCTACGTAGTCAGAGTGAGTAAAGTGAGTTGAACCGCGCAAGGCTGGGTGTGCTTTTCTAAATCGAATGAGTCCTTGCACAAAGTCAAATGTACCCTTGTTCTTTTTAAGAAGTGACCAATCCAGCCAGTTCAGCTCATTATCGTGACAGTAGGTATTATTATTACCTTTTTTGGTACGACCCATTTCGTCACCCATCAACATCATGGGTACCCCCTGACTTACAAAAAGAATCGACAATGCGTTCTTGATGAGTTTCTTCCGAAGGAAGTTAATTTCAACATCATCGGTTTCACCTTCCCACCCACAATTCCAGGAGTGGTTGTCGTTACCACCGTCATTATTATCCTCACCGTTTGCCTCATTGTGCTTTTCATTGTAGGCAAAAATGTCGTACAACGTAAATCCATCATGGCAGGAGATAAAGTTAATACTGGAAGTGGGTCCCCGGTAATAGTACAGGTCAGGTGATCCCTGAATCCGCTGAGCCATTTCACTAACTTGTGCTTCGTCTCCTTTGAGAAACTTGCGAACCGTATCGCGGTACTTCCCGTTCCATTCGGCCCAGCGGCCGTAAGCCGGAAACGAACCTACCTGATAGAGTCCACCGGCATCCCAGGCTTCGGCAATCAGTTTACACTTGGCCAGAATTGGATCATACGCAAGAGACTCCAGTAAAGGTGGATTACTCAACGGACTTCCATCCTGAGCTCGTCCTAGAATGGAAGCTAAGTCAAACCGAAATCCGTCAATATGGTAGTCGGCGGCCCAGTATCGGAGGCAATCCAACACCATGTTACGTACTACCGGGTTATTACAGTTGAGGGTATTTCCTGTTCCAGAGAAGTTGAAGTAGTACCCTTCGGGAGTCAGCATGTAATAGGTTTTGTTGTCGATTCCACGGAACGAAATTGTATGTCCGCGGTGATCACCTTCGGCAGTATGGTTAAATACTACGTCAAGAATGACTTCAATACCATTTTTGTGCAGCTCCTTGATTACTGTTTTTAGCTCATCAACCTGCATCCCAAATTTTCCGGTGGCAGCATAACCCGCCTTGGGAGAGAAAAAATTTACGGTGCTGTATCCCCAAAAATTTACTAAAATTTCTCCCGTTACCGGATTGGGCTTACTGTTTTCCCATTCGTCATATTCATAAATGGGCATTAATTCAATACAATTAACGCCTAGATCTTTGAGGTACTTGATCTTACTCTTAATGGCACTGAATGTTCCGGCACTTTTTACTTTCGAACTTGGGTGTTTCGTAAATGCCCTTGCGTGCATCTCGTAAACGATCAGGTCCTCAATGGGATATTCTAATGGGTGATCTCCCTCCCAATCGAAATCTTCGAATGCAAGACGAGACCGGTAAGGATAAATATTATCCCAGTTAGGTTCGGCCAGCCAAGTATCCCTTCCACCCAATGAGCGGGCGTAAGGATCACTCAGAATGACGTTTTTATCGAATCGGTGTCCTTTCTCCGGGGCAAATGGGCCATCCATCCGGTAGCCGTACTCCAACCGCTCTACGTCAAGATCGAACACTGTCATGCAGTATACATCCCCTACCCGAAACTCATCGGGAAAAGGTATCTCGGCAAAGGGTTGATCAGCCCCCCGATCAAACAGAACGAGGATACATGAGGTTGCAGCGCTTGAACTTATACTGAAATTGACCCCGTTCGGAACGGTAGTTGCCCCGAAGGGAAGCGAATGCCCCCTTCGAAACTTAATACCTTCGTGCTCGTGCGTGGGGTAATAGTCAATGCGTATATCGCTGAATGTTTGTGCTTTTGTTGCCATATTAGCTTAGTGCTTTTACGCCGTCTTCTAGAAGTCCGACTAGGATGAAGAAATTAATAAATCCTGTATTTTCCATCACGTCTTGAATCTCCTCGGAAACCCCAACGAGCACTATTTTGCCATTGCGGGCCTTTACTTGTCGGTAGAGCATCAGTAGTACCCGTAAACCCGCACTGGAAAGGAACTCGACCTTAGAAAGGTCAATGATTACCTTATCCTCTTCCTGCGTAGCTTCCACGGTTTTTCTTTCAAACTCACCGGCCGTCCGGCTATCGATATTACCTTCGGCTTCAATAACCGTAATATCTTTGATTGTCTTTATCGATACATTCATGATCACTCAGTTCTAAATAGTGTTACGATGCAGGAGTCAACAAAACTTTCACACGTACCTGCTTGTCGGTATCTGGCAAGGTCACAGTCAGTGCTTCGGCATCGAAATTCGTATAAGGTTGGTCGTCGATGAAACATTCCGTTATGCTCACGCTTCCTTTTGGTAAAAGATCGGGTGAAACAAATAACGTATTATTTTTAAACGATTTAGGGTAGGGCTTAAAGTAGAAATAGGTAGGCTTCTTGGTGATCAGCAAGTTGGTGTACACTGCCGATAGGAAGCAAAGCTCGGTGCTGTGGTAGGCACTCATGGAGTGGCTACCCTTGTAACGCTCAGTGCCCAGCAGGTAGGGCATTCCGTTTCCGAAGACGTTGAAGTACACACCACCATCATCTGTATCCAGGAAGAAAGCATTGTAGAACGCCGCTGACTCACGAGCATATTTGAGGTAGTCGTCCTTGCCCAAAACTCCATGGAGAATCATGTAAGCAAGAATAGCCTGCTCTTGTTGCCACCAAGCCTTACGATCGTGCCACACAAACTGATGGTGACCGTTCACTTTAAGTTCACGCTCTACAACGTCATACCAGCCACCCCGCTGCTGATCCGAACCAGCAGCTGGCATCACTTCGGCGATCTTTTCGGCGAATTCAAGGTAAGAGTCCTTGGAACGCAAGGATTGCATACGCATCAGGTTCCAGGCAATTTTGAGGTTGTGGCCAACCACCGCCCGGTTTTGCTGCCAGCCCCAAGTTTGATCTTTGCTCCAATCGTCGAAGAATTTCTCCTGTACAAATGGGCTGTTTTCATAATCGGGGAAGTACTTCGTGATGGTATCGAAAGTATACTCGAGGAAGTCGGCATACTTCTCTTCACCGGTAGCCAAATAAAGGTTAATCAAATACGCCGGAGCGTGGTCACCCACCGAGTTCCAGTTTTTACGCGCCCGGTTGTGAGCCAATGACTCCTCTTTGGGGTCAAACGTAATAGGGTGGATGTGTGAGTAATACCCTTCACCATCCTTGTCTTTATAGTATTTCTCGAAAAGTTGAATGGTCTTTTCAATGTCAAACATGATCTTCGGATCACCCGTAATACGGTAGGTTTGGGTTGGCCCAGCCAACGCATATATCTGCTCGTACATGGGTATTGAATCGAAGTCGTCGCCAAACTCCGAAGTCAAGAGCTTAGTTTCTTTGTCACCTTCTACTTTCAGACCATGATACCAGTATACTAGGTCGTCGTCCTTATCAAAGAAACGAAGGTGATCGCGGAGGTAGTTAGTACCTTTCTCGGCGCCTTCCAGGTACTCTTCCTGCCCGGTAAGCATGTAGGCAGACGCAAAGCCGTATACCATCCTAGAAATCGTATCTGTTTCTTGTAAGTAATCACCACCTTTTTCTCCTTTCAAATGGAGCATCGTACGGTAATTCTTATAATCGATAGTCTGATTTGGATAATCAAACTGCCACTTCAAATAGCTGGATGCAATAGATTTGATTTGCTCGATCCACCAATCCTGCTCTTCCTGACGGTATTCGCCCGGAGTAGTCGACGGAAATATCATCCATTGCGCTTCGTACACCGATTTTTCTTGATCCGCATTGGGATAAAAAGTACCGTACACAAATACGAACTGCCCTTTGGTAGCCAACAGCTCATCTATATTTCCGGAAGCATCCTGATAGGGTTCGTTCAGATTACGCATAGAGCGGGCGTACGTAGAAGCAATTAGGTTTACCTTAAACTGACGTTTGTCTGAGGTTTCCAGCATAAACCACCGCTCTTGGGGGTGGTAGGCAAAAACGTAACCAGCGATGGTATCCGTGAAAGTGAAGTCGATATTCATGATCCAAAAGAATTAAGGGTTTGAGATATAAATAAATTGCATAACGTTGAGTAAATAGCACTAAAAGCAACCACAGAACACGCTCTAAGCGAGACCCTCCTGGTCTTTATAGCCCTGAGTAATTTCTACGATGTTGCCTTCTGGATCTTTGAGCCAAACTGTTTTCCAGCCAGGAATAAAATCATCAAAATGAAGGGGGCCGAGCGTAATAACCGCCTCATCACCCATTTCTTCGAGTTTAGCATCTACGTCCTTGACCTGAAATGCAATATGCCGTAAGCCAGGATAATGAGGGCCGTCAGCCTCCGCCATGGGGTAGGGCCGTTTCTCCTCGGAGGGAAATACTTCGAAGTAAAAACCTTCGTCATTTTTTAAAAAAATCAGCTCGGCGTCGTCTCCTAAGTCAATTACCCTCGCTCGCTTAAAGCCAAAATATCTGGCATAAAAGGATTCAAAACCAGGAAGGTCTTTTACAGTGACTGCTAAATGGAAAAATGATGCTTTCATGCTAATTCTGTTTATAGGTTCGTGAACCTTATTCTGAAAGTAGTTCAATTATCTTCTTCGCAAACAAGTGCGCGTGTCCACCCGAACGCCCAGTCACCAGATCACCATCAACCACCACATCTTCATTTGTATAAATAGCACCGTATGCCTTGGCATCGCCAATCAGATTATTATGGCATACCAAAGGTCTACCTTTCACGAGTTCTGTGGCAGGAGCTACCAACCATAATCCATGACAAATGATACCTTTCAAAATGGTTTTCTCAGCAAAGGCACGTTTTAAGAATTCGGTAGCGGGCGGTATTTTCTCAACATCCTCCGTGTAACGCAGGCGGTCAGACACCATACCTGAAGGCACAATGATGGCGTCGTAGCTTCGTAGTTCTTCATCAGACATATTCTCAAATGATTCCCAGCAGTCCATGGGTGCCCGGTACTCATGCCCCAGAAAAGTTATTTTGGGTTGTCCCCACAATCGGGTTAAAAAATGGATATCAGCCCCTTCTTCCGGGAAGCGAAATTTGTAGTAGAATATCTCGTTTTCGAAATAGTCGGCCTCAAATAGTATCCCGATCTTTTTTCCTTTTAACTTCATAGTAAGGGTAGTTTAGATCTTGGTTGACAAAATAAAAATGTATCGTCACAGGGTCATCAGAGCCCTTTTTATGAGAGTTTTTGACAAATTGAACAGATGACTACCTATGACAAGCTGTGGGTTTTGTAAAACAAGCCTCTCCTCTTCCAATCGCTGTATTGCTTTTTCGATTTCTTCCATGGTACATTCCCTCCCTATCATGATATTGCTCATCCTTTCAAGATAAACCGGGACCGGAGTACAGCCGGAGAGAATAATTCTAACGTTATCGATAGTACCATTTGTTTTGTAAGCCCATGCGGCTACACCACACAAGGCTTGTCCTGAAGGTAGAAAGTCAACAGAGTGATAAACACTATTTTGACAATTATATTCTGGTATAAAAAAACTCTTGACAGTTTCTCCCGGACGAAGCACACACAAATCTTTCGTGCAGAAGTGGCTAAGCGTTGTAGCCCTGGTTTCTCCCGACCCAGCAATCAATAACTGGGTATCCAGTGCCATCATTGCTGCTGCTAACCCTTGTGATGCAAAATCAGGACTCAGTACACGACCAACCATTTTTTGCCTCCGAGTAGCCGCATTATTTACATTGCGAAGTGCCATAAAGATGGCGGCATATTGGTATATCTCAGGGTGTTTAAATAAAGATTCGAATGTAGTAGTAGCACCCACTAACAGACCACCATCCCCCTTAGTGACCGCATCTGTTCCAGAAAAAGAATAGAGGTTCATGTTCGATGCTGAATATAAAGATCGTTCCTGATGGGGATGTGAGACTGTGGTTGTCATAAGAATTAAAATTGATTAAACGAGAAGTGCACAAATAGAAATACCCTGACCTTATGAAAGAGAACCATCTGGATGCTGCACCATACCGGCAAAGTGAATTGCTATTTTGCCTTCTTTCAATACCCAGCTATCTGCAAATCGCATGTGGCTAACCCCATCTTTGGTCGTCATAGTAATCTGCTCGGTAATCATGAGGGTTTCCGGGTCCTCTGTTTCAGCCCAAAACACTATATCCGTTTCAAGACCATCAATGCCCAGTATTCCTTGCATGTGCTCGTTAATACCCTCTCTTCCCTTGTAAATCAATGGCTTCTTCATAAAACTACTGATCAGCAGAGCATCGTCGGTATATTGGTCGAGTAGTGCTTCAATATTCTTATCCAAAATGTGCTGAATGTGTTCTTTATACATCCGGCCTAGTTTGGTATCTGGTACGTTTTTCATAATCTTTGACTAAGGTTAAAGTTAAGATTGAAATAGCTTACAATTCGGCCGAACCTTCGTGATACTTAAGATCATCTACGATGTACTTGGTGATCAGCGGATTACCGTCGGCACTCGCCTTAATTTCCCAGGTTTGATAAGCATCAAGTTTAATTCGTTTAGAATAAGCCTCAGGAGCATTCCATACGCTTGCTTCCCATTGAACCACCACTTTGGAAATTGCTGTATCACCCGAAATTTTAGATTCAACCAATTTTACTGTGTGAACTTCATCAAAAAATATCCTGATAACCTTTTGAAACCAACCTTCAAAACCAGCATAGCCATATACAGTTGCCTCCGGAAATACCATCTCTAACCCATCATCGATGAGCATAGGGAGCACCTCTACCATGGGCGCGTGTACATCCAATTTCTTATACCATTCTTCAGCAAATTTTTGTATTGATTCGTCAGTTAGCATAGTTTTTTTGTTTAGTTATTTAAAATCATATCAGCTGCTTTTTCTCCGATCATGAAGCAAGCTGCAACAGTGTTGCCACTTGTTACGGTGGGCATTACGGATGCATCGGCAACACGGAGACCTTTGATACCGTGCACCCTCAGGGATGAATCCACGACCGACATAGGGCCCTTACCCATTTTGCAGGTTCCAGCCGGATGCCAAATGGTAGAACACTGTGTGCGAATAAATTCTTCAATATCTGCACTCTCACCGGGCATTAGTTCCCCTCCATTCATTTGTTGAAACGTGGGTGTATTCGCTAACTTCCGTACTAGTTCTACGGCTTTTTTTAAGGTGGTAATATCCGCCTCTTCTGAGAGGTAATTTGGATTCACCAATGCTTGGTCAGCTGGGTCAGAAGAGCGAAGCGTAACTTCTCCCTTACTTTCTGGTTGCACCAGAATTGGTAAGAAAATACAAATTGGACCGCCTAAGTCAGGTAATATTGGAGATAAAGGGGCTGAGATACTTGGTGTAAAGTTTAGTTGCAAATCCGGCACGCCGGTGCCTTCTCTAGTCCGGGTAAAAAGAACATTCCCCGTCAGCAAAGTGGTCATCGGCATCGGAATTTTGGACCGAAAGATCATCGGTAGTTGAAGATGATCTTGAAGGTTTTTTCCTACCCCGGGTAGATCAGCATTTACCAAAATATCCAAGGCTTTAAGTTCTTTTGCCGGACCCACACCAGATAAAAGCAACAATTTTGGAGTTGCCAAAGCACCCGCAGAAACTATCACTTCTTTACCAGTGAAAACTGAGATAGTATCTCCCACGCTATTTAAATATTCAACTCCGGTTGCTACCCCGTTTTTAATTATTATTTTATTTACCTGAGCGTCCGTCACAATCGTCAAGTTTTTTCGGTCCTGAATTGGTGCAAGAAAGGCAGTTGAACTATTTACACGGTGACCATCTGAATTGATATGAAATTGCAGTAAGCCAGATCCATTTTCCTGTCGTTCACCGTTATAATCCCAGTAGGGACCATCATAACCCAATTCAGTAGCACCTATAAGAAAATGTTCCGATCGCATCACCTCATCAGGACAATCGCGGATACTGAGCTCGCCGGTTGTACTGTGATAGGCATCGGCACCTTGTTCGTAGTTTTCCAGTTTCTTAAAATAGGGAAGAACGTCTTTATAACCCCAACCGTCAGCACCAAGCGACTCCCACTCGTCAAAGTTGCCTGGATTACCTCGAACGTACATCATTCCATTGATTGAAGTACTTCCACCAAGGACTTTACCTTGATTGATCATGATGGATCGGTTCGCTAATGCGTCTTGTTCGGTAGTATGAATTTTCCAGTCAACATCAGACCCCCACAAGCTTACAAATCCACCTGGGTCTTTTATAGCAGGAAGATCGTCAGATCCACCGGCTTCCAACAATAATACTCGGATAGCAGGATTGGCGCTCAGTCTGTTTGCCAGAACGCTTCCAGAAGCGCCAGCACCTACGATGATGTAGTCAGAGGTTAGATTTGTTGTCATAAATGGAATTGAGTTAAGTAGCTGACAGCTTTTTGTAAGTATTTTATATAGAGAATATCAGCCAGTGATTTGACTAAATTAATAATACAAACTAATTATGCCTTAGTGCTTAATGTGAACAATTTGTTTTTATCCACGAATCTTCTTTATGGTCACCTTCCAATACTAGGTCAATGAGAAAAGGCCTATCGTCGGCAAGCATTCGCTCAATAGCTGGACCTATCTCTTCTTCTTTTTCTACTCTGACAGAATCTACGCCCATAGATTGGGCGATAAGATCAAACCGCAACGCGGGAAAAGAAAGGTCAAAAGGTAGCGGGTGGGCGTGCTTAGGAATCTCCCTTTCGGTCCAATATTGGTCGATATTAAGCTGCAATAACTTGTAGGAACCATTATTGCAAACTATAAACTTGGCGCCAGTTGCGTGCCGCACCGCCGACCAAAGGGTCTGAATGGTGTACATGCTTCCCCCGTCGCCCGAGAGACCAATAACTACCTTGTCAGGATGGGCCAACTTCAAGCCAATAGCCCCCGGAAAACCAACGCCTAGCGATCCGCCCCTGGTGAAGAAATAATGACCAGGAAGCTTGGGTGGGAAATACCGGGTGAACGCTGGCGAGCTGGTAAGGGCTTCGTCAAACACCACCGCATCAGCAGGTAGCCTCTGGGCCAGGACCTGCGCAAATTGGGACATCTGTAAAGGAGATTTTCCTTTATAATCCTTATCATGCTCTATTTCACCGGCAATTTTGATTGCTTTTGCCGCACCTATATCCTTGGTCCTTTTACCAGCAGCAGCTTTTTGGTCAGGACTCATACGCTCTATCAATACTTTGGCTAATGCCTGCATTGATAGCTTTGGATCACTGACAACACCTATGTCCACTCGGTGATTTTTGGCTATTTCGTAAGCATCTAAATCAAAATGGATCACTTTTGCTCCCGGAGCATAAATATCATCCAAGTCAGGAAATACTTCGGGTACCATATAAGTACCTACAACGAGATTTACATCACCTTTGGTCGTAATTGGTCTACTAAAACTCCCGAACATGTGGCCGGTTGTTCCTTGATATAAAGGATGAGTATTATCCATCACCAAGTCCCCAAACTCAACTCCATACACCTCAGCACCAAGTAGTTCAGCTACGTGTGTCATATCCTCAACCGCACCCGAATAAGCTACTCCATCACCGATAAAAAGCATGGGCTTTTCGGCAGCGATCAGTATATCAGCCACTTGATCGATAATCGCTTGGGCAGGTGCGACTTGGGTGGAAGGTATACATGTCGGAAAGACCGGTTCATCATTCAGTTCATCCAGCACATCCATCGGCAGGCATACATATACGGGTCCCATGGGCGGAGTTGACGCAATTTTTATAGCGCGGCGAAGAGTTCTCAAAAGAGACGTGGAGGTCATGGCCATGGTGGAGTACTTGGTCACGGGTGCCATCATAGCCACCAAATCGTTGGCCATTTGGGCATCCATGTTCATGTATTTCACTCCGGCATCAGACCCAATAACGACCAAAGGAGAATGTCCCCGCTTGGCTTGATAAAGTGCGCCAACGGCGTTGCCAATTCCGGGTGAACTATGTAGCTGCACCAAGGTGGGCTTTTGGGTCGAGCGAGCGTACCCGTCGGCCATCGTAACGGCAATACTTTCCTGCAACGTCAGAATGTACTTCATATCGGGGTACTCCGACAAGGCATCTAGGAAGCCCTGCTCAACCGTTCCTGGGTTGCCAAACATGTGATCCATGCCGTCAGCCAGGAACTGCTCAATAATTTTTTGATTTCCGGTTTTACCAGCCATAACGTGTGAGTCCATTGTCCAATACATTTACAAACTGCTCTCCAAATTCAAAAGAACATTGAAGCGAACGAGCCGTTATAAATGGATAATCCACGATGACAGAAGTTTCCTTACCGAAATTGCCGTGGTACTGTCCTTCTGGCCCAACGGCGTCTGATAAAACGTATTCTAACACATAAGGGGGAGGACCCATATTCAGGTCGGTGTTAAGAAACCCGGTACCGTCGTGGTAGTCGTATTCAATACAGTGACCCGTTACGTGTTTACCCCGGATGATAGACTTGCGATCGTTGAAATCGCGGGCAAAGGCAAGCGGTGCTACTCCATAACAGATACCTGCTACCGGCATGTCCTTATTGTAAAAGGCCAAAATGATATCATGCACCCGCTGATTGTTGACCATATCAACGATGGGTCCACTTCCTCCAACAAGAAATACTGCTGCGTACTCTTCGGTAAGCTTATCCTGCGCTACTTTCAAATCAGCGTAGTATTTTTCGAAGGCCCGTAAAAAGTCAGGAGTTGAAAAGTAGGGTCGTTCTGGAATCATCTCAGACATATTCATACTTTTTTCCAAACGATTGGTAGCTTCAAAGGCTTGTACTTTTTTCGCAGCCTCAGGCGTTGTTACGCACATACCAAGGGGAGGATCCACATAGGTAGTATCATAACTCGGGGGCAAGGCTTCAGCTTTTTTTCCGTGTTTTGTCATGAACTCGACGGTGTAGCCGGCGGCTTCAAGCTTTTCGAGGGGGCCAACCAATTCAACCCCCCAGTATCCATACTCGGACAGTATTGCTAATATTTTCTTTGACATAATTTGAAGACTTTTTGTTACGATGACGCATATACGTCACTAGACTAAGATTATTTTTCTTATTTAAGTTGCTCTATCAACCCCCAATCATCCCAATTAGCCCATGCTTCTTTAATTTTTCCACCTTCCACATGGTACATAACGATTCCTTTCCAAGTGGCGGTGCGTCCGGTTGCCGGAACACCGGCAAAGTCTCCTTTGTGAGTCCCTGGCGCGGCAAACCGCACGACTACTCTATCACCTTCGGCTACCACATCTACTACCTTCAAGTCTAGATCCGGAAAGGCCGAGTAAAGCATATCCATTTGAGTATGTAGGCCCTCTTCCCCTTTAATTGCTTCGGGTACTGCTGAACGGTCTATATAAAAATCATCCGTTGTGAACGTTTTGAACTTGCTAAAATCACGTTCTACCAGGATCGCCTGGACGTAGCCGAGCACTATACTTTTATTATCTTGAACTGACATAAATTCTTAATTTTAGGTATAATTGATTATTCTATGAATTATATAAATACTTCACTCCATCAATCTGCACCATTAGCCCAATCACATCGTTTTGGACTCTTACTTCGGTTATTAAGCCCTCCGGTGAAAACTTAAAAAAGCCCATCCCGTTTATTTCTACATCTTTATTACTTGGAGGTACATTTCTCCAAGTACCCACGTGTTTTAATGTCATACGCCAGCATCCCGCGCCTTTTTTATCGTTGGCAACGATATCTCCTTCTTGATCATCTACGTGATAAACCAGGTTTTCAAAAATTTGCCGGTTATATTGGACCAATTTTTTAAATGATTCCCTATCCTTGACGTGTAAAAAAGCCAAAATGAAATTGAAGTCAGGAGCAAGAATTTGATCCACTACCTCCATATCTCCCTCGCTCCATATTTCCTTGTAGAAGGCTCTGATTTTTTTTTCGTTTTCTTGTGCAGTTGCCATTGGGCTATTGAATTTTTTGAAGGAAATATCATACATTTCAGTACACATTCATCTCCTCCTTGATTAGTTATCAGGTTAAACGCATTAAAATGTACAACGATCTATATTGGAAAAACACAATTTATATATTAGAGTCGTCTATCGTGGTATTTCTTTTCGTACGAAAATCAGATTTGAGTGCACCAGATTCACGAAACCAATACTTATTTGTGAGGTGACAAGATGTTTCGCTGGCAAAAAGCGGGGGTTATTGTATTTTAACAAGTGCCCTGCCCGACGAATTGTATTTTTAGATGCGTTCAACCTGATTAGTTATAAACCCTTGAAAAGGGTCAACTTATGCACCAGGAGGTGGTGGCACAACCCCTAATTGCTGCAACAGGCCTAATTCGTCTACATTGGCCCAACGCTCCGCTATTTTTCCGTCCTTCATTCTTACGGTGGTTGTACCGGTCATTTCAAGTGCTTTACCTGAGGGAGGCATACCCATAACTCCACCTGTATCAGTGCCGTTTAAGCGCCACCGGTGTACGACCTTATCAACTGTGTAAATCTGATCTTCGATCGTGAGCTTAACATCTGGCATTGCTCCCCGGAACATGCCAACTATGTGCTTGAAACTACCAGCACCTGGTTCTGATACCGTCTTGCCTCCTACCTGAGAATGATCGATTGCACCGTCCGCCAATAAATCTTCCCGAACGTCTCCTTTGTTCCAGGCAGACTCGAAAAATTCGAGACATACGCTGTTGTTTTCTTCTGCTGTTAATGCCATGATTTCTTTGTGTTTAAATAATTAATTATTGGTACTGTAACTATTGTTGTGAGTATAAGCCTTTTCAGGAAGTTAAAACTCCTAATTGTTGTAGCAACCCCAGACTATCCTGAGCAATCCACATTTCAACTATTTTCCCGTTTTCAAGCCGAAAAATATTGATACCAAGATCTGTCACTTTGCGATTTGTTGCTGGACGCCCCAGAAACTCTCCGGTATTAGTGGCTATATACGACCACCTGCTCATGACCTTGTCTCCTTCTGCTAGTTCCTCATGAAGCTGGAAGTACACATCAGGAAATGCTATTAGTGACGTTTCAAACCATTTTTTTAACGTAGAGAGGCTGGTGCGCCTGCCCACCTGGAAAGTGAAAAATTACAGTATCATCGGCGATTTCGTTCAATATTTCGCTCTTTTTGTCATTCCATAATTCAAACCAATAGCGGCGAATTACCTCCTTGTTTTTGCTTTCAAGTGACATGAAATTTGCTTGTTTACGGGATAACCCTCATGATGGAATTACTCCTAATTGTTGCATCAGACCGAAGTCATTCTCATTGACGTGTACTGAAACAATTTTCCCATGACGAATCGTGAATATATCAATCCCAAAATCCTTAATATGATTTCCCGTTGCGGCTGCTCCCAAGAACTCTCCTTCATGTGTTCCTTCGATCGACCAACGGGATGCCACCTTGTTTCCTTCCGAGGTTTGACGTAGTACCGAGAATTTGATGTCAGGGAAGGCGTTTCTCAAATACAGCACAAAACCCCTGAAGGCTTCATGACCCGCGATTGGATCCGGCTGTGTAGGAATAATAAAAGCAAAATCAGGTGCTAAGATTTCCTCAATTACTTCTAGTTTCCCCTGAGACATGATCTCTTCGAAATAACGAGTCGCTAAGGTTTCGTTTTGTTCAGCGGTTGTCTCTGGTACCGTAGGCTCAGAAGGAATCACTCCTAGTTGTGACATGAGACCTAACGTATCTTCATGTCCGATGGATTCTGTAATTTTACCATCCTTGATCGTATGCCAAGTCATTCCATCAATTTCAAAAAAGTTACCACTGGCAGGAATATCTCCTTTCACGGTAACAAGCGGACCGCCCGTATGGGTACCTCCACCAACCCACCGAGTAACGACCCAATCGCCCCCAGCCACCATTTCCTGAGGATTAATGTAGAAATCAGGGAATGAGGTGTGTAACATTTTCACTAGACCCAAAAATCCATCCGGTCCATGAAAGGGCTCGGGATGGGTAGGTAATGTGAATACAAATTCCGGATCTAATATTTCATAGGCCGCATCGGAATTCATACCATTCATTACCTGATAAAAATAACGTCGAGAAATGGCTTTGTTCGCGTTCATAAATGTTAGTAATTACGTGCAAGGTTAGGAAAGTATAAACAACAATTCGAACTCGAAAACTTCGTGAACTGGAAAATGATATAGCTTCTGCCGAAAACAACGGGAATGCTATTTGATAGTCATATCCAGGAGGAAGGCATTAGATTATCATTAAGGTACCTCCTTGGCCGATTGTGGTTATAAATATCCTAAACTTGATTCTAATAAACGGTGAATTCGAAGTCGAACCTGAAAAAATCAGACCTCAACCCGTCCATATCGAACCTCAAACTTTTAATGCCCCTAAGGATAATCCCGAATAAGAAGGCTAATTAGCAAAAGATGGCTGCTGATTTTTTCATGCCACACTAAATGGAACTCAGATGCTAGGCTCCTTTATCAAATCATGGCTACCTAAATGATTCTGTAAAATATAACCAGCAGGTAATCAAAGAATTAATACGTATTCGAATCTTCACTAGCAAGTATCCGCTCTTCTTTCCGAAATTTTTGAGGATTAAAATAAACGTCATGGGTTAGTCCTTACCTAGGTTCCTGAAAGCGTAGCCTGCCTGGTTCTCATAATCCTGAACCAGGCGCTTCATCCCAACCGGAAAGACCCACCACTCCTTCCTTTCTTGTGAGCCGTATCATGAAATCTGTCCCATTGTCTAAAAGGTGTTTGAACCACCAGGCAACGATTTGCTGGGCAGCCAACCCCGTGGGATCAGCTATGCACCGACTGTGGGCCAAGTTGAAACTGCAGAATACCTATCTGATCAACAATAGTCGCTCCTCGACACAGCTGTGGTCAAAATTATGCAGGTTAAATCAGAAAATTCGAATGACTAACTATTGGCAAATCGGAAAATAGAGCATGTTCTTTGCGACTTGTGCCAACCAAAATCAGTGATCGCCCCTCAGATTCAAGGTGGTAACAACGAAAGTATACCTGTTTTTTAGGTACCATATATAGTACTGGGGCAAGTATTCAATGATTTTGGGTAGCATGGACGTAAGCATTCACGGGTTCGGTTGGGGTTTATCGCCAAGGCATGAATTTCTTCTTCTTTGAAAATCTCTCCTAACAAATTCCGAGAGCCAAATTGAACTATACTTCATCAGCCAGCTTTTAGAATGGTCTTTGCAGGCTCCGATATAAATTTTGATAAGTAGGGAATGTGCTTCGGTTTTTAAGAAATGCTTTAAAATGTTCTGAACCTGCATTTTGTCGGTTCCAATGCTATTATTGGAAGGTTTAGTTACTTTCCAATTTTAAGTATGGCATACTATAAGTATGTTGGTAAGATATTAACTACT
>Ga0335396_10000804_pt1 | contig 42549 bp, 55 predicted proteins | sample FRY02_FD_205743 | JGI IMG/M metagenome (GOLD analysis project Ga0335396, IMG submission 205743) | Freshwater microbial communities from Lake Fryxell liftoff mats and glacier meltwater in Antarctica - FRY-02 (spades assembly) (version 2) | ecosystem: Environmental > Aquatic > Freshwater > Ice >...
CATTGGCAGCAGTGCCGGCAAATCTAATACAAGCAGTATCGTCGGCCGGAGTAGTTAAACCTGCTGTGGTCAACGGACCATTGAATTCAACTTGGTTAAAAACAAATTCGCTTGCTTGCTCAATAAGGGCAACGTCTATTATTTTCAAAGTATTAAAGCACATATTTTCACATGTGACACTTATTGGCGCAGTAGCGCCGTTGGTGCCAATATTGACACCGGTTTGTTGCAAACTGTCGCCTGTGCGCATCACATAACTTGCAGATGCAGTGGCCGACATTTGAATAATACTGTTCTTTGGTCCTTCACCTTGCAATGTAGCATATGGAGGAATAACAATTGTGTCTGTGACTTTGTAAACGCCAGCTGGAAAAAATAGTTTTCTACGAATTGCAGGGTTGACTTCTCTACAGTAAAGCTGATATAATGCACGGTTAATGGCCGCAGTATCATCAGTAACGCCGTCACCAACTGCACCAAAGTCCTTGACAGTGGCGAATTGATCCATCCAGTTTTGCAGGGTCAGTTCAACCGGTGTTCCAGTTGTTACTCCGGTTTGTACTGCATATCCTGTGGCTTGTTGCCCTGAGTATATGTAATCTTGAACCAATACAAGGATATCTGAAAATTCTGTTAAAAGTTCAGTGTTGCCAACTACCGGAGCACCATCTGCAAGTGTACCGTTGCCGATGAACAATCTGCGTTCGTCGACGCTCCAGCCCAATTCAGCACCAGCTAATTGTGGTAAGTCTTCTTGTAACCCTTTACGCTGGGTAATTCGCGAAATTTGTACGATAGCCAATTTGATTGTCCTCTGTAATCAACTATTTAGCAGATAATACTGTTCGACTCTTTTCCACCATTGGCTTTTCCAGTGGTCAAATTCTGCACCTTCAATAACAAATTCCTGGTATTGCGGTTCGCTAATAAGATTGCCCATGTCGTCTGTGGCAGGCTTGACGCACATAAGGATAACACCTTTGTTTATCTGTGTGTTGTACACTTCGTTGTGTGCTTCGGCATACGCGCATAGCTGTAGGAAATAGTCTTCAATCCACTCAAGTTTCTTGGGTTTATTGGTTTGCTTAAAGTCAATGATGCTTTGTTGATTTTCGTGTAATCCGCAGCAGTCGGTGGTGCCTGCGTATATCCCAGGAAAATACAACGGAACTTCTACACCCCAGTACTCGTCGACCTTTTTAAGACCTTGATCAATGACCACTTCGGCCATGGCGTGACTTGCCCACCCAAACGGATTGGTGCCCTTGTCCTTGATCTTGCCTGTCTTTACATAGTCTTCAAGATAGGTGTGCATGCGTGTGCCGCGATTGGCGGCTTCGGTTGTGATTTGTTGTGCTTTTGCTTCGCCCACTGCACGACGCCAATTTTGCAATGCAGCCACTTTGTCAGCAGGCTTTGTTTTGTCTAAGATAGTTGTTACACTAGGAACTCTGCTGCCGTCGGGGGTAGCATAGAGACGTTTACCGTCAACTTGCTCTCTAGTAAGCAAGTGATAGTTAAACTTTGGATTGTACATATTAAACTCTAAATGATTCTCCGCAACCACAGCGGTCACGTTCGTTGGGATTGTTAAATTCAAAGCCTTCGTTGAGTCCTTGGCGAACATAGTCAATTTCAATACCGTTCAAGTACGGTACATCTTTTTTATCTATTACTACAACGAACTGATCCTGCAAATAGTCAATTGTACTATCGTCAGGAACATGGTTGTCTATATATTCTAACACATAAGCCAGTCCAGAGCAACCGGTGGTTCTAACGCCAACGCGGATTCCCGCACCATGCCCTCGTTTGGTTATTGATTTTTGAACTTTTTCAGCAGCTGGTTTAGTTAATGTCAGCATGCTTGGCTCGGTAATCTGCCACTGCTGCTTTGATAGCGTCTTCTGCAAGAATACTACAGTGTATTTTGACAGGAGGCAGTGATAGCTCTTCGGCCAGTTCGCTGTTCTTGATCGCACCCGCCTGATCTAGTGTCATACCTTTGACCATCTCGGTAATTAAACTTGAACTTGCGATAGCACTGCCACAGCCATACGTTTTGAAACGCGCATCAACGATAACATCGTCTACGACTTTGATTTGCAACTTCATCACGTCACCACAGTTTTTGACTACGATGCCCGATTGAATATTTTTGGTATCTTCTGTAATTACAACATAATTGTTATTACCCTCTACTTGCAATGTGTAGCAGTCTGCAACTACTGAATCATCCGTGTGTATTAATCGGTGATTATACGCTAGTACTTGCTCTTTGAAACTAGAAAAATTACCAAACCGTGCCGACAGATTTTGGGGGTATTTTTTCGTCTTGGCGAAATCGCACCATAGTGTGTTTGTTAACTTTCCATTCTGATAGAATAAATCGCTGCCTGCTTTAAGTATATCATTAGTAGTAACATCCAACCAGCGGCTATTTGTATTTCCTGGATGTGATGCAAATGCTGTCTTCTGATCTGGGCTCAACGAATGATACGGATTTTTATCTCCTAGCATGCGTTGTTGTTTTTCATACAATAATACGTCGGAATCTTTAAATTCTTTTTGGGTGATTTTTTTTATTTTATAAAAACGACAAAGACCCCGTATCTCGTCTGTGTACAACTCTAACATATTTCCTGTTTGCGCAAGATTGTTATCCATTTTGGCAAGTGCAGTTTTTAATTGCTTTTCAGATATAATATTACTCAGGTTGACTATATGAGTTTGTAGAGATTTTGATTTTATTATATCATCTGTCTTATATCGATGGTCGGAAATGGTCATCAATTGTAGATTATCAAAGTTGTTGTTTCGCTTGTCAGAATCTACATGATCAATATTATATTTATGTACAAGTTTTTCTGTAATATCTTGTCTCGTTTTATAATATTCTATATGTTCTGCATTCCACTCCGTTCTTAGCACGCGCCAATATCCACGTCTACCCACGTTCTTGTGAAACGGCATTATGCTATCACCTGGAGTGATATCTTCATTTGCAACGTAGTCTCCAGATACCATAAGGAATTTATGATCAGGAGTTACCCATACTTCCGTGTTTTCGATTAGTATCTTATTCAACTGTTTTCTGCCAGAAAAAACTGGCCTAGCTAGTTTAATTTCGTATTTGTTGTTAGTTGTATTATACGACCAAACATACAAATCAGTGCCAGTCTTGTATGCGGCTGCCAATGTAATGTTCTTGCTTCCTGGAATAGATATTTGTGTATCGCCAGCAAAACACGCCGGAGCGCCAACCATTCCAGTACCAACGGTTTCGTCTATTTCAAACTTTCCCACATTGCGTGGATTTTCGTAGTGCTCAACTACTGCTGCTGAATATGCCATTATTTTTTTCTCCTGGTTATTCTAACTATTTTTACTGCTACAAGAATAGTCTACATATTATTTACCGGTTTAAAAGAGCTGGATCACCCCAGCTCTTTGTATTTACTCGGGAGTGATATTTGAGGCTTGTAGGCCTTTTTGTCCTTGCACAACATCATATGTCACACGTTGGTTTTCTTTGAGTACTTTAAATCCTTCTGTTTGGATTGCTGAATAATGAGCAAACAACTCTTCGCCACCTGCGTCTGGAGTAATAAACCCAAAACCTTTGGTCTCATTGAACCATTTTACTTTACCTGATGCCATGTTAAAACTTCTTTTCTATGTTAATTTTACTGATTGTTACAATTTACTGTATGTACATTGTTCTTTCCTTTAAACAATGTACAAGTTGTATTATACATTGTTCTTAGTGTATTTACTAATCTTTTGGTTCTTTTGTCCACCGTGGTTACTTAGTTTGTCCTGGATATTTGATTAGGTTTTTGATTCTTTTATCCAAGGTTTTTTTAGGTTGCTAAAAGTAATTGGTTTATAATCATAACTCTCAGGACAGAACTTGCATTGATCAATTTGGTTGTCTATGTTGTTTATAAACTCTCCGCCGCGGGTGTCAAACTCGTCGACCATGAGTGGTTTGTAGCTGTGCAACATAATTCTATCTTCGTCACTTATGTCAAAATGATTTTGATCATCAAACTCGGGCATCAATGCTGCTGGTCCACATTTGTAAATCTTACCATTGATCATATGATAATTTTTAAATCTACGGAAAGTGCAATTTTCGTGTGCTACAGCAGGGTCGCTTTGATACAATGTATATTTGCCGTCAACTACTGTGATATTGCTTTGAACAAATTTATCACTCATCCACGCATGTATCTTTAGTTTGTCATTGTTAATAAATTGATAATCACTACCAATGGGGTCATCAGTACGTTGAGTTTCGACCACTGTTGGTCCTAAAAAATTACGCACACGAGCAAATATTTCGTCACGGTCATTGGGATTGTGTATACTAATTCCCAACCAATTGCCAACCGCGGGATCCAATGCCTCGTGCAACCCTTTGACACAATCAATTCTGGTACCGTTGCTTTGTACTTGTGTTCCAGAATGGTCTGGCCATAACTTGTTGACACCATTGATCCATTTTACAATGTCAGGGTTCAGCAACGGTTCGCCGCCAAGGATCACAGGATGCCGAATGTCTATTTTTTCAGCCCATTTTGTAAGTATCGGCTCTGCTTCGTCCCAACTTTGCCAGCCACTGAATTTATAATTGTTGTATCGGTTACAGCCACTGCATGTCAAATTGCACACGTTGGTGATGTAGAATTCCAACTTGTCAATCAATATTCTTTTTGTCATGCAGATATTTAATGCCAAAACGGCAGGTAGTGTGTTATTGGCGGCGTTTCATTGCTGCCATGGCATTGCTGTTGACAACTTCTTGAGCTTGATCAACGCTCATACCAGTTGCGGCTTCTGTGTCGCCTTTAAAACTCACAATGTCAGCACCAGGGTCGATTGGATTAAGGATATTACTAAGCGGCTCAGCACTGACCATGTCGCTGATATTTTGATCTGTTACGTTGACACCCATTGACTGTGCCAGCTCAATGAATGCAGTTTTACTAATTTGTTTTGCTGCTGCTTCGTCGTCTGCACGGTCTGCAAGAAAAGTAGCCAATGCCGCAAGTGTTTGGGCATCAGCTCTTGGTTCAGCAAATTCGCGTAACCGCATTATCTGCGTCCGCGACCTAGGCTAGTCTTGACTTCTGGCTCTTCGGCATCGTCAATATCAATATCTGCATCAATATCCATGTCCATGTCTGCATCTGCCATTGGATCGGCTAGCGGATCAACTGGCAACTCAGCATCAACATCTGCTGAGCCAGGAACCACAGGAGCTTGGCCTGTAACTGTTCCCATTGCGGCTTCCAATGAGGCCTTGGAGCCTTGCAAGTTTTGTACCATTCCGCCTAGTGCAGTAGTAGCATCGGCATTGAATGATGTCGCTTGTTCGTATCCAATTTCGTTACGTATTTGGTCCACTAATGCGGGCAAATCTTTGAATTGCAAAGAAGTAATTTGTTCAATCATTTTCTGAACTTGGTCAACCATGTCTTGACTAGCAAGAATAACTTGAGCTTGTTGGACTTCGCTTTCACTCAAACGACGACCTAACCGACGACGGCTTTCTGCAGTCACTGCTTGTAATGCTGTGGCTTTTACTAATTCTTGTTCGTCTGGGCTAAGATTCTGACCGGCAGCTGTCTTGGTCATTGCAGCTTTGAGTTTGGGGTCTTGAATCTTGTTAATATCTTGCTTGGCTTTGTTGGCATCTACTGCACTAGTACTAGTACTGGCACTGCCAGTAGTAACACCACCGCCTGCTGTGGCAGGAAATTCTTCACGAATCTTCTTGGTCAGCACTTGTTCCATCATCACCAATTTCAAGTAAGCAGAACTTTTCTCACTACCGTGATATGCAGGTGTACTACGGTGCTCGCTGATCAATCCGCGAACTTTTCCTAGCATAGCGTTTGCTTGACGCTTTGAAACAGATTCAAAGGTGATACTTTTACCAAAGTAACTTTCAAATACCTTAGCGATTTGTTTTGTTTGTGGCAGTATGGCCAAGTCTTGCAGTTTCATTATTGAATCCTCGTTGTTGATAATATTTAGCCCAATTAACACAATCGGCTAACCTATTTTCTATTTGTTTTTTCTGTATAATCTTATTTTCTAACTTAGTAAGTATAATTTCATGTTGCTCGGCAGTTTTTGAACGATCGCCTACCAACGCTCTTGTAGTGATATCTACTGTTAAAAAATGTAAGTTATTGTCTAAATTTAGTATATCCCGGGCTTTGTTGTACTGTTCAAATTTGTCAGCTATACACCAACTCAACGCTGCTCGGGAACTATGGAAAAGACCAATTTTGGTTAATGAGCAATAAACTGTGTAACCTTGTTGTTCCTTAACAATTATGTAACGGCCAAATACTTCGTATTCGCCATCTTTGTTTTTTAAAATACTGTTTGGTTGCAACGCAGCAAACTCACGTTTGAACAATGATTTGAGTTGGTCATCTAATATCATGTGATAACAAAACGTGATATCAAGTACCCGATAACGGCAACCAATACACCAATGATACCAACACCCCATGTAATAAGTTGTTCGTTACGCTTGGAGTTCATTTGTTGAACCAAATCACGTACTTCGCAAATTACTTTGTCCAGTTTGGTAATTTTTGCATCCACATTATCAAGTCTTGATTCCAATGCATTGTAGCGTTCTGCACATAGTTCCACGTGGGCCTCCAAACTCTTTTTTTCTATATTGGTAGTATCAACCATTTAAGTCTCCGTTAAAGTATTTATGGAGACCGACGTAAACCATATATTATGGGCCGGTCCGGAGGTGGCCAGCATGGGTGTCAGTTCGGTCCTGTTGCCAAGTCCAATCAGCATAGGAACACCGTCTGCGTCGGATCTCAACACACGAGTCGGATCTGCATCGTCGCCGTATATGTGGTCTGTTTCGGTTTCGAACTCAAACATCCATACACGGTTTGTTGTGTCTGTCATTGGCGTTTGTAATCGGAACAGTTGTGTTCTTAGCCCAAGTATTTGTGTTATGGTTTCCCAATTGCGCTGTTGATTACGACCTCGGTTCCAGGATTCTTGATCTGTTATTGTATTTCCGGCATCATCGCGGAATGGAATCTTTGCCGGTTTAAAGTGGCCTGTAATTCCTGTTGCGGTTATGTCGAAGAGAGTTTGTACTGCATACTTCATGTGTTTTTCTTGCTTAATTCGTATAGCACTTCAATTTTATTGCATAGGTCTTCAAGTGCGGTGTTGCCGAGTCGTGACTCAAATATTTCTGCCCATTTTCTTTTTCTCTCTAACTCGGCCAACTCTTGTTGTAGTTTAGGGTCTTGATAATGCAATGAGCGGTTCTGGCTTCCTGATTGGCGAGCATATACTGTTCGGCCGCCATCGGGACTTTCAAATATTGTTACTTCGGTTATCTTGCTTACCATCATAGTATGGTATTTAACGCCAAAAGAAAACCCTGGGTTTTAATCCAGGGTTTTTGTACCAAAAACTAATTGATTAGTTTGTGAATGTTGCAGTAGCTGTTGTGGTTCCGCCTGTGGCAGTGTCTAGATCGCCAGTTGTCCATGCGCCTGTAGGGTACACGGCAATGGCCAATGTGTCTGTACCAGCATCTGTTACTTCGTAAATAGCAATGGTAGCTTTGGTCTGGATAGCAAGCATAGCTGCATTCAATACAGCAGGCACTGTGGCAACAGTTGCCAATGTGATTGTGAAGAAGTCTAGCTTTGGACCGGCCAAGTTAACTGTAGCAGCACTGGTTGCGCTGAACAATGGAGTAGGGTGACCAGCACCAGGTGAAGATGGTGTTGTGCCAGAGTCTACGTTGGATACTGGTTGGTACGTTCCGTTTGTTGCTGTTGTAATGTTTGCCATTTTTTATTCTCCTAATAGTTTGTGGTCTTGGTTGACCTACTTTTATTTATGTTTCTAAATGAAAATTACTGATTAGGTGCCCTGATCTGGGTTGTTTAGCGCTCTATTTCCGGCGCTGAATCCAAATCTGTTGACCAATTTGGCACGGCCTGCGGGTGTTGCTAGTACCCATCCTTCTTGACCCGGTTGTTGTAGGTCAAGTTGACGCAACATATCAGTTTTGATATCGTGCAACAACAAAAATGCTGAGAACGCTGCTGTGATGCCATCCATGTTGCTGCGCGGGCTTTGCAAATACTCTGCAATATTGTTGAACTTGCGCGGTGTTACGTTGGACTGCAACCAATCACCAAATCCATTCAACAAGTTGTCGTAGTTGCTGGTAATTCTAGAGTTGATGTAGCGTTTGCACAGTTGTGGCAAGTCAGTAATGCCTGCGGCGCGCAAGTCACTGGGATTGAACAATCCGTCAATTGCTTTGCCGTAAGTAGAAATGATCTGACTCAGTTGCTTGATCAGTTTGGCATTGAGTTCTACGTTTTGTATATCTTTGACACTGGGCTCGATCATCAACAACCCGGCAACAGGTTCAAGTGTGACTTTCTTGATTGCTTCTGGCGCGCTTTCGGGGTCTTTGAATCTTGTATGTATAGCAACGCCAACTTCACTGTTGCCGATGCGTTGTCCCAGCTTGCTGTTGGCAGGAATTTTGTATTCAACAAAGTTTGGCTTGAACACATATGCACCAGACACTTCTGATGGTGCGGTTGTATACAACAAGTCACCTTGTATATAACCACGCATGTTTTCCGGAGTTGCGGCACGCAATAAGGGAAATAACTTTTGGTAGATAGCAACAAGTTCTGTGCGATCACCTTTGCGCATGGCCATCATTCGCTGAATATGTTCCGGCGAAGTTGCTAGCCCGTCATAGCCTTTTGCTCCAAAGCCGCTTTTGTCTGTGAGTACAAATGTGCCGTCGGACTTGCGACCAAACATGATAGCAGGCTTGCCGTCCCATTTGACAGTGGTGGTTCCGCGAGTGTTTTCAGAAGCATGCTGCATAATCTCAACTGCTTCGCGGATGCCGCGTGTTCCTCTTTCAAACACCAAATCTTCCAAGTGTTCAATACGCGCATCTTTGGCGCCTTCAACAATTACACTCATGCCTTGGTTTACAATGCGGTCACGCAGGCGTGCAAGGAAGTCCACTTCTGTGTATTCTTTGTACACTGGCTCGTCGCTTTCCATAAAAGGAACACCCTTTTTAGCAAAGTGTTCTCTTGCATCTTTGAGTTTTGCATCGCGCTTGGGATCACGTTCAAGTGCTGCCACAATAGTTTCTACGCTGTGCAGGTTGTCGCGAGTTGATTGTTTGTTCAACAACAGTTTGGCAATCTTGTCTGGATCATCGCTGATGATTGCGTTGGTAGCACGGTCAGCAATACCGGAGTTTTGGTTCAACTTGTAGCCCATGCTTTTGGCAATGCTGTTCAACAACACATTACGATCTGATCCGCCGTAGTTGCTGTCGCCTGGTGCGCTGAGAATAAACTTGGAAAATGGCACGTTGGTCAAAAACATAAAGTCTGTTTGCACATAGCCCGAGTTGGGATTGCCGCCAATGGGTGTTTTGAAGTGTACAGAAATACCGGACTTTTTGACATACTCATCAGGTTTGAGTCCGTGACTGGTAGCCCATTGTGTTAGCCTGTTTGCCAACTGTTCTTTGCTGACTTGGCTAGCATCCACTGCAAGATCCAAATCACCAGATGTGGGTTTTTTACCTGTAGATCCCAGAGTATTGTTTTGCAAGTCCAGTCCTGGCAACATCATGTCAAGCCATGCCAGTGTCGGTGCAACGTCAGTTTGGTTAATGCGCTGAGTCAGTATTTGACCCTTCATGTCTTTAAAAACATTGCCGCCTTCTTTTAATATCATCTTACGTTGTATCCCATTGCTTGTAAAAATTTGTCAACTGCTGGATCACCTGTGTTGGTCAGTCTTGTGTTGCCTGTTTGTTGTAATATTTTTCCGATGCCCGCCAACTGGCGGTTAGTTATGCCAAGTTTGGCCAATTCTACAGTCATGTCAGGTGCAACAGTACCGGTGTTGCCACTGGGTGCAGTATTGCCACTGGGCTTGTTTGCAATAACTGTGCCACGAGTAGAATTAACGGCTGCATTCTTAACTGCTTTGCCAAAGCCTTTGATGTTGTCGCGCCAACTTGGCGCAGCTGGTGCTGTATTTGTTTTACTGACTGGAGTATTGGCCATTGTGACAGTACTAGCTGCTTGTTGTGCTGCTTGTTGTGCCCGAAACGCTTGAGCTTCTTTACTGCCGCCGGGTTTTACATTGAGGTTCACTGGTGTATTTTGAAGGCGGGTTGGTTGTGCTGGCGCTGGTTGTGTAGGGGCTGTCGCCGATGCTTGTTGTGCTTGTTGTGTTAATTTTGCTTGTGAGTCTGCTTCGGCTTTTTTAATTTGCGCTGCAATGTACGGAGACACTTTGCTAGTGTCTAGTCCCGTCACCGGCGCAGGCTTTCTTTGTTGTTCCTGTTGAACCGTACGCTTGTTTAATTCATGAATTTGCATCAGTTTTTCTCACGGTTCTAGTAAACTTGCCAGGATCTCGTAGGTTGATCGCATTGATCAATTTGCGTTGCAAATTCTTGGCCACGTCTGGATCATAGCTAGAGTCAATTTGCTCTAGCAACCGTATAGCACTGGCAATGATATTATTAGCACGAGTTTCAATAACATGACGCTGATCGCGATCGATGTACATTGAATCGAGTTCTTCTAATAAACTTCTAGTTTTCTTTTGCATAATAGCCCTGGACCTTTTTATTATTTATCGTATTTTAGAGGTTTAGATTATCTAAAATATTTCAATATATCTGGCATTGCCTGTTGTAAATCTGCGGGCCAGGTGACTATTTTGATATTGTTGTATTTTTCCAAATGGTTATTTTCTAACAATTGCCGATTTTTTAATAATCTTGGCATATTTTCTTTTCTTAGTTGAGCTACCCATTTCCTGTCAGTCAACAGACGCAAGTTTAATTCAACAGCATAATAACAGCGTTCAATCAAGGTGTTGTAGTGCTGATAGTCATGATTAACAATATCGTCAAACACATCAAACCCCAGTTGGTGCCACTCATCGGCTTGTTTATATCCTCCAATCCAGATTGGAAATGTTAACCCTAGTACCGAATACAACGTTTTTTCAGTAAATACCGAACCGCGTTGAAACGCCAAACTTTCTGTTATCAAAGAAACCGCTGTGCGTGTGATCAAATTACTCAATACGTGTTTCCAGACCCAAGGATTACCGCCATAATTTGTTATTGAAATACCATCACCGTTAACTAGTGCACCGATAGGCAACACGAATTTTTTAGGTACAGAGATTGGAGATAATAACTCTCCTTGTCGAGCAGCAACTATTGGACAGGCGTTACCTAATGTGTTCATTTCAACAATTATTTGACTCATGTCAAATGCAACATCGACGCCAGACCAGGTATAATCAAAATCTGTTAATTTAAAATATTCCACCAGTTTCATACATAAAAATCGGTTGATTTGTTTTTTATTGATTTGAAAATTAAAACAATGGTCGGTATCAACTTTTACAGAATTAGACGGGGCGGCTAATATTTTTTTTGTTTCTCGCTCAATCCATAATGGCAGACAATAGCAATCAGAAAAATTATTAAAGTGATCGCTCACAACATACCCAGGACGACCTTTGGTTGAAAATATTGTTTCTAGATAATCCATATCAAATACATCAGAAATGTGCAACACATCAGTTGAGCATAATTTTTCAATGTTGCCCAGAGACCGAGAGTGCTCAACAGTTGAGATAACTTTCATAATGTGGTTTTAATCTTGCCCAGCAGTTGCTTGAGCTTGGCACTCTGTACATCGCCGGATACCCGGCCTACCTCTCCACCTGCAGATGCTGGTTTTTCCCAGGCAGGGATTCCTGATGTTTTATTACTGCCAAAGTCTGATTCACCATCAGTAACTTTGCTTTTTGCTTTGATTGATTCCATGATAGAGCTCTGCGGACGGTGGTATCCGCCTTCGTCTCCGCCTTCATCAGTAATGCGCATAGTATCAATGTTGTACTCTAGATCAACCTTTTGTCCAACACCTGTACTACTGCGACTTTTCATACATTGAATTTGATACTTGCCGCGTTCTTTCATTGCCCTACTTGTAAAGATACCAAACACGTTGTCTGCTGTGTTGATCTTACTGATACCACCACTGATGTGACTGTGATCAAATTCAATTTCCTCAACAGCACTGCGATTCAACTGCGATGCAGTAACAAACAGCACATTCAATTCTTTTGCCAAGTTACGTAGTTCTTCACTCACATACTTGTCTTTGACAAACAAGTCGTTGGGACTGACTTTGGCACTAACTGGCATCAGCAAGTCCAAATAATCACACATGATAAAGTCTACTTTGATATTGGTTTGTATTTGTACTTCTTTGATATACGAACGAATGTCATTGATATTACTCTGTGCCGGCAATGCCTTGACACGATACTGTCCAAACTTCTTGCCAACAACTTTGACTTTCATGGTAGCAGTGTCGATATCCTTACGAATATCTTTGGTACTCATGTTGGTCAACATTGCATCAGTTCTCAAACTTGTGAGTTCTTCACTCAATTCAAGACTGATATATACCCCGCTGAGTCCTTGTTGCAACCAGTTCAGTGCAATATTCATCATTACCAAACTTTTGCCTGATCCGGATCCACCAGCAAAGATGTTTAGTTCGCCGCGACTAAATCCACCATACAACAACCGATCCACTTGTGGCCAACCTGTGCTCACTTGTCCACCTGAGTTGAAGTATTTGTTGATACGAGCACTGGGATCAGCAAAGTAATCTGTGCCCATGTCCTTTGTCAAGCTGATCTGTACAGCATCTTTGATCAGTTTCTCAACTGGATCATAGTCGCCTTTTTCCAACAAGTCAGCACTTTTTAAAATAGCACGTTCAAGTTCTTGACGTCTAGTAAACGCTTCGAACTCAGTCATGAACCATTCATAGTGTCCTTCATTTAGATCCGGAACTGCTTGTAGCCTGATTCCGGTAGTGGCTGAAATCTGTGCACGATCTGGCATTGTTTTGTGTTTTTCAGAGTGTTCTTTGATAAACTCTGCTGCTGACCTGATACTTTTGTCAAAGTTCTCAGGGTTATAAATGTTTTGTACACGCACATAGCTGGAAGCATCTTCCAGCATCATTTCTAAAAACAATCGTTGTACATCTAATCCGTATTCTTTAAGCATCTATTTCTCTCGGTCTGTTAATTTTCTTTTCGAGTTGACGTTTCTTCAACTCAATTTTTATCTTGCTTGTTTCTCTTGATTGCATAATAGTTAGCAACGTTGGCAACTTTCCCCACAGTTTCACAGCGTCGTTGATGTCTTTCACTGTGCTTGGCCACTCAGGTATACTCACCGCCCACCCCAACTCTACCGCACGGTCTATCAGTGCAAGCCCAGCTTGATCTTGATCTGGCACCACAGTAACGTCACGACCTAAGCTGCGTATCAATCTTGCTTGCTCGTCACTTATTTGATTGTGCATAACAGCCAATCCACTGATACACAGCGCATCAAATATGCCTTCTGTCACGATCACATGTTGCCAGTCAGCCTGTTGTAGATCCATGCCAAACACGTACCCCTGTTGCATGTCGTTGATGTAACGTGGATTTCGGTCATCCAAGAATCGTATTGTACTGCCCACTACTTGATTGTTGTATGTAAACGGAATAACAACGCCGCTTCTACTGGTGGCTGCCACCATCAACGGATAGTCTTCAGGAACGCATCTGTTTCGCAAGTATGCCCATTCCGCAGGACTATCCGGTGTTACAAAATCTGAAAACTCTGGAAGTTCTGCTTCTTTGAATTCAATCGGTTTTGTATTGTTCCACTCGCGTTGCCGATCTTCCAACATACCTTCCATACTGCGATGGCGCATGCTTTCGAGATTTATTTGATTGATATCGTTTTCCGAAACGCCTATCCATTCAAGTAGTTGACGTGCTTTGAATCCAATGTTGCGGCCAAGAATAAAACTTGCAGTGTATCCGCAGTTGAAACACGAATAACTCCAGCCCTGGTCAGACAATTTAATACCACCTCTGCCTCGGCGATCAGGAGTGTTGCCGTTGTGAGCGCAACAAGGTGCATTGCCGGAGATCCAGCCCGATGGGCTTAGTTTAGTTTTTCTTCCTGTTTTCCAATATGAGAGGATGTCGATCAATGCGTATTACTTTCCACAAATTTTCATTTTTTCTTTTAACTAACGGTTGTGCATTATTATAACATTTTCTATACGCCGAGAACAAGCCCCAATACGTTATTTTTATTTCATTTTTATGTAATTCGGCAAATTCTTTGAGCCCTAAATTAGTTGTCCATTCTTTGCCATCCGGTGACGTTATTTTATAAGTTCCTTTATGTGAATCGCTTTTGCGTTTTTTTGTTTCAGTAGAGTCTTTAGAATTATTATATCTTCGTTTTTGACCAATACTGCAATTTAATGCCCGTTTTTCTTTCCACTCAGTTGATACATTTTGCCAAAATAGTTTTGCAGAGTCTGAATCATGGCCATCGCCGCCTGCAGTTACATTATAACCAGTTTGTAACGTTTTATATTTGTGTATCCAGTATTTTTCTCTTTCGTTTAACTCATCCGAAGACCAGTTAATATTTTGTTCTATAATCTTAAATTTCATGTTAACCCACCCATATTTTCGAATGGCTTCAAGGACAGGCCGCTTTATGTTTAGAAAATATTTTGCGGCTGATTGATAAAGTATAGACTTTTGAGTTGGGTCAATAGTGCTTTTGCCAACGTATTGTTTGCCGGATGGTGATGTAATAATATAGATGTATTTCATACACCTATTTATCAAATAACAGTTAAAACAAATTAACGATATTTTATATATTCCACATGCCCAGTGGATATTATCACACCAACTGACAGCATATTGTATGGATTTGGGCGATATCCAGAACCACCCGATGTCAGTGTAAGTCCTGTTACTTCACCAGAACTACCAATTGTTGAGGTTGCTGTTGCGCCTGCACCATCACCAACAAAGGTAATCAACGGAGGTGCTTGGTACCCAGAACCGGCGCTGGTGACGGATACACTGGTAACAACACCGTCAGTTACTACAGCATTAGCTGTGGCAGCTATTCCAAAATTTGTTCCATTTGTGCCAGTAGTGGTCACACTGTTGTTGAAACACAAACGAAGCAGCGGATGCCACCCAACCACTGTCATATGGATAGTTTTGGTTGTGTTCAAGTATTGTGTAGATGGTGTTACATTGTACCAAATACTCTGGTATGTTTCTGCTGCTTGTGCTTTGATTGTGCCTGTGTATCCAATCAAATCCAGTTGTATGCTAGTAACAGGGCCGCGTGGCTCAATTTGGCTACTGAAGTATTCGGTTGATTGGTAAGGAGTAGTTGACCCAATGGCCTGACCAGTTTGGCGTGCCCAATCTGGATATTGTGATCCACTGCTGTCACCATAACTGGTTTGAGCTGACAAGTTCACAGTTGGTATTGTCAGTTCAGTACTGGGAACAAACGCTGGATAAATGCTGTCTACAATATCAGCCGGGGCACGGGCGCCTGCTTGGGCATCAGTAAACACTGCTTCTATCAAGTTGCCGCTGGCTCGCATAATACTATAGCCTGCTGGTTGTGCTTCGATGGCATCAAGATCGGCCGGTGTTAATGTTACTTTGGCGCGGCCATATGCAGCATTGATAATTGTCATTTCTTTTTGTGCTAGCAATGCATTGCCATTTTGGCTGACCATTCTAAATGTCAGTGTGCTGCCCGTGATATTCACAGGTTTTTCGTCTTGATTGATAAACTCAAACAACACCACGTTGTCAACACCTTTGTTGATTGTTAGTTTTTTAGCATACACAGGATCGTACCTCAGATTGAAATAAGCACCACTGGTGTCAGGAGTTAAAACTCTAATTACTTGCTGGTAAAGATAGGCAGTGGTTGAATACATATGAAGTATTTAGCGAGCTTGACAACCCGGACAGGCGCTTTAATACTGTCCAATACTGTAAGGTATAAATATCCAGATGGGCAATGATATCTTTAGTAAACTAAGCGAACAATATCCTTTTATCACGTTGTGTGTGTATGCATCAACGGAATACGTGGGCATAGTTCAAAATCAAGATACTCTTGTTACCACCATATACGACTTTGGAAGTATTCACGATCCATCAATGAAACAACAATTTTTGGAGTTGGCCAATGTATGGTGGTGGGAAAGCAATCGCAGTATTCCCATAAATATTTTTCTAAAAAAAGACTGGGCAATATTCAAGCCTTGCTTGCGCACATTTATCAACAAAGATTTAGAAATATTGCACGGGCCTGTGTGTAGCCTTGCTGATATTATTCTTAAGAAAAGCAAACGAAAATCTATTACACTTGTTCGTCGGATGGAGTAAGCAAGTTCATATGTAATGCTACCAGCATTGCATAACTTAGGCTGTGTGACTTTTTGAATGTGTACCCCTGAGATTCGTCACCATCCCATACTGTTTCAAACACCACATCCCACGGCTGTCTTTGCAAGTGTGCTTTGCCTGGACGAATGATACTGATAAATGCTGCCATTCGCGGAATACTATCTGGCCGCATCTCTTTTAACAAGTCTGTATAGTTGCCAACATGTACCAACTGTTGAGCCCACTCTGTATCAGTCCATAGTTTGGCCCAATCAGGTTCTTGTGCCAGTGATGTGGTATAGTGCTCAGGACCGGTAATCAACTGATACACGCTCATGTTCAACAAGTCAATTTTAAAGTATCCCAATTCTTCTGCGGCTTTGTAGTCAATGGCAGCACATTGGTTAACTGGATCGTGCGGAATATCTGTTACATAGATTCCAGAATTGTGTCGACGCACTTGCCCTTGATGTGATTGACGTGCTGGTGTGTGCTGAATCAATTCAAGCAACTGATTGCGATCAGCAAAGTCAATGTCGATATCTGCGCTCATTACCAACCTGCCTGTTTCAAAATATCCTTGGCATATTCTTGATCAGCAGGATAGTCCTGGAATCGTTTTTGCCAATGATCAACATCTATATAAGGATACACCAATGCAATCTGTTCCTTGTTTAACTCGCTTAAAAAATGTTGACCAGACTCACTGTTGAATATTATCCACGGACTGATACGTCCTGCTGTGACAGCATAAACCATTGCGTTGGTACCACCATAGCGTAAACAATCATGTTGTGGATTGCCTGTCTTTTCACTCCAATCAATACCAAACTCTATTGCTCTTGTCAATGCATCATCTACATTTTCTACACGCAAATAAAATGCCAGGTACTCTGTATAGACTGTATCGCTGCACCAGTTGTCAATTTTTTTGTTTTGTTTCAGTACCCATTCCATAAACCTTGCAGGATTTATAGCACGTATGCTCACACAGTAACGTCCAAACTTGACAAAAGCCTTGTAATAAGGACTTTCACAAAAATCATCATAGGTTTTTAATTTGGCACTGCCCTGCGTCATTTCATAAAATTTGATGTATGCTTGAAACCCCAGTTCTACCCCACGTTCCGAACGTTCATGTCTGCGTCTACGTGGCTCGCAACTGTGCACAGTGAGACTTGTTTCTCTAACAAAATCTTTTTTACAAAACTGGCAAGTGTACTTCATTTTTTCTTTTCTTGGCCCATTAACTTGTGGTGTTCGTCAATTTCTTTTTTGGTTGTCATTGACGCCAACACAGCAATGTCATCATCCTTCATATGCGGATACAGTTCTGACAACTGCTTGCGTATACTGCTGGCACCAGGTTCTTTTTTCTTTGGAGCAATCCAAGTATGCCTAGGAGTGCCCATGTCCGGACTCACAGTGGTAGCACACAGCCATTGCAATTCTGGATGCTTGCTGAGTGTAAAGAAATGCTTGTTGAGCCTTTCATTTGTGGCAATAAGATAAAACTGTTGTAGTTCCGGTGATCCTTCTACAGAACTGGCCCATCGCACCATTAGAAATGTTGAGAATTTCTTGCGTTCTTCTTCGGTCAGCTCTTGATAGAAGCCGCGGTTCTTGCGATCAAGCTGTCGCATCTCGTTGATAATGTTCAACTTGTCGCTCATTACCAAGCACGTGAATAGTCGACAATTTCACAGTTACGACTTATATCTTTTACAAAGTATACACAATCCGGCTTTGGGCCGTCGGAGATAGGAACACACAGCATTTGTCCGTTCTTTAACTTGGGAGCATACCAAGCAACTTCGTGATACACATCTACAATTTCAATGTCCGGGAAGCTGGGACGGAAACTGCTCAATGGGTTAAACTGAAATACTTTGAATCCGCGATCGTTGATACTGGTCAACGGCAACACTTCGAGATCACCTATTTCTGGTTCGCCGATAAGAATTTGCCAGTCCATTGGCATACGTAGTTTGTGTTCGCCAATTTTTAATACCAATGCAGGCGCATTAAAACTTTCAAGAAAGATCAAAGGAATATAATGATAGTCAGGATCTTTGGGATCGCTATTGTCGAAGATAGCAAATCTCATATCATCTACTTCTTCTGGAAGATGGTCAAGGTCAAATGGTTCGTTTTTATCTAATGTTAATATACGCATGTTGTTATTATAGCAGGTCAACCAACGGTGTGTCAATTGTTTTTAATTTTGTTGTTACTTCAGCAGCAAATTTTTGTTGCCAGCTAGGGTCAGGCACATGGAACAGTGGCGAGCTTGTTTGCAGCTCAAGAGGATATTTTGCTAAATTAAAATCAATTTTATGTTTGTCAAATTGAGAAAATTGATCAACAATGCGTGACATACGGGACTGTTCGATATTGTCGTGATCCTTGAGCATACATTCAAATATGCTCAATGAGTATACAAATGGAATATTCAAACTCTTTAGAGTATGCAATGCACCAACAATTTGCCAACATGTGCCGGCAATATTCCATGCTGGGTCAGTTAATGACTGGTAAAGTGTTATTAGCAATTTCTGATCCTTGTCCAGTACATGAGATAATGCACTTGTTATCCACTCCCTATTGATGTAGGGGCTGGTGTTTTTGAACTCAATTCTATCAGTGCCAGTGAAGCCAATGACCACGGCCGCAGGGCCGAGTGTTAAACCGCTGATCAGTTCATGTAGTATCATGCCAGTTGAATTTCCAGGAAATGCACGATTATCTATTTCATAATCCGGCAGCATTTCAGACCAATGCTGATCCGGAAACTTGGGATCTTTATGAAAATAACTGTCGCCTACTATCAATAGCCTGGGCTTGGTTACTTCCATTCCAATTTCTCCTGGGTGAAGTTATATTTAGCCTCCCTGTAAAATACTTTTCTCTTGGTCAAGTGTCGTTTGGCAAACTTACAAGTGCTAGTCACATCCCAGATTTGTACGTGGTCTTTGTCTTCTGCTTTCCTAATACCACGTCCAATAGATTGGATAACGCGCACAAAGCTCTTGCCGGGTTCCAGAAGAACCAGATTAAAAATCCTAGGAATATTAATACCCACAGCGGCCACACCATAAGTCGCCACAATAATCTTCCCAGTACTTGTTGCAATTTCATCATATTCATCTTGTCTTGCTCCTGCTTTGGTTGCGCCTGATACAAATACCGCTCGGTCGCCCAGGCGTTCGACCAAGGCGTGACCCGCTGCTACACGGTCTACCAATACCAATGTGTTGCCAGTGTCATTGACATGCTTTACCAAGTTGGCAATAGCAGTCAATCGGTCTGGTTCTTCTAACAAAAACTTCAACTCGCTTTGATAATTTGAAAACTCAGCATGATCAACCAACTGTACAATATTCACATGACATTGTGCCAACACTCCGCGATCTTGCAATTCGCTTGCACTTAGTTGATTGATAACAGGGCCCAAACTGCATTTCAATGCTTGAAACTCAAATGGCTCTTTGGGCACAGTTCCGGTCAACCCCCAACGAATTGGCACTCTTGCCATGATGCCGGTTAACAGTGTTTTGAGTGCATCAGCTTTGGCCATGTGACAATTGGCCACTACTGCTCCATCAACCACATAGTTGTGGTTATTTTCTATATGTAAATTATATACTTTAGCGGGTTTGCTGATTTCAGTTCTTTTTACTAGTCGCATATATACCTTTGATTTTTGTTGCTGTGTTTATATCAAATCTATTATAATCAATTTGTTCTGTACGATCAAGAAACCATTCTTTTGTTACTAAGATAACTCTGTATCCATTTTGCAGTGCCCACTTTTCTAATGCAACCATTTTGGCATTGAACTTATTACCAGTACATAGTTCAATTGGTTTTACTTCAACAACATATTTTTGAATATGATCAACAAAATCCACAATATAAATGTATTCTGAATTTTGGTAATTATACCTGATTCTTAGTTTTTCATACTCGGCAGTAGGACTGAAATATTGATACAATGCCTCCCAACTAGATCTAAATTTTTTATTATCAAGGATTGATTCCCAATGAGAATTTCGGTTGTTTGAGTTAGGTGTAAATGTTCCTGCTAGTATTCGGTCTTTTATTAACTGTGAACGATATTCTTTGCCGGCTGCTGACATCCTGATTCCGTACATGCCATTGCCAGACCCACTGTTTTTTAAACTAATTTTATCTTTGACCTCTTGTGTGCAAGGGGGCATGGTTCCTATTTTTTGACCCTTTGTACCGGCGTTCCACGAAACACCTGTATTTAAATTTGCTCTTGTTAATCCTGGATATTGCTGTTGAACTGCAAGTCCGCCGAGTCGGCTAAGCTGTGATTTAATTTCTTGCTCAGTTACAGTCCCTGCTAATAAGTTATCTATATTGTTAACCCACAAACTTGTTTTAGAATTTAGTATTCTTTTTTTAAATCGAATAAACTGGTTATCCAATAGTATTGTGTTGTTTGATAAGGTCAATGTTTGTTGTCCAAACTCTACTACTCGTGCCGTCTGCCCGGCAAGCTTCAGTGCTATGTTTAATTTGATTATCCATTCATCATATGTAATTTTCATAAATACCTCTGCATTAGTTATGTGTATTTATGTTTTATTCAAAATATTATGATGTTCGGTTAGTTCATCGGCCCGGCACCATCCTTGAGTTGTGAGAAATTTATGATTACCAGTGACTTGTATTTTTACACCGGTATCAAACTCTAATTCATACATTTTTTCACTGGCAGAATTTGTTAAATTTTTATGGTGTTTCACAACAGTATCTGTTTTAAATTCTTGCGTTTCTTCGGAAAAATTAACTATTGTGTCACCTACTTTAATATCTTTTATAAGAACATACCCGTCGGGGGTCAATACTCGAGCATTGCCATCAAAACACTCGTCAACCATTACACAAACAACATCTTCAATGAAGTCTTGTATGGTACACTCTGCTACACCACTCTTGGTATTCTTCATCAGCACATTTAAACTTTGCCATGTGCATATTGTATGTGTACGTCCAAATTCTTTACGGTCTCCAAAGTAAACACCCACATCTAGCCCCAAGTTGACATAGTCTGCTTCTGTTTGGCCAACCAAACTCTTGTTGGGCACAATAACAATACTGCGACCATACGGTTCAATGCTCAAACTCAGTGCTGCTGTCATCAGTGTCTTGCCAGCACCTGTTGCCACTTCTTGTATGCATTGTGGGTTGCAAAGAAACGCATTGATAATCTCCACTTGGTAGTCACGCAACACCACAGGTTGTCCTGCCATGGGATGTGTTTTGGGCCATACCTTGTGAGCGAATGAGTCTTCTTTGATATGGTCAAATTCAAATGTGGTCGAGTATGTACGCTGATCATCTAGCTCAATATCGTAATTGAACTTTTCCAGTATAGGCACAATCTCTGGCAACAGATTTACATAGGTACTGCCACCCAATTGAAAGTAACTAACCTTGCCGTCCCATCGTCCCAAACGAACCGCGGGCAAGTATCGAGCACCGGGCACATCATATTTAAAAGCATTAGTTAATGCACGGCGTGCATCCAGTTCAAGCCCTTCAATTTTGATATTGACTTCGTCTCGTATTACAATTGTGGCTTTTTTCATTTAAAATATACTTTATTGATATATTGTTGTTGTTGTATTTCTTTGAGTAATTGTTCTTGCGGCATTGTTTCAACTAATTCGGCTACCGGTAAATGATATGGCATTAATTTTTCATGATTAAATGTATTGTAACCTCTACTTTGAAAAAAGTCGTTATGTTCGTTAAAGTATTTTTCCATTTCTACTAACTGCTTAGATGTTTGTTGGTCTGATATATTAAATCTTACAACAAAATCTGCGCTATAAAAATTAAATGGTTTAAATGCATCGTCGGCAATATAGTTATCATTATCGTGTGCTAGGTCTGCTAATGTCTTTCCAATTTCAACATAGTTTAAATACACAGTTCCGAATGTTGATTTTAATGTTCCATATTTTTCTATTATGCCAACAGGTAGTCTTTTAGTTTTTGGTAATCCAAACCAAGTGCAAACAAATCTAGGGTCTGCTCCTTTATGCACTGATTCGCATCTATGAACTGCTAAATTTAATTCTGCAAGGGCCTTTTTAACAGCATCCGGAGCATTAATCCAATAATCAGTATCTTGTTTGTCTAACAGACCGTGATATTTTTCAAATATATTGTGTAGATAATTTAAGCATTCTTGGTCATATAGTGTTGTAAATGGTTTTGTAATAATGTGTTGATGTAAATTGATTGTGTCTATACAATCAACTATCATTTTTGTAGCACGAGACGCTTCGGTATCTAGCGAATCAAACCCGTAAAATCTATCTGGATGGTCGAGCGGATATTGATCTCGCTGATTCATTCTTTCCAGCCATAACTCAGTTAGTGGGGAGCCTAAAAGGCGAAATTGCAAAGTTAGATTTTTATCAAGCTCGATGTACATGTCCATTCTACATTATATATTATTTAAACAGCAAAGTCAAAAAAAGCAGGTATTATTTTACTAATACCTGCTCAAAAGAGTAGATTGTCTACCCTGGAGTTAAATTGTTCAAGCAACTTTCATACAAGTTGTTTCTGCTAATCTCATCCAATTGGTGGCACTCAGTTTGCGCAAGTCTGCAATCTTCAATGCCATACGCAAGCTCACCTCACGCAAACGATTTTGATTTGTGTCCATAAACTCAATAATCTCGTCTTGTGCCACTGCATCAAAATCATAATCTGAAAACAACACGCCGTCTTTGGCAATTTGCTGAATACGCAAAATCTTGTCACGCATTGTGTCCAGTGTCAAATCCAAGTAGTGACAACGACTTTGCAATGCATCCAAGTGATCTTTGAGTTTTTGTGACTTCATCTTGTCAAACTTCAAGTTGGTGATAAAAATCACACTACCTTTGAACTCAAAACGCTCTGGAATGCCTTCGCGACGCAGAGCACTGCTTTCACTCAACCACGAAATAACACGTTTCTTGCCGGAGTCCAATGCACCTTTGAGCAAGTTAAGAGCAACGTCATCTAACAAAATGCTGTCGCAGTCATCAAACACCACAACACAGTTGGCGTCGGAGAATTTGTAAAGTGTTTGATACAGTCCGATTGGAGTAGCACTGCCTTTGACAACTTCTGCACGAAGTCGCTTGCCTGCCAATTTGTCAAACAAACAAGACTTTTCAATTTCTTGTTCTACTCCAAAGCTCTTGCCTACGCCGGGAGGGCCACTCACAATCATAGCACGAATGTCGCCGCTTACTGTTGCCTTTGTCATTTGAGTCAAAATGTCAAAACGCTCGCGGATGCGGTTGATTGCTTCTTCGTCAGTTTCTTTTACCACAGGAACAGCGGGTGCTGATTGTTGCTCCATATTTTCTCCGTTGATGTATTCAAAATCTTCAATTGCATTTACCCGAATGCGAACAGTTTTAAACTCTGGGCCAAAGTAACCATCTGAATCTACAGTTACGTAGTTGCCTTTTGCTCCAGTAGTGTAGCCTTTTACAAGGGCAAAGTTGATGTTGTTAACAGGACGATTGCGGTAAACACCGTTTTTGATACAAATTGCGTTCAATTTTAACTCCTAGTTATTGCTGTCTATGTGTATATTATAGCAAAAGAGCAATTATTGGTCAACTGGGTTGTTGGCCACTGTTTCAGTGCTGAGTACTTGTTGTGTAAAAACAACACCTCCTAAATTGAGTTGGTAAGTGTCTGCTACAGACTTGATGTAAAATTGCATAACTTTGCCCGTTTTTGTGATCAACGTGTATTGCATTTTAGGTCCTTTTTTGTTGCTCTATGTACATATTATAGCAAAAGGCGTATTATACGTCAACCACAAAAAACCCTGTTAACATCAGAATTTTTTACTGCCAATGATTTGCAATCACCGGATCAGTTGTCTCATGGGGGTTGGGGCTGCCGTGAAACACTAAAATACTAGTGTCTTTGTTGATTTTTGTTCCAAATCCTGGTGTCGAGTATTTTCTACGTCGAAAGTCGAATCCTCCGTCTAAACATTCCCACCTCCAACTTTTTATCCATTCTGTGCGAAAAAAACGACGATGTGCGGGTGGTATAACATCTGATATAAAATCTTGATCTCCGCGATACTTGGCAGCAAAAAAATTAATATCCTGTTTCACCACAGTTTCCCATATGTGTTTGTATTGTGTTGTGTCCCACCACATGACACTGGAGTTTGCACCAGTCCAATTTGATTTCCATAGATACTTGAAATCTCTAATGGTCCAAAAATGTCGCAATGGCAACTGCCAAAGCCAGTCTATGTTGTTGACAATAACAACATCTAGATCAAAATACAACAATGGACCTGTATGATGTTGCGTGTTGAACAATTGTAGTTTGTACCACCAACTCTTTTTAGGTCCTACAAATCCCCAGTCTTGCAATGCATGCTTGATCATATGGCCTGGCACTGGTCTGTGGGCTTCTGTGTACACATGTAATCGAAATGGGCGTGTCAAATGCCTGCACAACATGTTGTACAATCGATCCACATAAATCCAATCGTACCCGTTGCCGTGTATTACACAAGCACAATCTAACGGCTCTGTGTTGGCAATTGTTAGTGTCATTCTATATTTATGTGTGTATATAACGGTAAATATCTTTATGAAAATTGTAATAGTAACCGGTGGGTTTGATCCTGTGCATTCCGGGCACATAGCATATCTTAAAGCAGCACGTGAGTTGGGCGATCGCCTTGTTGTTGGCGTCAATTCAGACCAATGGCTTGAACGAAAAAAAGGCAAGTCGTTTATGCCTGTCACAGAGCGTGTGAGCATTATAGAAAATCTCAAACCAGTAGACGGTGTTGTGCTGTTCAACGACAACGACGGATCTGCTGTAGAAGCTATTAAAAATGTAAGACAGTTATATCCTGATGCCGACCTGGTGTTTGCCAATGGTGGTGATCGTACCAATGTAAATATTCCAGAAATGAGTGTCAAAGATGATCGGTTGACATTTGAGTTTGGTGTGGGCGGTACCAACAAAGCCAACAGCAGCAGTTGGATACTGGAAGAATGGAAAAAACCCAAAACTAGTCGAGCATGGGGATACTATCGTGTGTTGCACGAAGTTGGTGCCAGTGTCAAACTGAAAGAGCTCACTGTTGCTCCAAAGACTTGTTTAAGTATGCAACGGCATGAACACCGTGCAGAGTTTTGGTTTGTTGCCGAAGGTGAAGGTGCAGTATACACACTAGACAAATCAACCGACCACGACTTGAAATGTCACATGACAGCGCATCAGCATACTTTTATCAAAACAAACGAATGGCATATGTTGTGCAACGAAACTGATCGGCCACTTAGACTGATCGAAATTCAATACGGCAATAACTGCGTAGAAGAAGATATCGAACGCAAATGACCCGTGTTGTGGCATTCAATGGCTTGATCAATAGATTTTTTCAAGTTGATTTTAAAATACCCAACTGGAAAATCTTAAATTTTGACGATCCAGAAAAATTCAATGCTGATTGTTATTTTCAAATCAACGTAAAGAAGCGCAAGACCGCAGGTATGGTCGAGTACGATTTTATAAATGACTCAGGAAAGCCTGTGCTTGTTTGCGAATCAAATTTGTTTAGAAAAAACAGTTTTTCAGTGCGTCACCTGGACAAATGCTATTATAGATTAGGGTGGGGGCATTTCTTAAGAAGTGGCAACTTCAACAATGCCAACAGTCCTGCAGATAGATGGAATCATATACAGAAATTACAAAACATAGAAATTAAGCCATGGCAGCAGCGCAGCGGGCATGTTTTATTATGTTTACAAAAGCCCGGAGATTCAACTCTTAACAGCTTGTACAAAAAGTACAACTCATACGAAGACTGGATTGCACACACTATAGAACAAATCAAGTTGTACTCAGACGCACCCATAATGATTCGTCCGCATTTAAAAACAAAGAAAATAAACTTCAATCGGTTTATAGGAAAAAATATAACATTAAGCCAAACATGGAACCAGCGTACAGTGTACGAAGGCGGCGAAGGATTGCAAAAAGACTTTGATGCTGCCTGCGCTGTTGTAGGATACAACAGCAACTCATTGGTAGAAAGTACCTGTGAGGGCATTCCTACTTTTCCGCTCAGTGACGAAAGCGTTGTGTGGGACATAAGCAATAGAATTGAAGATCTGTCCAATCCAATATTAGATATAGACCGTACACAATGGTTGCACAACGCTGCTTATATGATCTGGAATATGAACGAGTTAAATGACGGCACTGCATGGAATCATTTGAAAGGAGTATACTTCGATGACTGAACCAACTTGGGCAAAGCGCAATATACTGTTAGATCAATTTGAGCTTGCTGATTGCAGTGTGGTTGACTTTGGATGCGGTGATCGAAGTGTATTGAACTATCAAACATTCCGCGAATACATAGGATTGGATCGTGGTGCTACTGCTGACATTCAAATTGACTTTGATACTGAGACCATTGCATTAGACAAACACTACGATGCAGGACTTGTTCTTGGAGTATTAGAATACATCAAAGATCCAGCAGCATTTGTGCAGGCAATAAGCCCGTTTGCTGATAGATTTATTATTATGGTATTGGCAAGAGCTGTGCCAAAGCCAGCATGGCGACAATCGTTTACACAAGAATCAATCGCTGCATTATTGTCCACTCAGTGGAGCAACTGCAAGTACACAAAAGCCGGTGGCTATATCATTGCTGATTGCACAAACATTAAATAAACAAAATGACCACAAACACCAAACTACCTATTCCTATTTTCATTGGATACGACCCGAGAGAAGCAATTGCTTATCACACCTGTGTCAACAGCATTATCCGTCATGCTAGTCGACCGGTTGCCATTGTGCCAGTGGCGTTGAACTTGTTCAACGACTACAAAGAAACACACAACGATGGGTCTAACCACTTTATCTACACACGATTCTTAGTACCACACCTTATGGGATTTAGTGGTTGGGCAATTTTCTTAGACGGTGACATGATTGTCAGAGACGATATCACTAAACTCTGGGATATGTGTGATCCATTCAAAGATGTTATGGTAGTCAAGCACAATTACAAAACTAGAATGCCTGTAAAGTATCTTGGCAGTAAAAATGAAGACTATCCTCGCAAAAATTGGAGCAGTGTTATCTTGTGGAACTGTGGTAGCTTTCCAAATAAACAGTTGACGCCAGAATTTATCGAAAAAAGTACCGGTGCAGAGTTGCATCGCTTTACCTGGTTGGATGACAACCGTATCGGCGAACTACCATTGGAATGGAACTGGTTACCGGACGAACTAGGAGAAAATGCAGGCGCCAAGCTGCTGCACTACACGTTGGGTACGCCTTGCTTTACCGACTTTGCCAACACCACAATGGCAGAGGTGTGGCACAACGAGCGCGAGCTTACAGAATACTGTCAACAAAAGACCACTGATGACTAAGACAAAGTTTACTGTTGTACACCGTGCCGACCCAAACAATGTGGGCGATTTGTCCAGTAACCCATTGCAATACTTCCTTAAACCAGAAGAATATCAAGTGGTTGACATTACGCGAATAAAAGAAACAGAGTACAACAGTGGATTACCAATGATTGTTGGCGGTGGTGGACTCATTGGTAATGAATTTTTTGGAGATACCATTCAATCATTGCTGCCATCGGCAGATTTAGACCAGTTAACAAGCATACAAAAACATAAATGGAATCTAAGAGATCTGGCCAACGAAAAAGCCCATGAAGAATTTCAATTTGCACATCGTAATTTTATTAAACGGTACATGAATAAAATTAAACCAGTGTCTGCGCCGAGACATATTTGGGGTGCAGGACACAACGGCCCAGTAGACAAACGCGGTGAAGCCGACATATTATACCCAGACTGGCTGATGAACTTTGACGAAGTGGGTATCCGAGACTGGGATCAGAATCAACCATGGGTACCTTGTGCCAGTTGTATGCATCCAGCACTGGACAAAAAATATGCAATTAAAAATGATGTTATATTCTATGAACACAAGAAACAATTGATCAAAAACTTTGGCAATGATAGTATGCCTCGGTTTGTGAATTCTGGAAACAACATTGATCAAACTATAGAATTATTAGGCAGTGCCAACATAATATTAACCAACAGTTATCACGGCGCTTACTGGGGTGTGCTGTTAGGAAAAATAGTTATTGTAGTGGAACCTTGGAGCAGTAAATTTTTGAGTATGAAATATGCTCCTTGGATTTTAAAGCGAGATCAAGACTGGAAAGACGTAGTTGATCAAGTCAAGACACGTGAAGGTGCACTGGAATCTTCTCGTCTTGCTACTACAAACTTTTGGGAAAAGATCAAATGAAATTTGTAGCATACTTGTCGTCTGTTCCGCCCAGCAAAAAAAGTCAACACAAGTCGGATTTGTTAAGAAGATTTGTAGGCGGGGTTCAAGCAGCAGGTGACCATGGAGTGCTGGCCACACGTCCTCAGTTGGTCAATGCCAACGTGGCATTTATACAAGGATGGCCACATGCTACAGGCAAACAAGCTGCACACAATTTATTTAGAAAAGAAGTATTTGATTTTCAAAAGAGAAACAACAATAAACTGCTGGTAGTAGACAGCAACTTGTTCAACTACCGCGGGAAGAACGAATACTCTAGATACAGTTTTGATGGAGTATTTCCAAGTACAGGAAATTACTTTTGGGACAATCCAGATTCTGCTCACTGGCAATCTATAAGTCGCAATACCGGCATTGCTTTAAAAGATTGGCGACGCAACGGTAATCATATACTGGTCTGCTTGCAACGCAACGGCGGATGGAGTATGGGAACTTACGATATAGTTGCATGGGCCAACAAAACTATTGCTAAAATACAGCAAGCAACAAGCCGTCCTATTATATTGCGGCCCCACCCCGGTGATAAATCAGCAAGACAACATATTGGTGACGTCAGTCACATGCGTAATGTAAAAATTTCAGAACCAGGATCTACGTTATTAGACGATCTCAAAGATTGCTGGGCTGTAGTAAATCACAATTCTAGTCCCACTGTGGGATCTGTGATTGAAGGGTATCCAATATTTGTCACTGACCCAGAAAAAAGTCAAGCAGCTCAGGTTGCCAATACAGATTTTAGACTAATAGAAAATCCTGCTATGCCAGATCGTCAAGCATGGCTAGAACGGATTGCCATGTGTCACTGGAGCCAAAAAGAAATCATGTCTGGAGAAGCGTGGCATCACATCAGGACTTATGTATGAAAATTGCAAGCATACGCGGCAGTGTCAAAGGAGTAAAATCTATAGTCACAGGAATGCTTGTGTCAGGTGATGACTATGCGCTGGTTGATTCTATTAACAATCCTGTTGCACAACAAGCTGATGTGTTTTTGCAAACCAACCAAATTAAAACAAAATTTACAACAGAAGGAATATTAGGATCATACGAACAAATATTGCAAAGTTCAAAACCATTCTTAGTACACGAAAGTGCAAATTTTAGACAGTACGCACATAGTCACGGATACACACGACTTGGTTGGTATAGTTATTTGTGGACACAAGGCATATGTGGCAACGAAAATTCGCCGTCTGACCGCTGGAATAAATTTCAAGCGGCAACTGGTATACAACTTAAAGATTGGCGCAGTCCCGGAGATAACATTGTTATTATGGGACAAAAATCAGGTGACAGCAGTCTAGTTGACCTTCAGTTCAACAAAGTAAAATTTTCAGTATGGGTACAGCAGGTAATTGACACTATACGACTGTATACCGATCGCCCTATTGTGATACGCCAGCATCCAAGTGGAAGAAAAGGTCGCGGGCATTTGGCACTGTTAGCCAATGCAAACACAAATGTTTCGATCAGCGACTGGGCAGCCAACGATCAAGATTCTTCATCAGGCGGCAGCAGTTTGCAAGCTGATTTAGACAACGCATACTGTGTAGTGACATACAACAGTCTTAGTGCTGTAGAAGCAGTGGTTCAAGGAATTCCTGTGTTTGCATTACACAATGGATCCATGGCATGGCCTGTGGCACATCATTTGTTATCGCAAATTGAAAACTTAAACTACAACATTGACAGAACACAGTGGTGTAACGATATAGCATACACTCAGTGGAACAGCAAAGAACTAGCAAGTGGAGAGGCATGGGCTCATCTAAAGCCCATTATATACAGATGAAAATAGAATTTGGATGCGGAGAAACACCTACTAAAGAAGGCTTTATGACTTGTGACATAAGAGACGTGCCAGGAGTCGACTTTGCATGTCCTGCTTGGGATATAGATAAACATGTTGAATCCAACACAGTAACTGATATATTTTCTAGACACTTTTTTGAACACCTTACATTTAAGCAAGGTGAGTATCTGTTGGAGGTTTGGCACAATATTCTCAAACCCAGTGGCAGAGTAGAAATGTTGATTCCCAACATGCGAGTTCATGTTCAGCAGTGGTTAGACAAAGATGCCAGGGCACAACGCAACATATACGGACATCAACGGGGCAATTTTTTGGATGTATGGGATGTACACAAAAGCGGATACGATGTCGACACGTTGAGAGAATTAGTTACAAGCAAAGGTTATACTGGATATTGTTCTCTTGCATCAGGAAAAAGCAAACATGTACATGTGGAGTTTTTCAAACCGTAATGTTTTGCCAATAAGAATTGTTCTTAATTTCTGTGTGTAACTCAGCAAGTGTGAGTGCTTTTTTGGCAACTTCGTCTACTTGTTGTATTGTCGCAGCAGATAGCCGATCAACATGCAATTCGTCTGGACGATAGAAAAACATGTTTACACCATTTGAATTTAGTGTAAAGAATTCGTACCCGTGTGTCTTTAAGTAAGTTTTGTACTTTTTAAAACTTACACCGTGAAACACATGCTTATTATACTTGGCGCCTGCTACATACGGATATGAAAATTCGTAGTCGTATCCAAGATTCCTGTTTATTTCTGCGCAAATGACTTTTGGTCGAAAACTGTTTTCTAGTAGGCCTTGCATTATTTCAAAGTCAAAACTGTCTATATCAAGACTGAAGAAGTCTACATCCAATGGAAATCTAGTCAGGTACTCGGCGCAGTTGGCAGGATCAATACATTCATTGTAAAATGTAACATTGGCCGGGATGCTGTTTTGGACATTGAGATCAAATGCAAAACACTGATATCCTTTGTGCTGTACAAGATTTTGAGTACAGTTTACTGCTAGTCCGTCACGTGCTTTTTTGCTGTCTTGCCCCCAGCCCATTTCTACACAAACACCAGTGGGATTTTTAATATTGCTTATCAAGTGCTCAATGATACCATCTTCTCCGTGCTGAGAATAAACACGTTGTTCGTACGGCAATTTATAATTACTAGCCATTGATCAGCACTGCCAGTTTCTTTTTGCTAGGCCACGTGATTAAATTTACAGCGCCTATTTCATCGCAAGCACGTTTGACATCAGGTATGTCATAATCGTCAAAAAATATCACTTTGGAATCTTTTATTTTTTCATAATCATACAACACAGTTTCGTAACTGTGTCCGCCATCAACAAACACCATATCAAACTCACGTGATTCCAGTGTGTCTTGTGTGAAACCTTTGTATAGATTGTATGCTAGATCTATATTCTTAGCCAACGACCGTGCCTTTAGTTTTTCAAATCTTTTTGCACACGCATCGTAGTTGCCAGACCCTTTGCCGTTGATTTCTTGCTTGTGTGTTTCGTCTGTGGCCAGTTCAAATAGATCGTAACCTGCAAAATAAAAGTTGCTTGTGTATTGTAAACAATAATCGGTTGTCACTGTGGCAGCACGACCAGTATGGCATCCTATTTCACAATATGATTGTGGTTTAAATAAATCAATGGCAGTACGGAAATACTGTTGTCTCCAACCCAGATCCATTACTGCATCAACTGGCCATTCAATGTTCATGTGATAGTCTCCGTATATCTTCTGTCACCATCAACGTTACCATATCTTTAAATGATGTTTTTGGTTTCCATTTCAGCATTCTTTCTGCTTTGCTGTATGACCCATGCAAACTATGAACTTCAGCAGGACGTTTAAAACGTGGATCTGTTTCTACATAGCGCTCCCAGTCTGTTATACCAGCGGCTTCAAAAGAGTAAGTTAATAATTCTCTGATACTGTGTTGCACACTTGTACAAATTACATAGTCATCTGGTTCTGGTTGCTGCATCATTGTATGCATTGCTTCTACAAAGTCTCCGGCAAAACCCCAATCACGCTTGGCATCTAAATTGCCCAGTGTGATCTTGTTAGACAGTCCCAGCTTGATACGAGCAACACCGTCTGTTACTTTTCTTGTTACAAAATCTTTGCCGCGGATCGGGCTTTCGTGATTGAACAATATACCGTTACAAGTGTACAAGCTATAACTTTCTCTAAAGTTCACTGTGGTCCAATAGGCGTGTAGTTTAGATATTGCGTAAGGCGATCTGGGTTTAAACGGAGTATACTCATCTTGAATCCCGTTGGTGTTGCTATTACCATACAGCTCGCTTGTGCTGGCCTGGTAAAATTTAGTAGTAGAACTGTTGTTTAAAATAGCATTTAAAATGTTCAATACTCCCATTGCATTGACTTCGGAAGTGGTTTTATTAAGATCCCAGCTGGCTCCTACAAAACTTTGTGCAGCTAGATTATAAAATTCATTAGGCTTGATGCTTTTGACCAAATGATTCATGCTGGCATCATCAGTGATGTCGCCTGTGACCAGCTCAATATCATTTTGGATTCCAAGATAGTCAATGTTGCTCAAATTTGGATTGGAGTAACGCTGTACCAACCCGTAAACTCGATAATCATTTTCTAATAGATATTTGGCAAGATAAGGACCGTCTTGCCCTGTCATGCCGGTTACAAATGCTGTTTTTTTCATTAGGTGTTCTCACTCTTTGTGTACTTACGCTTGCCTTTTGCATGGGAAAAATATTGGGTTAGTACAGTTTTTCCAATTGGGCTTAAATGTTTCTTTTGAGGAGCAAGGTTTGTTACTCTGACATTGTTGGTTTCGGCCAACTTTACACAATCTGCTATTACCCAAGTATCGTGTGGTTTACAAAATCTGTACGGATCACTTATTTCTCTGGATTCATAAATGTGCTCGTATCTTTCCATAAAAGTTTTGGCAAATGGATGTTGGTTGTTGAAGAAATAGATACAAGTTTCTGCGTTATCCACTGGCTCGCCTGTAGATCTTGTTGCTGGTGCATACATGTACGAAATAATACTGTTGCGTGGTAATATGTTTTCTAAGAATGTGTGCGGCACAGGAGCATGCGTTTCCGAATCTGCATCAAGATATATTAGTACGTCTTGCGTCAACATTTTGCATGCATTGATCCAGGCATAGGCTTTGTAAGTAAACTTGCGTGTAAAGTGTGTACCCCGCCAATCTAAGAAACTTTGCAGTTGCGGATTGCAAGTTTTATAGACATCCATACAGACCAAGTTGTCAGCTTGGTCGGGCATATCAAATCCCTCTGTCATCACGTACAAGGTAACAGACTTTGGCCAATACTTAATAAACGACTGTACCATTTTGTGACCTATCAAATCATAATAGGCTTTGTTCATTGTTGTTACTGCTGCAAATGTTCTCATTGTTGTTTCCAATATGCTTCTGTTCTAGGCACTATTAAGTCTTGATCTTTACTGCGTCCTTGACTTTTTCTACTGCCTTTGAGATGATCCAAGTAAGCACCCCATTCTGAATTTATAAGTGGATGGCCTTCGCCTTGTATCAAATGCCCACTCCAGTCGTGTTCCGCTAGCGGCATTGACTTGCGCACAACATCAAATACAAAACTATCATGCCATTCTTGCATTGTGAATATACCGTTTTCTGCATCGTCGTACACATGTTGAAATTTATTAAGAAAAGCCAACACATTTGTAGAACGTAAATTCATTGCATACAATCCACACTCGGTATACTTGCCACGGCGGCCTAGAAAACAAAGTTCTTTGTCCAACGGACATAGCTCATTCAACTTGGCAATTGTAACAGGACTATGACATACAGTATCTGCGTCCATCCACACCAACCAATCAGTGTGTGCTATTTTTGCCGCAAAAATAGCATAGACTTTGTGAGCAAAACGTATAGCATTCCATTTAAAACTTTTGCCGGCATCCTTGCGTCGGCTTCGTACCGGATCCGATGATATTATGCCATTGGCCTTGGGAACATTGGCCCATTTTTCTTTGAACGCTACCAATGCAGCACTTTTGTTGTGCAAGTCCAACACTTTTAAATTGGGTGCAGATTCTACCACTGTGCAATCTTCTGCGTAAACCAACAAGTCAACTTCGGCAGGCCAGTTTTGTAAGAATGTGCTGATCATTCTTTTGCCATACTGGTTGTATCCGTGCGCATTGAATGTTGTGACAACAGAGAATTTCTGACTCATAGTTTTCCTTATAACTAAGTGTATATTTAACTAGGTATATTATGAGAGTAAGTATTTTTGACCAGTACGGTGCACTTAATAGTTCACCTGTTTTTGAGGCCATAAGAACAGGTTTGGACCAGATTGGTGTTGACCACAACACTATGGACAGTTCAGCAGACATTGCTGTTATCTGGAGCCAACTGTGGCACGGCCGTATGCGACACAATCGCGAAGTGTGGCAATCATTCAGATCAAGCGGAAGATCCGTTATAGTAGCGGAAGTAGGAATGTTGCGCCGCGGAAGTACTTGGAAACTGGGACTAAACGGTACCGGAAGTACAGCGTATTACGGAAAAGATTTGATCCCAGGACGGGCAAACCAGTTGCGGCTAGCAGCCAAGCCATGGACCGAGAATGGATACAATATTGTTATTGCGGTCCAGCGATCCGACAGCGAGCAATGGGCAGGACAACCTCCCACTGTTGCTTGGCTGACAGAAACTGTTCGTAAGATTAGAGAATACACAGACAAACCTATTGTTATACGTCCGCACCCAAGACAGCGTATAGGCAACGTTCCCGGATGTGTTATAGAAATGCCCAACCCTGTACAAGGAACGTACGACAACTTTGATTATGATCGTAGTTTAACAACTGCATGGGCAGTGGTCAACCACAACAGCGGACCGGGATCACAAGCAATATTAGCAGGTGTCCCGGCGTTTGTCAATGCGTCTAGTTTGGCAGCGCCTGTTGGCAATTTGGATTTGTCTACAATAAACAATCCGTTAAGACCAGATCGTGCTCAATGGTTAGAGCAACTGGCACACACCGAATGGTACACAGATGAAATTGCCACCGGTCTACCACTTGAGCGTTTAATGGTGTCCCATCATCGATAGACTTTTATCAATCCATTGCAATACTAGATCTTGCTGCCGTACCATATTGTGATGTTGTATACTTGCCACTGCTGTTTCTGGCAATAAGTCTTTTTCGGCCAACTCGTGCCATGTAGTTGTTTTTGGATCCATTGGTGCATGTGTGCTTTTGTACGCAATTACATGGATGAATTCATCATCGGGTTGTTTTAAAAAGAATCCCGAATTACAGTCCCAACCATTTACTGCCAACATGTGCATCAAACTGACCACAGTATGATGATAAAAACATCCACTGGGTTGTACAAACGACAACTGACGTATATTCATGAATGTGGTCTGCGGAACTGCCATTACCAACATACCGCCATCTTCGGCGATGCCATTCCACTTGGCCAATGTGGCAAGTGGATCAACACAGTACTGAAAAGCATCATGACACCATAGCACATCAAACTTTGATTTTAATGTTAGCTCGTCGACTTTTTCAATATCAAACTTTTGATGTGTAACGTTGGGATACTTTTTGAACTTTGACGGTGCGTCAACAATGTCAATTCCTGTACAGCGAATATTCAGCGGAATCGGAACATCATCGCGCGTTGTTCTGCTTGCCCACCATTCTAAGTCTGCCCCGGCACCGCATCCAAGATCAACTAATGAGCCAATACTTTCCATAAAATCATCGTATTCAAACAATGTGTTGAGAGTTTGTAAGCTGTGTTCGTGCCGCTCTTCGTCGTTTCTAAAACTCATAGTTGTATATCTTCCATTCCGGCGGCTCGTAATCTAACAACATGCCCCAGCATGAAGTTTTTACTTTCCATTGCTTTCATAATTCCTAGAAATCGGTTTCTAAGGAAAGCCACTTCGTTGATGATGGTTTCAAAGTCAATTACTTCATCTTCGCCATCAACGTACTTTTCAGCATCTCTACTGGTCAGTGCACGGGCATACCCTTCCAGGTACTTTTGAAAGTGGCGACGACGAATCTTACGTAGTTGTATATTTAAATGATTTAGTACTGCTTCAATTTCTTGTAATTGGTTGAATCTGTGTTCGGTCATGCCCGGCAGTGCTGAAATATTTCTCTCAACCATGCCTGAAATTGAGCAATCACGTCGTGCAGATCCAAGCTCTTGCTCATAATGAGCAATAAAATCTGGGATTGCTCCCAGATCATTTGTAACACGACTAAGCCACATATTTAATCTTCGTACTCTGATTCGTTGTCGTCGTCATCTTCGTCATCGTATTCTTCTTCTGGTTCGTCATCAAGATCTTTGATGTAGGCTGCCAACGATGCTTTAACTTCCTTGTCGCCTTTGTACACGTCTCGGATATCATCTGGAGCAACGTCATTGTCGACCAACACAGATACCAACACATCCGCAGCTTCTTGACGATCAACAGTGTTGATATATCGTTTAAGTTCATTCCAAATTTCGCTAGATAGTTCTACTGACATATTATACCTCTGTTGTTTCTTCTACTGCGGTGTCATCAAGTTCTGGAATTTTGACTGCCTGGCTTGCAAAGTATGCCATCAGCTTGTCCAGACACCCATCAGTGTTTGCTTCCCATTTTTTACGGAACTGCTTGATAATTTCGCCATCGCTGGTCACAAATACCAAACTGTTTCCTTCCTTCTTGAGAATTTCTTTTCTTTCTGCCAAGTCAACCAGACCACTGTGAGGACTCATGCCAGACGCGTAAGGAATTTTAACTTGCATGCCTTCAAAAGGTTTAGCATAGCGTGTTTTCATCACTTTACACCCTGCACGGATACCCATAACATCTGAAATCTTGTTGCCATCTTCGTCTTCCTTCAACTTCATCTTCTTCATTGCAACCACAATACTGCTTGCATAGATGAAACCCTGGCCGCCGGAGATCTTGTCATCAGGATCGAACATGTCTTGACTAGCATATGTATGATTGGTTGCAACCAAACCCACATTATAACTGCCAAACATATTGACAGAGTTACGAACAAGTGATGTCAATGCTTTGGGTTTACGGCCCATGTCGCCTTTCATGTCGCCGGCCTCAAACTGGTTAACATCAGTTGGTGTAAGCAACATGCCCAACGAGTCAATGACCCATAACACTTTCATGCGTTCTTCTTCCGGAAGTGCTTTGTAGTCTATCATGAACGTAGAAATTGCTTTGGCAACATCGTCGATCATGCTCATATTGAGTTTAAGCAACTTTTCGGGGCTTGTATCAACACCCAATGCACGTAGCCATGCTTCGTCAAGTGCGTTTTCTGTATCAACAAGAATAACAAAGATGCCTTGCTCTTGTGCGTTCTTTACAATGTTGCCTGAACAAATATAACTTTTGCCTGCACCCGATTCGCCAGCAAATACTGTAACTTTGCCAAGCGGAATACCTTTGTTGAAGTCTCCTGAGATCAGATAGTTAAGTGCATAGTTGCCTGTGCTGATCCAGTCTGTGGGATCGTTGAATCCAATGCTCAAGCCTTGTATGCTTTTTGTGATGTCCTTGCGGAACTTTGAGATGTCAAATGGTTTTGCCATGTTTAACCTTGTAAAAATTTAATTATTGTAGCACTATCATGCTCTAGAATACAACCACTATCTTGCCATTTCAAGTTTCTTGGATCGCAAGTTAATGTTTGACAAACTTTTGCAATGAGTAATGCTCTTTCCCATAAATCTAACATTATAGGACAAACAATACCTGACACTATCAAATCATGATATTGTTTTACTTTATCTAACCACGCCATGTGTATGGCATTTGCTTTTAACATTTTACTATAAAACTGGTTACTTAATTCAGAATCCCATTGCCAGTTCAATGTTTCTGAAAGATTAACCAATGATTCTATTTTATAATCAAAGTAGTCACTCAACTGATATACCGGCGCATCAAATACAAATTTATTAGTTTCTGATATCTGATCAAAATAAGAAATTGTTAAAAACTCAAGCAATTGGTCATCTGTATTAATGTCAGTAACAGGCGGATGATATAGATGTTTTATTTCAGAAGAAACATAGTCCGGTAGTGAATCAAGTTTATCAAATGAATCACATTCGGGCCACGTTTCGTCCTTGATGTCTGAGTAAAATTTCTGCCATAACTGCTTTTGATCAACGTCGCTTATATTTTTAAAAAATTTATCCCAGTTGCTAAGAGTCGGTACATTATTACACCACTTGTAATACGAAAATCTGTATTGCAAAATATGAAACCATCCATTGGATTTAAGTTGCAAGATACATATTTTATTGTCATCTGGATATTCCACTAGATGTTTTGCTACAAGTTCGGTATTATTAAGGTTATTAATTTTGTGACTATTGCCAGAATCTGAGAAAAAATTATCTAAATCTAAATTAGCTTTGTTGCAAGAAAAGAGTACATGGGCCAAAATAGTATTGCCCATGCCTCCATTTCTATAATCAATACACTTGGTTATCAATTAATTATTACTATTTTTGACGGCTACGAATCATGGCTAATATGTCCTGTGCATTTTGCGAAGGCGCTGCTGTTGCAACTGGTGCTGCTACCATTGGTGCTGAAGCAGCTTCTGCTGCATCTTCTTCCCAGGCTGGTGTTGCTGCTGGAACAGATATAGCTTTTGCAACTGGGGCAGGTGCTGCAGTAGTTGCGTCTGCGCTACCAGTTGGTGCACCAACACCTGCAGGACGGAAGTATTGACCCCAGCGCTCTGTGTCGTATGGTTGACCATCCACACTTGCTTCAAACATCTCTTTGATCACACGCAGTTCAACTTCGCCTGGACGCTTGGGCAAGAATGTGCTCAAGTCGAACAAACTATGTGCATCAACTGCAGCTTGCTCAACTTCTGTCAATGCAGACTCTTTACGTGCCCACTTTGAAGTGTTGTAGTCAGCATATCCGCCTTTGCTAGTTTTTGCAACTCGGAAGTCCAGGCCACGCAAGTAGTCAGTTGGCAATTCTTCCAACTCTGGATCCATCAATGCACCTTTGATCAAGGTAAACAACTGTGGGCCAATAATAAACTTACGGATTGGATTCTCTGGAGTCTTGTCGTCGCCAATAGGATTCTCACGCACAAAACCTTGCATGATGTAGCTGCGTTTTTTCCAGTACTTCCGACCCATGTCTTCTAGGCTCTTGTCCTTGAACCATGGACGAACTTCTGCAAGTACTGGGCAAGCCTCGCCAAACATTTCTACACAAGGAACTTGTACGATTGTTTGTTTTGAGTCCATCTCGCCTTTGACTCCTGCAAACGGCAATCGAATCATTGCTCGTTCGGCCCAGAAAAATGTGTTTTTGGTGTTGCCATCTGGCAGGAAACGTAGTGAGGCGCTTTGTCCTTCTTCCATATTCCAGTGGGGGTAAATTGAACGGTCTCCTCCGCCTTGGGAGTTGTTAGAACCTTTGTTTTCGGATGCCTGTAGTCGTGCGCGGATTTCTGCTAGTGTTGCCATATTGTGTTGCCTTTCGTGTGCGTTAATATGATTTTAAAAATTTAAGATTTACTTAAACGTTGCCTTCAAGGTTATTTTAACACAGCCTGCCTGTGTTTCCTACGGAACTGGGTGAATTTCTTCTACGGTTGTTTGCCGTTTTGTGTTGCCTACAAAAGTGTGCAACACTGCACACACTTTTTTGTATGTTTATTTATGTTTAGCGAATCAGTGCTAGTGATTTTATTCTAGCCAGCATAGCATCACCTGCTCGGCTTTCGGCCACTTGGTCCTCATGCATGCTGCACTCGGCTAGACCGTGTGCAGGACACATTTCACCTTCCATGGTGAGATTACAAGATTTGGATTCGTCTACTTCTTGCTCGTCATCAAACTCGTTTGCTTCATCGTCTGAAGTATTGTAACTACCATCTGGATTAAAGCCTTCGTCTACTTCTTGCTCGTCATCAAACTCGTTTGCTTCATCGTCTGAAGTATTGTAACTACCATCTGGATTAAAGCCTTCGTCTACTGCTTGCTCATCTGCAGCCATCTGGGCTCGAATATCGCTGCGAGTTCCGTCGTACTTGGTTTCAAATTCTTTGTCGCTCATTAACTCATCTTCTAGATCCATAATCAATTCTTTGACTCGACCTTCTCGAACAGGTTGTGTATTTTCATCATCTGGCTCAACGGTTGGTTCGCCCATGGCAGGAGTTTGGATTCCCAATTCAGCTAATCTTTCTTGGATATCTGAGTCATCCCAAACATTAGCACTAGCGTCACGGCGTGCCAACTCACTCAAGCGGTCAAACAACTCATCATCACCAATTAAATCAGACAGTTGTGCTGTGGCATTGGTTGCGTCAGGGCCCACAATAAGTTCACGACTCATGAGCTCTTCTAGTCGTTGTTGTTGCTCAGGAGTTTCAGGCAAGGACCAAGTTCCTTCTGTCAGGCGGTTGGCCCAGGATTCAAATACGTCAATTTCTTTCATTTTGTTCTCTTGTTGTAGTTTTGCCAGCACAGGCAGTGCAGCTTCGATTCTCGAATCCAGTGTTTGTTCTACAAACATGGTCTTGATAGAATCTACCAATTCTTCTTGTAGTGTAGTTTCAGCAGGATGCCAAGATTCAAAATATGAATTGTATCCGCGAGTCATGCCCAGTCGCTTGAGACTTTCTCGCAGACTCTTGTAGTACTGCTGTGCTTCTGTGACCAGTTCGGCAGTTACGCCTTCTAGTACACGGCCTGCACTGGCACGATTGAATCTGCTTAGAGTTGAAATCTCACTTACCATTTCAGTAATGTGATTACCGCGTACATCGTATGGCTTGCCGCCTTGACGTGCATGCTCCAACATAGCTCGCCCGCCTGCTAGATTTTTAAACTGTAGTCTAAAGCGTTCAGAATCTGCTGTTTCAATAAACAAACTTTCAACATAACGGTGTCTAGCATCAGTTTCACCCAGTATACGATTGTGCTGAATTACCAAACGAGCTTCTGTAGGATTGCCTGAGTAACTGATTTTTTTGGTACCATAATAGCCTTCAAACAGTCCTTCTTTGATAGCAGCAAGACCCTGCATTGTGTACTTGACTTGATTGATGTTTTTGGGACTGTAGGTCCAACGGCGCATGTTGGCAAACTTGTGCAGATGTTGCACAAAGTCAAAGAATTCTGTTTTGTCATTGCCTTCCATGCTACGACCTAAATTGTCCCCGTAGAATACCTGCATTTCATTTTCAGTATCCAGGATAATTACCATGGTGCCATAGTTTTTGCCTGGGTCACTTACATAATCAAACGTGAAGATGTCTGCATTTTCAGCATCAGTTGGGCGGCCTTGTTTATCCAGCAGTTCAGCGTGGAAATCACGACTGGCCAGCAAGTCGTTCAGTTGTACAGATATATTTTCTTGTGCCATAGTTTATTATTTATACATTAACCCATTACAGATATAAACGGGAACGGTTCTACTATTGCATCGCCGTGGTCTTTCATGTGTGCATCCAGCTCTGAGTGATAGGTTTGCAATATCATCAGCATGCGAACAACCAAAAGACTGCTCATTACTAAATCATCGGTTTCCCCAGGCTTGGCTTTGTAGCTAGTGCCAGATGCCACAAAGTTCTTGAGTTCACTGATCAAGGGTCTGCTGCGTATTTTCATACGTCCAGATTCCACTAGAATTTTGAACTTGCTGCAAGCAACAATCTTGCTTTTGTGTGTGGTGTTAAAGCCCTTGCGGAATCTGCGCCCTGCGCTGCCTGTAACTGATTGGTCGCTCAGAAAGTAGCCTGGGATGTTTTCTTCACCATATTCGTTGATGCTGATCAAGGCTGCTTCGCCTAGAGTA
>Ga0335396_10000808_pt1 | contig 42386 bp, 45 predicted proteins | sample FRY02_FD_205743 | JGI IMG/M metagenome (GOLD analysis project Ga0335396, IMG submission 205743) | Freshwater microbial communities from Lake Fryxell liftoff mats and glacier meltwater in Antarctica - FRY-02 (spades assembly) (version 2) | ecosystem: Environmental > Aquatic > Freshwater > Ice >...
TAAAAAGATTCATGTCTTGGCACTGAAAAAAGCTTGCATGTATAAGATTGACCCCCAAAATGCCAAGTGCTTCTTGTTGCGCTTTGTGACTGTTATCATGCATTTTAATATGCAAAATAACATCGTTTGTGGTTCCTTCGACACTTGATTGAAAACGAATTCCAACCCAGCCTTGTCCTTGATTTGATTTGTGATAATTTAAAGATTCAACGGTATTACAAAAACTAAAAAATCTTGATTCCTTATATTTTTCAGGCAAACGAATTTTCATTGTATCGAATTCCGTTTCCAGCATAGTAATCAATCGTTCCTCGCATACATATCTAGAAGCTTCGCCATACATGGCATCAGAAATCTTCATGTCGTAAGCGGATTGAGAAAACGCAATCGTACCAGAGCTACCACCAGCTTTAAAAAAATTGGCAGCAACTTCTTGCCCAGCACCAATCTCTGCAAAACATCCGTAAATGTCCGCTGTTAAGTTGATTTTCAAGGCTTTTTCCTCTGTTGTCAAGCGTCTTTCCTCTATCATTTTTTAGTTATTGATAAACTTCAATATATTATGTACGTAAATCCGTGCCACAAAGTTCCGAATATTTTAGTTTGGAAGTACAAATTTAGGGTTATTAATAAATTCTTCGTCCGTTAATGTCAAAAGAAATTTCTTTATTAGTCCTTTTTCAAATGCATCTAGTTGCACTCCTCCTTGATTTGCAAACTCTATTAACGGACTAATCGTCGGACTTATTTTGATTCCAGAGGAGTAATGTTCAATTACCTCGTCAAGAGTTTCAAAACGACCATCATGCATATAAGGCCCCGAAACTGAAATATTTCGTAAAGTTGGCACTTTAAATTTCCCGTAATCTGAAGGGTTTTTCGTTATTCCGCCTCGTCCTAAATCGAAAAAAGTTTGATCTAAACCATTGTTGCTGAATAATTCAACGTGCATTAGTGGTCCATTGTGACAATGGAAACAATCACCTCCATTTAAAGAATTAAACAGATCATAACCAGCCCATTCTTCATTCGTGACAGACGTTAATAAAGTTTGTTCTTTTGAATTTAATGGCAGACCATACTTTTGTTTGTACATCACATCGTATTTTGAAAAGCCACTTATCATTGTTCTAAGAAATTGAGCGATTGCTTTGGCAACTAATGTTGAATCAACCTGATCTGTGCCAAAGGCTGCATAAAATTCTTTGCGATAATTAGCATCTGCTTTTAGCTTTATGACAGCGTTAGTCCAGCTTTGGTGCATTTCAATAGGATCTTGAACAGGTTGTAAAATTTGATCTTCTAAAGACTTTGATCTACCATCCCAAAAAAAGAATTTTTGATAGCCAAGGTTTACCAATACCATAGAATTCCTTATTCCCTCCTGGCCTGTTATTCCTTTGGAGTAGCGTCTCTTATCAGAAAAGGAAGCTTGAGGGGAATGGCAATCAGCGCAAGATATGCTGTTATCACCACTTAATTTTTTTTCATAAAACAATTTTCTACCCAATTCCACGCCACTAACGGTCAAAGGATTGTCGATTGGGATTATCATTTTAGGAAAATGACTAGGTTCATCCAATTGATAAGCTTCATTCACAAGTGAAATCTCCCCCTTTTTACACGAAAAGAAAAGAAATAGCGAAATAAATAAAACTATGCGTACACGAATCATTCTTTTTCAATCGAATTTACAAGATTGTCCATTATCTTATTGCTTAAAACCATTTGATTATTTAAAGAATGGGAGATATAATCAACTCTTAAATCTACCTCATCCCCAGATTTATCGAAAATCTCTTTTACAAATAAATTTAAATTCGTTCTGTACTTACTCACGCCACTCGCTGACCAATTGATTCCGTTGAAACTTAAAGTTCTAAAGAGAGGATCCATTCCCAAATGAAAAAGAAAATTGTGATCAAAATCATCAATTCCATTATCCGTTGTGTCAACTTTTCCTTCCAATTTTACAAAAATATAACCTGGATTCCACCCCCAATGCATATCGCCCGCATTGGAAATATTCAATGCCGACGTTGAAGCTGGAACTGATGGATCAGCGTGATTCAAGGCATTTGGCACACCAATATTTAAACTTAAATTTGAAAAATCTATCTTGTTCCCGACAACAGATTTAATCCCTGTGCCGTTCTGTTGAAAACTGAATAAGTAGGAGTCTGAAAGCACACTTGAACCATTTGCCATATCCGTACCGAGAATTTTAATTTCAGAAAAGTAATATCGATAACCCTGACTACTCGTAATAATTTGGTCTACAATGTAGTTTTGTCCATCCAATTTAGGAACCATATGTGCCTCCAATTGATCAGGAACTGGGACTATTATTGGGTCATCCTTTTTATCCTTTTTACAAGAAGCTAAGCCAATTGCAATAAGTAGATAAAAGGCTGATATTCTATTCATAAAACAAATTTACGCAAAGTGCTTGTATTCAACAAAACAAGTTTTGTTAAAGTTCTTCTTTATATGAACGCACTACTACAAAGATTATTATTAATTTTAGTTCATGGAAAACACCATGATCAAACCGCTACAAATCATTAGTGCTTCTGCTGGCAGCGGGAAAACTTACAAATTGGTTTTGACTTACTTGGAATTACTCCTTGAAAGCACAAAAGCTGATCCTTTTGCCCATATAGTAGCTATGACGTTTACCAACAAAGCTGCGTTGGAAATGAAGACAAGAATAATTGAAGCGCTAGAAATTTTGAGTTTTCCCGACCAATTTAAACCAGAAGAACGCAAATACGAAAACGTACTTTGTGAAAAGATAAAATGCTCGCCAGAACAATTGGCAACGAAGTCAAAATTGATACTCCAAAGAATTCTTCACCGTTACGAAGATTTTAAGGTTTTAACCATTGATAAATTTAACCTGCGTTTAATAAGGAGCTTTAGTCGTGAATTGGATTTGCCGGCTGATTTTGAAGTCATAATAGACGAAGATGAAGTTCTGGAAAAAGTCGTTGATCAGTTATTAGCTGAAATTGGAAATGCTGAAAATGAAACATTGACCAAATTGGTCCTCGGTTATGCTAAATCTCAATTAGAAGAAGGTGAAAAGTGGAATTTTAGAAGTGATTTGATAAAATTTATCGCACTTATAAAAAGTGAAAAAGAACAGAAAACAATAAATCAATTGATGTTGATTGAGTTTTCTGAAAGTAATTTTCATCAGTATAGAGAGGCCTTAAAAAAGGCGGAAAAGGCATTCGTAGCAATGATTTCTGGCTTCAAGGACTTTTTGAATTCTATTGATTTTTGGGGAATTGCTAATTCCGATATTGCTGGTGGAAAAACCACCGTTACTCAAGTTAAAAAATTTCTACTGCTAACTGAACCGATATACGGTTTTATGACGGAGCCCACGATCAAGAATTTATGTGAAGGCAATAAAACGAATGAGCCCGTTGCTGGAATGGAAACGAAATTGAAAGAAATCGAACCTTTATATTTCGAACATTTCAAGAATTTCACCTTGCTCAATTCTATTCGAAAAAATTACCACAATATGTGGCTATTGAAAATTTTGGCGAGTCGCTTGGAGAAAATGCGGCAAGATGAATCGTTGATTCGTATTTCAGAATTCAATCAATTAATTGGGAAATTGGTTCAAAATGAAGATGCTCCTTTTCTATACGAGCGACTGGGAAATCGTTATGAGCATTATTTGTTGGATGAATTTCAAGACACTTCTCGAATGCAATGGCTCAATTTAATTCCACTTGTGCACGAAGGTATTTCAAAATTAGGCTTAAATTTTATTGTCGGCGATCCGAAGCAATCTATTTATAGATTTAAAAACGGTTTGGCGGAACAATTTGTTGTCCTCCCAGAAATTTATAACCCAGAGAGCGATTTAAATTTAGCTCAGAAATCGCATTATTTCAAAAGTTTGGGCGAAAAAAATGTCATTAAGCAAAATTGGCGGTCAACCAAAACCATTGTTGATTTTAACAATAAAATTTTCACAGCATGGAGCAAAAACTTGCCAGCAACAACACTTTCCTTCTTTAAAGATGTAGAACAAGAATCAGTATCTGACAAAATCGGGTATATCTGTTTTCAGCATATTGAGAATGACAAAGATAAAGTTGCTAGTCAAAATACTGTTCCGCAAATAATTAGTTGGATTGAAGAAGCAATAGCAGATGGATTTAAACCTAATGACATTACTATTCTCGGTCGAGGAAATCGAGATTGTAATGAATGGTCGGTCGCTTTAACCGAAAGAGGATACAAAGTCGTGAGTTCCGATTCTTTATTTGTTGATTCGGACTTATACGTTCAATGGATAATTTCTTATTTACAAAAGCGCCGTTCTCCGAGTGTAGAAAGTATCACTAAGAAGTTTATCTCAATGACTTTAATGGTGAAAAATTTGTCTTTATCTATTTACGAAGAGTACTTTATTCCAATTGAAGGCACAAAATATAAACGGATTGACGAGAATAAATTCATCACAGATTTTTATTCTTCCAACGATGATTTTTATATTCCCTACGAATCTATATACGATATCATTACCAAGTTTTGCACCTTAGTAAAAATTGATGTCTTAAAAAATCATTATGCGCATCACCTGTTGGATATGGCCTTTCAGTTTGATCTTCGTTTCGGTCCTGATTTACAATTATTCCTAGAGCAATATCTATCAAAAGGCAAAAGGTCTTCTGTGCAACTGCCAGAAAGCGAAGATGCCTTAACAGTAATGACGATTCACAAAAGTAAAGGGCTTGAATTTCCAATCGTAATTCTTCCTAAGATTTCAATGACGAAAGAAAAAAATGATAAAATCAAATATTTCATTCCGTCTGAAGGCCAAATCGTTCAATTATCGAGAAAACAAGTGGAAAGTATTCCGGAGTACGCTCGTCTTGCAGCAGAGGAAGCAGAGCAAATAATAACAGATAATACGAATTTATACTACGTTGCTTTTACCCGGCCAAAAACACGTTTGTATGCCCGTAATATTTACAAAAAAGGATCGCAGGAAGAAAAACTTGGCGAAGCGTGTATTCATAATTTCACTGAGAGTTGGAGCGAAGAAACGCATGAGTTAATTATCGGAGAGAGATTAGAAAAAAGGATTGCTGCCAATGCTTCTAAAATCGAAAACACAAATTTCAATCCAATTTCGTTACAAGATTTTCTTTGGTTTCCGAATATTGCAATAGAAAACAACAATCCATTTGACGAAGATTTTACGATGAGTGAAGCCCAACTTTTTGGAACGCAATTTCACTTACTATTATCTGAAATCGACCATGAAAACCAAATAGAAGAAAAACTAGACGAATTAATTGCGATAGGTGAAATCGATCGACAATACAAAGAAAAAATAGTAGAGCAATCGCGTGATATTTTCAAGAAGTATCTGACAAAATTATACGATTCTAGCAGCAAAATTTTAAGCGAACAAAGTATTCTTTTCGCAAATGAAAAAAGCAGTCGCCCCGATAAAATATTAATTCAAGAAAATCAAGTTATTGTTATTGATTTTAAAACGGGTGCCTTAGAAAAAAAGCATGAGAAGCAAGTAAAAAACTACGGTCAATTACTCAAAAGGATGGGCCACAAAAACATAAAATGTGCTTTATTGTATACCGAAATATCTGATTTCGTCTGGGTTGAGTAATTACTCCTCCGCCACTTCTTCTCTCTTTGGATTTTGAATAATCAATCGTAACGATAAATTATAAGTCAAATAATTCCAAATCCAATTTAGGAAAATTAGGAATTTATTTTTTATTCCAAGAATGGAACGCAAGTGTACGACCATCCAAACCAACCAAGCTAAAAATCCTGAAAAATGTCTTTTAGGTAAATCAACAACTGCCTTATTTCGACCAACAGTTGCCATGCTACCTAAGTTCTTGTATTCGAATTTTTTCATTTTATGGAACTTACTCATTGCAAGGAAATTTTTTCCTAAATTTTTTCCATGCTGAATGGCAGCTTGAGCAACTTGAGGGTGACCATTTGGGTATCTTTCTGTTTCCATATATGCCACATCACCAATTGCATAAACCGAATTGTCACTTTCCACTTGATTAAACCGATTAACCTTTATTCGGCCACCTCTAACGTAATCTTCATCTTTAAGGCCAACAACTTTATTTCCAATTATTCCTGCTGCCCAAACCAAATTGTGTGTAGAAATATTGTCAACACCTTTAATTGTAACCGTTTTGCCATCGTAATCTTGAACGATAGCATTTAATCTAACTTCAACGCCTAATTTTTTAAGATATTCTAATGCTCGCAATGATGACTTTTCGCTCATGCCATTGAGAACTTTTGGTGAACCTTCAACTAAAGTAATGTGCATCGAAGAAAAATCCATTTCTGGGTAGTCGCGCGGCAAAATAAATCGCTTCATTTCAGCAATTGTACCAGCCACTTCAACGCCCGTGGGTCCACCACCAACAACAACAACATTTAAAAACCCTTCTTTTTCCTCCTCCGTTTCACTCGCTAAAGCGTGCTCAAAACTTAGAAACAATGAATTGCGTAGCACCAAAGCCTCGCCAATAGATTTCATTGGAAACGATAATTTTGCTATTTTTTCATTACCGAAGAAATTAGTTCCGGCACCAGTTGCTAATACCAAATAATCATAGGAAATAGGACCCAGATTTGTTTCAACTTCTTTCTTTTCGGTAGAAATCATTTTTACTTCTGCCAGTCTGAAATGAATATTCTTAGCTTTTTGAAACATTCGCCTGAAAGGAAATATGATTGAACTTGGTTCCAAACCTGCCGTTGCAACTTGATAAAACAAAGGCTGAAATTGATGGTAATTGTTCTTGTCAATAACCACCACTTGATAATTCGAATCCGCTAAATCTAGCGCCAATCGAAGGCCACCGAATCCACCTCCTACAATTACTATCCGCGGACTATTGGATTCTGGTAAATTTGCTTTCATAGCTAAAATATTTATGCCGTAAAATTAGCTTTAATCCAAATGGAAAGGAGGAAATTAATTTGTTTTAACAATGGGAACAATGAATCGGTATTTTTTAATTAGAGTTAAACTAATCCTGTCATTCCTTTTATCTATTTAATTCCCACTTTATTTTTCAGCAATCAATTTCAATTTCTCTAATGCTTTTGGAACTGCTTCATTCATGTAATCGATGTATTCTGTGAGAACATCTACACTCAATTTCACTTTTGTCTTTCCATCTCTGTTCAAAAGGAAATATTGTTCACGAGCACCAGCCCAATCCCGTTCCATTTCAACACCATCAAGTACATCGCCTAATTGTTTAAAAACCATTACTTCGTTGTCGATTTTTGTTTCAATTACGCCGTACATTCCATTGTTTTTTGAATCAATAAAGCGAATTGGATCACTTTCATTCCAATCACTTATTGCATGGGAACCAGGAGTAAATGGTTCGGACCAAATTCGATAATTTTCATCCTTCCAAAGAGATTCCCAAACTTTCTCCCGCGGAGCATCTATGTAAATTTTGTATTTAAGCGTTACCATAATTAATCACGAATTAGTGAAAGTCGAATTACAAATTGGGTAACTCGTCAATGAGTTTATCTAAAAATACGAAAAGTAAATTAAAAATCAAGCAATATTTACGGCGAATAAATACCCAACGAGTGCTGAAAGCCCCATGGCAGCCGTACCCCAAAATGTAATCCTCAAAATTGACTTGGTCAGATTCGAGCCCCCAATTCGTGCTGAAACGGAGCCAAGAACTAACAAAAATAAAATTGAAAACACATATTGTGCTTCAACTTGAAGCTTTAATGGAACTAGTATCGTTACTATAAATGGCAACATCGCTCCAAAAACAAATGCCGCCCCAGAGGCTAAAGCGGCTTGAAAAGGTTTTGCTTGATTCATTTCATGAAGGCCCAATTCATCTCGTGCATGTGCAGCAAGTGCATCATGATCTGTTAGTTTTTGCGCGACAAGCATAGCCGTTTCAGAATCCAATCCTCGTTCTTCATAAATCAGCGCCAATTCTTTAAGTTCAACCTCAGGGAAATTGTCTAATGCCTCTTGCTCTCTTTGTAAATCCGACGTTTCAATATCCGACTGAGAACTTACAGAAACATATTCTCCTGCAGCCATGGATAACGCACCCGCCACCATTCCAGCCAAAGCGGCCAAGATTATCGGCTCACTTGTTTTACTTGCGGCGGCGACGCCAATAGCAATACTTGCCGTTGAAAGAATGCCGTCATTTGCCCCTAAAATTGCTGCACGAAGCCAATTACTTCGGGTTATATAATGCTGCTCGTTATCCTCTACCATTTTGATTAAAAAATAATTTTGAAAAATAGTTATAAATTTTCTAAAATAGAATCATCAACAATTTCCGGAACAGTGACTTTTAAATTTGGTTCAATTTCCATTGCCCGTTTAATCGCGAATATTGCGCCTTCATTTCTAGCCCAACTTCTTCTTGCTATTCCGTTATTCACGTCCCAATGCAACATAGACTTTATTCGTCGTTCTGAATCTGCTGAACCGTCAATAAGCATCCCAAAACCACCGTTGATCACTTCTCCCCAGCCTACACCGCCACCATTGTGAATTGAAACCCAAGTTGCACCACGGAAAGAGTCTCCAATTACATTTTGAATTGCCATATCAGCCGTGAATCTAGAACCATCGTAAATATTCGAAGTCTCTCTGTAGGGAGAATCAGTTCCTGAAACATCGTGGTGATCACGTCCTAAAATCACTAGTCCTATTTCACCGGAAGCAATAGCTTGGTTAAATGCATCAGCGATTTTCATCCGACCTTCAGCATCGGCATATAAGATTCGGGCTTGCGAGCCAACAACTAATTTATTCTTTTGAGCTCCCTTAATCCATTGAATATTATCCGCCATTTGTTGCTGAATTTCAATAGGAGCTGTGGCTTTAATTTTTTGTAATACTACACAAGCAATATCATCTGTTTTCTGCAGATCCTCCGGCAAACCCGAGGCACAAACCCAACGAAAAGGACCAAATCCATAATCGAAACACATAGGCCCCATGATATCTTGAACATAGGACGAATATTTAAAATCTATCCCATTTTCCGCCATAATATCAGCTCCCGCTCTAGACGCTTCCAATAAAAAAGCATTTCCATAATCAAAAAAGTAAGTTCCTTTTGCTGTATGTTTATTTATTGCCGCAGTGTGTCGAATCAAAGTTAACTTCACTTGCTTCTTAAATTCCTCTGGATTTTTCGCCATCAACTCATTCGACTCTTCGAAAGAATGTCCAACTGGATAATAACCTCCCGACCATGGGTTATGAAGAGATGTTTGATCTGAACCTAAATCTACATGTAAATTCGCTTCATCAAATTTCTCCCAGACGTCAACAATATTTCCGAGATATGCAATACTTACTGCTTCTTTGTTTTCTTGCGCTTCTCTTACGCGCACTACCAACTTATTTACATCAGAAAATACTTCATTTACCCAGCCTTGGTCGTGACGTATTTTTGTAATTTTCGAATTTACTTCAGCACAAACTGTTACGCAACCGGCAATATTTCCAGCCTTAGGCTGTGCACCAGACATTCCTCCAAGTCCAGAAGTAACAAAAAGCGAACCTTCTGGTGATTTTTTTATTTTTCTAAACCCGTTTAAAACTGTAATCGTTGTCCCGTGCACGATTCCTTGAGGACCGATATACATATATGAACCTGCGGTCATTTGACCGTATTGCGTTACGCCGAGCGCATTGAATTTTTCCAAATCATCTGGCTTTGAATAGTTGGGTATCATCATGCCGTTCGTAACAACTACTCTTGGGGCATCCTTGTGAGAAGGAAAAAGACCCATTGGATGTCCACTGTACATTACCAACGTTTGTTCCTCAGACATTTCAGACAAATATTTCATTGTCAATTTGTACTGTATCCAATTTTGAAAAACCGCACCATTTCCACCGTAGGTGATTAGTTCATGCGGGTGCTGCGCAACTGTGTGATCCAAATTATTGTGAATCATCAGCATTATCGCCTTTGCTTGATTACATTTTCCCGGATATTCAGAAATAGGTCTTGCTCTTATGTCATCATTAGGGCGAAAACGATACATATAAATACGACCGTATTTCTCTAACTCTTCTTTGAATTCTTGTGCTAATTCGGCATGAAATTTTGCCGGAAAATAACGCAAAGCATTTTTAATTGCTAGAATTTTCTCTTCAGGCGAAAGTATATCTTTCCTCTTTGGCGCATGATTCACCAATGGATTCATTACCTTTTTTGGAGGTAAATCCATTGGAATACCTTCTTGTAATTCTATTTGCAATGCTGTTTGAACCATGATTCTTTACTTTGAATAACAAAATTAAAGAATATAGCCAGATAGAAGCAAGATGTTTCTGGAAAATACCTGCTATTTTAGAAGTAATACATTCCCTCTCCAAGTATGATTTTCACTTGAATTAGCGTCTTTCGCTCTAATTGTCCAATTATAAGAACCGGATGAAACAATTTCACCTTTGTACGTTCCATCCCATTCAGCTGATGGATCATAGGATTGCCATACGATTTCACCCCAACGGTTATATACTTTCAATTCAAACTCTGAGACATCAATACCTTCGATAAATATTTTCCAAGTTGCATTGAACTCATCATTATCTGGTGTGAATGTATTTGGTGAATACAAAATAACCTCTGGTTTAATTTCGATTACTTGATACATGGTATCTGTACATCCAAAATTCGTTTCAGCAATCAACTGAACTATATAATTATCTACAACTCCTTCAGGGAAAACAACTGTTGGTTCTGATGTATTTGAAGCTCCAGGATTTGCATATTGCATAGTCCAATTACTGATATCATTTCCAATTGACAAGTTCTCCATTTTCACAGTTGTGTTCAACGCTGTAATGGTAGCAGGTGAATATCGGAAATTAGCTGTTGGTCTTGGCATGGATCTCAAGGCATTGTTTAAAATCGTGGTGTTGACGCAGCCATCTGGCGATATAATTGTCAGGCTCACTGCGTAATTCCCATCACTCATTTGGCCCGTATTAATCGTGTCCATATTAGTATAAACTTGTCCATCTGAAATTTGCCACAATGATGTTTGCACCATTAACGGATCTGTTGTGTTGTAAAGTTCAAAAACTGCATTTTCACAAATACTATCTTGCAAAATACTGAACATTGGATTCGGGACAGGCGAAACAGTAAGTGTCATATCATAAAGTTGAGGTGTTGACTCACAACCGTCACTAATTTCTACTTGATAATAAGTTGTTATTACAGGTGATTCCGTGATTGAATGTGTCATACCCGCACCAGAAGTTCCAGATGACCAATTAAATAAATAAGGTCCATTATTTCCGCCAGCAGCCGTTGCAGTAATAACTGCATTATCGCTAGGACAAATAACAAAATCTGGCGTTATTGTTCCTGAAAGAGGGGGAAGAACGTCGATGAAAATAGAGTCTAACTCAGACAAACAGCCATCCTGATTTTCGGCATATACGTAGTAATAATTTGCTGCAGTTGGCGAAATTGGTTGACTAGCTGACAAATCAATGGTTTGTGACCAATGATAGGAGAAAGATATTCCAAATGATCCTTGTGCAGAAATGGTAGCTGTACCATTTTCACATATTATAGTATCGTTACTTACTGAGATTAGCACGTTTGGTGGCACTGGGACAATAATTGTATCACAAGAAACACAACCAAGAATATCCCGTACACAAACATCGAAAGAACCGGAAGGATAATTTACAACCGTATTCGAAGCTTGCCAAGATGTACCATTGTCAAAGCTATAATCAATGGCTTCTGAACTCGTAATGGTTATTGTACCATCAGAATAACCAAAGCAAGAAGGTTCTACCGAACTAATCGTAAGTTGAGGGTCTAAAACCCACACATCTATTGTGTCTCTAAACGGTCCGCATATAGAATTTGTTTCTTTAAAAATAAACTTATACAAACCGGGCTGATCCACAGAAACAGTTACATTCGATGTATTAGCATTTGGTCCGAAAATGACATTTGGAGTTGGCCCAGTTGAAGGAGGTATATATTCCCATTGAGCAGTATTCGCGGTATTTGACAAGGTTCCTGTTAAACTAATAGGTTGACCTAAACAAACAGAATCATTGAATCCAGCATTTGGTGTTGGTTGAGCACCAACTGTCACAAAAGACGTATCAGTTGAACCTGGGCATGCAGGATCAGTTGAAGGCGAATTCACTACATAAGTATAATTACCAATTGCTGTTGGTGTAGCTACTACATTTGATCCGATCAAGGCACTTAAAGTTGGGTCAGGATCCCAAGTATACGTGCCATTCCCGCCGCTAGCCGATAAATTCAATGAACTTCCTAAGCACATTGCAGTGTTGCCAGGTAAAACAGTTGCGGAAACTTGGACCCCAAAATCGGCTCCAATTTTGTAATTACAAATCGCACCAGCGTAACCGTCAACCATAAGATAATAGATTTGGCCAGGTACCATACCTGTAAATGTTAATGGGATTCCAGCTACCGGGGATGGGAAAGTTAGTGGAGACGTACAACCATAAGAAGTTACAGCTCCGGAACCACAATTTGTAGGATTTACGTAAGAAAATGCTAGCATTTGTATTCCCGTACCTGATGTACACGAACCATAAATTCTTAATTGAACTGTTGTGGCACTCGCCTCAAAACGCATAAAGGAATTGTTTTCAATACTCCCACAAAAGGCAGTACTTAATTGTGGCCAAGTATTTACAGAATATGGAGTTAAAACCGTTGCGGTAGGCGTTGCATGATAACCTTGTGTTGTTCCGCAGAAACCATTTAGTCTACATATTTTAGGAACACTTAAGCAAGGAACGCTAGAATTAGACGGCTCAGGTGAATTTGGATCACAAGGCGGCTCAACCAATGGTGCTGTTACACAAATTGCAAATGTAGGATTGGATGATGCCGAAGAAGTAAAATGATGCACACGAATCCAATATTGCGTTCCAACGACTAAAGAAGTATTTGTAATTGTTTCAGTACCTCCATTTCCCGTAGCATTTACACACGCTAAACTTGTGCCACCACAACTTCCGGAAAATAATTGCACCACTGCATTAAAAGTAGATGAACCAATAACAATGACACTTAATGCAGTTGAATTTGCTGTAAAGGTATACCAAACATCATCAGATGCCGATCCCGCGCATCCGGGCTGAGACTGACTAGCTCCTGCTGTTGTGCCTGAAACAGATACGCATGAGGCACTCGGTGACAACACAATTGCACCTGTACAGTTGTTGTTTGACGGTTGAGCCAATGTTACTAATGAAAGAAGTAAAGAAGGAAGCAGTATTAGTTTTTTCATTTCTTATTTATTTTCCGTGTAATCTTAATTTTATCTTAGCAAGATATTCTCATTTATTTTAATGCACTATTCAAAAATAGTTCATTCGTTCTCAAGCTTTACAAAGATTTATTCTGATGTTAAATAATTCACATAAAACTAGGTGTCAAGCATTTAATTAACGGCTGTCCTTACACTTCCGCTGAAGGTGCTGGCCACATCTTTCGTCACCAGGAAAGACCGCTGTTGTAATAAATCCCATAGTGGGACCTTTTTTTAAAAGACGTTAATTTTGTAAATGGGCTGCGTTTAAAAGCGAAAATAAAGAATCAAAAAAGGGGAATTATTTTAATTTTTAAAATATCTATTTTGAATCTAATTACCTGAATGCGTTAACTTTTTGATTTATAATGCTTTCAATTACACTATTCAGCCCATAACATAACCTGTATTTTTTATCGTATTAAATATTTCATTCATAAAACCAGAAAAAGACCTGTTAACGTATTATATTAACATGCCCCTTATACGTATATGACTTATCAGTCGCCGAATCTTTGGCTCGTATAGTCCAGGTATAAACTCCTGATTGAACAATTACATTATTAAAAGTGCCGTCCCATTCACCATTCACATCCTTAGATTGCCAAATGAGTTGTCCCCATCTATCTAATACTTCTAAATTGAAGTCATAAACATCTATCCCTTCAATATGAATTCTCCACGTAGGGTTAAATTCATCTCCGTCCGGTGTAAATGAATTCGGTGCGAAAAGAAGAACTTCGGGAAATACTTCAACAACACCATCAGCTGTATCTTTGCAACCGAAATTACTCGTTACAATTAAATTTACATCATATTGACCAGTATAACCATCAGGGAAAGTCACAACAGGGTCTTCTTGAGTTGACGCATTTGGAACACCCAACTCAAACATCCACTGAAACTGATCCGCCCCAAGTGAATAACTATCAAAAGTGACAGTGGAATTAAACATTGTAGGTTGACCAGGAGTAAATTTAAAAACTGCTACAGGTAATGCATGAGAGATCAAATATCCTGGATATGTAACCGAATCGATACAGCCAAATTCATTCAACAAAATCAATTGTACGTTATAAGAACCATAAGGCATTGCATTCGTCACAACAGTATCCTGATTTGTGTAAAATTGACCATCAGAAATCATCCATGAAGCCAAGTCGTAAGTTGCCGTGTCTGTGGTCGTATTTAAAGTGTAAACTGCGGGTTCACATAATTCATTTACATCAACAACAAAACTTGGGATTGGCTCTGGGGCAACAACAACCGTGTTCGAAAGCAGGTAGGGTGTTGATTCGCAATTATCAGTAATTGTAACCGTGTACAATTGAGTTGCTAGAGGGGAAACGGTTGGGCCGTATTGAGCGCCGCTGCCAACATCTCCCGAACTCCAAGTAAAGGTGTATGGGACTCCAATTCCTCCTTGGGCATTTGACATCAAAGTTGTAGGATAACTAGGACAAATCGTTACATCAGGTGAAATTGTTCCGGTAATCGGTTGCCTCACGGTAACGTAAATCGAGTCCATATTTGAAACACAACCATTTAACGAAACAGCTTCTACATAATAATAGGTATTCATCAAGGGGGAATCATATTGGGTATCAATATTTGTTGTGAATTGTGTCCAATTGTATGTATAACTTATGCCATTCATCGCAGATGCGAATAATGTTGCCGTACCATTTTCACATATCAAAGTATCGTTACTTGGAATTATAATAATTTCTAGCGGATCAACAAGTGTATCTTTTGTGCATGCTTGGCATTGATTGATATCACGCACACATACATCGTATATTCCTGAAGAAAATCCTGTGCCCGCCAAAGGTGACCAAGTCACTCCATTATCGTAACTGAATTCAACGGCACCAGTCCCATTAGGAAGCATCGTTCCATCAGCTGAACCAAAACATATTGGATTAGTGTGTGCTACTTGAATATCCATCTGTTTTACATAGATATCTACCGTATCTCTTCTAATACCGCAAACAGGGTTACCTTCTTGAATAATGAATTTATAAGCCCCTACTTTGCTTGCAGTTACCATTGGAGTTAGATTATTTGCTGCAGGTGCGTAAGTAACAACTGGCGAGGGTATTATCGTTGGAGCAACATATGACCAAATTATTGGGTCAGTTGCAACTGTAATTGTTCCCATCAATTGAAAGGGACTACCAAAACACACTGTATCGTCGATTCCTGCATTTGGGAAAATGCCAGGAGTAATAATAACTGTCGTAGAAGGCGTAGCCGTGCATCCTACACCTGTTACAGTAACAGTGTAAACTCCAGCATTTGCAACTATACAATTTGGTATAGTCGGATTCTGAACAGTTGAAACAAAACCATTTGGTCCAGTCCATGCATAAGTTGTTGCTCCGCCAGTTGCTTGTAATTGAACCGTAGAACCCTCACAGTATGGTCCAGTATTACTCGCTACAATTCCACCACTTGTTATTGTAATATATCCTGCACCATTATTAGAACCTGCGCAAGTTGAACCTGTTGGCATAAGGCTTGAACCACCGCCACCAGCTCCACCGCCGTTGGAACCTATACAACAACCATCTGTTCCGCCGCCGCCGCCGCCAAAGTAACCGCCGCCGCCGCCGCCGCCAGATGTCCCAAACGATGGGTCATACCCACCATTTCCACCCTGACCTAAGCTTCCTGGACTTCCAGTAAAACCTCCGCCAGACCAATATGGACCTCCTGCTCCACCAGCAGTTTGTGTGCCGCCACCGCCACCAACAATTGTATATACTGAGCCAGCACCTATGCTTCCATTCGGACAACCACCAGAACCTCCAATAGCTATATTTGAAGCACTACTTGCATTAGTTCCGCCACCGCCGCCGGCAACAATAATTCTATTTGTAATTCCGTATGGAGCAATGCGAACGTCAGACGCTCCACCTCCACCACCAGAAGGTAAATTTGAAGTTGGAGCTCCAGACCAGCCGTTACCTCCGCCATTCCAACCACCAACACTTCCAACGCCCTGTCCTCCAACGTTTAATTGAAAAATTTGCCCTGTTGTTACTGGTAATTGATAGGTAATAACCGCACCAAAATTATTAGTTGAACCGCCTCCTTTTGCTCCAGCAACGACGATCGTTACTGTATCTACACACGTCGGAACTGTCCAATATTGGGGAGAACCGGTGTAACTGTAAGTGACTGATATTTGGGAATTGGTGAAGTTGGTGAGAAAAAGAAAGAAAAAAAGCAACATGCCAATTTTGTTTCTTTTGCCGACCAAGACTATAGACTGAATTAATTTCAGTAATTGAAATTTCATAGTTATTGAGTTTTTATTTAGTAATATGACGATGTAATCAAATTATGGTTGTCCTAAGTATTCAAAAATATAGAAATAAAAATGTTCTAACAAATCTATTAATGACTATGCAATTAATAACGATTATTTTAGCTTAAACATTCTGCGTATCATTCGGTGTGGGGTGTTCTTGAAACATACCTAAACTTTAGGCACAAAAAAAGAGGTCGTTTTTGAAGCGTCCTCTTTTCTCTCTATTCTTTTTTTAAAAAATAAACTTAAAATCTTTTCCTGGGTAATATGCATTATCTCCAAGTTCTTCCTCAATTCGTAACAATTGATTGTATTTTGCCATACGATCACTTCGAGAAGCAGAACCTGTTTTAATTTGCCCGGTGTTTAATGCAACAGCCAAATCTGCAATTGTAGAATCTTCCGTTTCTCCACTGCGGTGACTCATTACGCTCGTATAGCCATTTTTTGTTGCTAATTGAACTGATTCAATCGTTTCAGACAAAGTTCCAATTTGATTCACTTTTACAAGGATTGAATTTGCAATTCCTTGATCAATACCCATTTTCAGTCGTTTCTTATTGGTTACAAACAAGTCATCTCCAACTAATTGAACTTTATCGCCAATTGCTTCTGTCAACAATTTCCAACCACTCCAATCGTCTTCAGCAAGTCCATCCTCAATTGAAATAATTGGGTATTTATTTGCCCAATTTTTCCAATAATCAACCATTTCAGAAGGTGACATAACATCACCTGTTGACTCAAAAATATACTTGTCTTTACCTGTATCATAAAATTCAGAAGCTGCAGCATCCAGAGCAATATAAACATCTTCACCTGGCTTAAAGCCTGCTTTTTCTATTGCTTCAATAACAACTTGAATAGCCTCCTCGTTACTGCCAAGACTTGGTGCAAATCCACCTTCGTCTCCAACATTTGTAGACATTCCCTTGGATTTCAAAACTTCTTTCAAGTGATGAAAAATTTCAGTCCCCCATCTCAAGCCTTCTGAAAAAGAAGAAGCTCCAAACGGCATAACCATGAATTCTTGAATATCGATAAGATTATCAGCATGTGAGCCACCGTTCAAAATGTTCATCATAGGAACTGGAAGTGTATTAGCTCCAACACCTCCAACATATTGAAACAAGCTCAAATCTGCTTCTTGAGCTGCCGCTTTTGCAGCTGCTAATGACACTCCTAGAATTGCATTTGCTCCAAGATTAGATTTATTTTCAGTACCATCAAGAGCTAAAAGGATTTGGTCGATTTTCTTTTGATTAAAAACATCTATTCCATTCAAAGCTTCGTCAATAAGTGTGTTCACATTATTAACCGCTTTTAAAACACCTTTCCCTAGATATACTCCTTTATCTCCATCACGCAATTCAACCGCTTCGTGTATGCCAGTTGATGCGCCTGAAGGAACAGCTGCGCGGCCTAAAATGCCACTTACTGTAATTACGTCAACTTCAACGGTTGGGTTTCCTCGAGAATCTAATATTTGTCGTCCGATTATTCTAGCGATATAACTCATGCCTTGTTATTTTTCAAATTATCAATAAACTGGTCGAATAAATATCGTGAATCGTGTGGACCAGCAGATGCTTCAGGGTGATATTGAACAGAAAATATTGGTCTGTTTTTAAACCCTATTCCAGCTACACTCTGATCATTCAAATGTATATGTGTTATTTCAATTTCCGAATGGTTGTTCGCGCTTTCGAATTCAATTACAAATCCATGATTTTGGGAAGTAATTTCACCTTTACCTGTTTTTAAATTCTTCACAGGGTGATTTATTCCTCTATGACCTAGAAACATTTTTTCTGTTTTAAGTCCTTGTGAAAGGCCAAGAATTTGATGACCTAAACAAATTCCAAAAACAGGTTTTCCATCGTTTACAATTTCACCTACAAGCTTGATTGCTTCTGGCATTGCAGATGGGTCGCCAGGTCCATTGGACAGCATGTATCCGTCTGGTGAAAAAGAATCAAGTTCAGATTTTGTTGCATTATGGGGGAAAACTTTCACATGGCATCCTCGTTCTACTAAACAACGAACAATGTTTTTCTTTACGCCAAAGTCTACTAATGAAACTTTAAAAGTTGGATTGTCAGGCTTCACTTCAAATGATTCTTTTGTGCTCACTCGTGATGACAGCTCCAAACCTTCCATAGAAGGAACTTTGCTTAATTCACCTTTTAAGAATTCAACATCTAAGTTCTCCGATGAAATAATTGCGTTCATAGCGCCTTTACTTCTAATGTAGCGAACTAAAGCTCTTGTATCAACATCTGAAATACCAACCGTTTCGTTATGAATCATGTAATCATCCAAAGACGAAAAAGCGGATTTGCGAGAATATCCTTCCGAGAATTTTTTAGTGACCAAGCCTGAGATCTTTATTCCATCAGACTCGATTTCTTCACTCTGCACGCCATAGTTTCCTATGTGCGCTGTATTCATAATTAGAATTTGACCAAGATAAGAGGGGTCAGTAAATACTTCTTGGTATCCTGTCATACCCGTATTAAATGCAATCTCACCGGTTGCGAGTCCAATTTTACCGGTTGCAATTCCTTCAAAAACAGTTCCATCTTCGAGCATTAAAATTGCAGGTTTCTTTCCTTCCATTTGGCTAAATTTTTGCCAAAATTACAAATCTAGTTTTGTTAAACCAATATTTAAAGTGGTTTCCTTTTACAACTTTTGGAAAGGTTTTGAACAATTCGTTACTTTTAAGGGTTAAATGAATGTTAATTTTGGGTTAGAAATCCAAGAATCAAGTTTGTTTCATGCGAAACGTAGAATTTATATTTTTTTCAAAATCAAATTTTCTTTAATTTCACGGAAAGAATTATTATAAATAACCGTTACAACTATGAATAAATTCACAAAGTATTTACTCCTTTTTTCTTTACTATTAACTACTATTACCGGATTTTCTCAAAGCAAATACTCGTTTGAATTTCAAGGCAATACAATTAAAATCCCAGAAAACCATACTTCTATTGATTGGACAACAATTCCTCAGTATAACGGCGGTCATTATGTTTGGATGCAATTTTTTAACACGCCAAACCAAGCTATACAGAATGAATTAAAGATTAACGGTGTTCAATTACTTAGCTACATTTCAAACAGCACATATTTGGCTTTTGTGCCCAGTTCGTTGTCAAAAAAAACATTGTCATCTAATGGCTTGAGGGGCATATTGATTCCTACATCCAATCTGAAGATGACTTCTAGTTTGCGAAATGGAGAAGTTGACAATTGGGCAATTAACGGAAATAAAATTTTGTTAACAGCCATGCTTTACGAAAATATTAGCCTTGAATCTGCCCTTGCCGAGCTCGCTTCAAAGAACGTTGTAATAACTGAACAACACAAGGGTTCTCATGTTGTTACTGTTTCCATTTCACAATCCGATTTAGAAACTATTGCTACTCTTCCATACATTCAATGGATAGAACAAATTTCAGCTCCAGGAGAGAAAGAAGATACACGTGGAAGAAGTTTACATCGTTCAAGTAACTTAGACACCCAAACTGGAGCCGGCAGAAACTACACTGGAGATGGTATTGGTGTTCTTGTTCGTGACGACGGCATTGTAGGCCCGCATATTGATTTTCAAGGAAGAATTGATAATTCTGGTGCAAATACAACAGGACAAACTCACGGTGATGGTGTTGCTGGCATTATGGCTGGCGCAGGAAATCTTGACCCGACGATGCGAGGAATGGCGGCTGGAAGCGATGTTTACGTTTCAAATTACACTTCAAATTTTCTTGACGGTGTTACCACAACTTTAATTAACTCAGGAACTGTTCAAATTACAAATTCGTCTTATGGCGATGGTTGCAACGGGGGTTACACCACAGGAACTCAAACTGTAGATCAACAGATAAGAACTATCCCTACCCTACTTCATGTTTTTTCTGCAGGAAATAGTGGAACAACAAATTGCAACTATGGTGCAGGCGGTGATTGGGGCAATATAACAGGTGGTCACAAACAAGGTAAGAATGTAATTGCAACAGCAAACGTATTTTTTGATGGTTCACTTGTTAATTCTAGTTCGCGCGGTCCCGCATACGATGGAAGAATAAAACCAGATATTGCCGCAAATGGTCAAAATCAATTTTCCACTAATGAAAATAACACATATATGTCTTTTGGTGGAACATCCGGCGCCTCGCCAGGAATTGCAGGCATTTCCGCTCAATTATACGAAACTTACGCTGATTTACATACAGGATCATTACCACAATCGGCACTAATAAAAGCTGCATTGTTAAATACCGCAAATGACTATGGCAATGTTGGACCGGACTATAAATTTGGTTGGGGAATTGTTAACGGTTTGCGCGCAGCAAAACTAATTGAAGACAATCGTTACTTGAGTTCTACTGTTGCCAATGGTATAACGAATAATCATTCTATCACAGTTCCTGCAGGAACAAACCAGGTGCGCTTTATGGTATATTGGAGTGATCCAGCAGCCACACCAGGAGTTACAACATGCTTAGTTAATGACTTAGATTTAACAGTTGTAAATACCTCAAGTACAACCTTATTTCCGTGGATATTGGATCCAACACCAACTTCAACGGCATTAAACACTCCTGCTACAACCGGTGCTGATCACTTAAACAATATGGAGCAAGTCCTGATAAACAATCCAACAGCTGGCACTTATACCATTAATATAAGTGGTTTCAATGTTCCCATGGGCCCGCAAGAGTATTTTATTGTTTATGAAATTATCCAACAAAAAGTAACAGTTACCTACCCGAATATGGGTGAAAGCTTTGTTCCGGGAGAAATAGAATCAATTCATTGGGATGCCGTAAACACAGCGGGTTCCTTTGTTTTGGAATTTTCAACGAACAATGGCACGAGTTGGAACAACATAGCAACAGTTTCAGCAAATACTACAAATTACGGATGGACTATCCCAAATACAGTTACAGGTAGTGCTAAAATTCGTGTTACTAACGGAGCGAATGTCGATGTAAGTGATGATGTGTTTTCTATTGCTCCTTTGGTGTTAAACCAACAGATCACACAAGTTTGCCCAGACAGTGCAAAGTTCACGTGGACCGCAGTAGTTAATGCTGAAAGTTATGATTTGTACATTCTAGGAACGAAATACATGGAGGTCGCCGGGACAAGTGGGACAGTAAACGTTACCATTCCAGTAACTAGTCCATTTAATCCTATTTGGTACGCAGTTGTCGCAAAAAATAATAGTTTAAGCTGGAAAGGTCGCAGATCTATTGCTAGTTATTACCCAGGAGGTTTGCTCAATTGTAGCCTGTCGAATGATGTTGAGATGACTAGCATAAATAACTCAGGGGGTGACTTTTCATCTGCTTGCAATGGTGGAATTCCAGCTCAAGTTTCGGTAACGATTACAAATAGCGGAATCAACAGTCAATCGAATTTCCCTGTTTCTTATCAAATTAATTCCAATACGCCTGTTATAGAAACATATATGGGAACAATTGCTTCTGGTGCGCAAGCAAACTACACGTTTACTGCAGCAGCCACTGGCTTCACGAATGGCCCAACGACTTTAACTTGCACTGTTTCTCTTTCTGGAGATCAAATTGCATCTAACGATACGCAAGTACTCTCATTCTTTAATCAAACAATGGCATCTACTACACCTTTTATCGAAACCTTCGACCCATCTGGTATTTCTGGTTTGTGGACGATCATTAATCCTGATGGCGCGACTACTTGGGAGCTTGATAATATTGTAGGTAGCTCCGGAACAAGTACAAATGCTTATGCCGTTAATCATTTCGCTTACAACAATGCAGCAGGAAATGAAGACATAATCGAAACAGAGCTTTTTGATTTGGGAGGAAGCAATGCTACTTTAACTTTTGATTTAGCAAAAGCACAATACAGTGCTACTTACACAGACGAGCTTAGAGTCGATGTTTCAACTGATTGCGGGGCAACGTATCAAACTGTCTACCAAAAAGCTGGTAGTGCTTTAGGAACTGTTCCAAATCAAACTGGAAATTGGTCACCTGGAACTGCTAATCATTGGAGAAATGAAACGATTGATTTGAGCTCCTTTTTACCTACTACAGCAATTTTTAGATTTGTAGCAATAAATGGATACGGAAATAGCACATTCATAGACAATATTAATGTCACCTCTAATGTTGGGATACAAGAAAGTCAGAATATTGAATTCTCTATTTTCCCAAATCCTACAAACGGAACAGCTACCATTCGCTTATCAAATGAGACGGAAATAGCTGGAATTAAACTGACAAATCAATTGGGACAAGTACTCAAAGTAATAAATTCAGATCAAATAGACGGTAAAGAAATCACGGTCGATTTAAATCAATTTGAAAGAGGTGTTTATCTTATTTCGATCTATTCTGAAGGTAAAATAATTACGAAAAGGATAGTTAAAAATTAAACGTAAAAAAGTAAAATCATAAGGCACCTTGAGAATTCAAGGTGCTTTTTTTATGCAGAATAAATTTAATGAATTTTGTACTCAGGTGCCTTTGGGTTTCAATAAAACAAATTTACATTTAGACCTTACAAAGACGAGGTCAATATGATAAAATCAGGAACATTAAAGACAAATTATTTGAGCTTTTGACGTATTCTTTTTAGATAAAGTCAATTTTGAAAATTACATCAAGATATTTAGTGAGGTAGTCTTTGTAGTCAAGCTATTTGAAAATTTCACCTATTAAATGAACCTGAATTAATTATTCATTGTATCAGTATTGAAATTATTTTGATCGGTCATACCTTTTTTAGTCGAATACCAATAATACAAATATAATTTCTTGCACAAAAAAAGGCATCCCTTTAGGAATGCCTTTTTTAAATACTTGTTAAACAATGGACATATCCAGGTTTCCCTGTGTCCATTTTTTTACTTTAGATTTTTTCTGTATCGTCAGCATCTAGTGCTTCAGAAGTTGGATCTTCAGTTGCTGGAACTTCAGCGGTTGTAGTAGCTTCCTCAATAACTTCAGCAGTTGCCTCAGTTTTAGCTTCAGTTGCTTCTTCAACTACCTCTGCAGTTGTTTCTTCTGTACTAACATTGTCTTCAGTTTTCTTTGCTCCACCTCTTCGAGAACGACGAGTATTTTTCTTCGTTCCTTCGTTCGTGTACAACTCGTTGAAGTCAACCAATTCGATCATACACATTTCTGCGTTATCACCCAATCGATTTCCTAAACGGATGATACGAGTGTATCCTCCTGGACGATCTGCAATTTTTGGAGCGATATCGCGGAACAATTCCGTAACGATATCTTTATTTTGAAGATGCTTAAATACTTCTCTTCTTGAATGTGTAGAATCTGTTTTTGCTCTTGTCAAAATTGGTTCTACGTATACTCTCAATGCTTTCGCTTTTTCAACTGTAGTGTTGATCCGCTTGTGCAATAATAGAGAGCTCGCCATATTAGATAGCATCGCCTTTCTGTGCGCTGTTTTTCTACCTAAATGATTGAATTTTTTACCGTGTCTCATCTCAATATTTTAAATGCTGTTCTTAATCTCTATCCAATTTGTACTTGGCAACGTTCATACCGAAATTCAAACCTTTGTTATCCACTAAGTCTTCCAACTCAGTCAATGATTTTTTACCAAAGTTTCTAAATTTCAATAAGTCGTTTTTGTTGTAGGATACCAAATCACCCAATGTTTCTACGTCTGCTGCTTTCAAACAATTCAATGCACGTACGGATAAATCCATGTCCACTAACTTTGTTTTCAACAATTGACGCATGTGCAATGAAGTTTCATCGAATTCTTCTGTTTCTGCTTTCACTTCGCTATCCAATGTGATACGCTCATCAGAGAATAACATAAAGTGATGAATCAAAATTTTCGCTGCTTCTTTCAACGCTTCTTTCGGATGAATTGAGCCATCCGTTTGAATTTCTAAAACCAATTTTTCATAATCAGTTTTTTGTTCAACACGGAAGTTTTCAATTGCAAACTTTACATTTTTAATAGGTGTAAAGATTGAATCAATAAAGATCGTACCGAAAGCTGGGTTGCCCGTTTTGTTTTCGTCAGCTGGAACATAACCACGACCTTTAATGATCGTCAATTCCATTTCAATTTTAACTGAAGATTCCATGTTACAAATCACCATATCAGGATTTAAAACTTGGAATGCAGACGTAAACTTACCTAAATCACCAGCAGTCAATTTATCTTGACCAGAAATAGAAACCATTACAGTTTCACTATCTATACCTTCGATTTGTTGTTTGAAACGAACTTGTTTTAAGTTCAATACGATCTCAGTAACGTCCTCAACTACACCTTTGATAGTTGTAAACTCATGATCCGCTCCTTCTAGTCGAACCGAAGCAATCGCGAAACCTTCTAAAGAAGAAAGCAAGATTCGACGCAAGGCATTACCAACGGTGATACCATAGCCCGGCTCCAATGGACGGAATTCAAATTGTCCGTGATGCTCATCGGACTGAATCATAATTACCTTGTCAGGTTTTTGGAAATCTAAAATTGCCATGTTAATGCTTTGTTTATTATTTAGAATATAATTCGACGATCAACTGCTCCTTGATCGTTTCAGGGATCATTTCTCTTGCCGGTAAGCTTAAATATTTCCCAGACATGTCTGAAGAATTCCAATCTAACCAATCGTATTTTTTATTTGTTGAACTCAACGATTCATTGATAGATTCCAAAGATTTAGATTTCTCACGAACCCCAATAACGTCACCAATTTTCACTTGGTATGAAGGAATGTTCAAGATTTCACCGTTCACAGTAATGTGTTTATGTGAAACCAATTGACGAGCACCACTTCTTGAAGGAGAAACTCCTAAACGGTACACTGTGTTATCCAAACGAGTTTCACAAAGTTGCAACAAGTTTTCACCTGTAATACCTTTCATTCGTGAAGCGTGCTCAAACATATTTGAGAACTGACGTTCTAAAATACCGTAAGTGTATTTCGCTTTTTGTTTTTCTGTCAACTGAATTGCGTATTCAGATTGCTTTCCGCCACGTCTCTTGTTAGGACCATGTTGTCCTGGACCGTAAGCTCTTTTGTCTAACGCTTTATCTGGACCAAAGATTGGATCTTTGAAACGACGGGCGATTTTTGATTTTGGACCTATATATCTTGCCATTTTATTTGTTATTTGGAGTACTCATGAATTAAGGCTTTCCTTCGACGAATATTTATCTCCTATTATTAATTAAAAAATTATACTCTTCTCTTCTTTGGAGGACGACATCCGTTGTGCGGAAGTGGAGTAACATCAATTATTTCAGTTACTTCGATTCCTGCATTGTGTAAAGAACGGATAGCAGACTCACGTCCTCCTCCTGGTCCTTTGACATAAACTTTTACTCGACGTAATCCGAAGTCATGTGCTTCTTTTGCGCAATCCTCAGCAGCAACTTGTGCAGCATATGGAGTGTTCTTTTTAGAACCGCGGAAGCCTTTTTTACCAGCACTAGACCAAGATATTACTTGACCAGCGTTGTTTGTCAAAGAGATAATTACGTTGTTGAAGGTAGCTTGAATATGCGCTTCACCAGTCGCTTCTACTTTGACATTCTTCTTCTTTTTTTGATTCGCTTTTGCCATTGTTATTTATTATTTAGTCACTTTTTTCTTGTTAGCAACTGTTTTTCTTCTTCCTTTTCTCGTACGAGAATTGTTTTTGGTTCTCTGACCTCTCAACGGTAAACCAGCACGGTGTCTGATTCCTCTGTTACAACCGATATCCATCAAACGTTTGATGTTCAATTGTACTTCAGAACGCAAGGCTCCTTCTACTTTGATTTCGTTCACCGCGTTACGGATTAATGATAACTGATCATCATCCCAATCTTGAACTTTCACATTTTCATCGATTTTACTAACGCTAAGAATTTTCTTTGCGTTGCTTCTTCCGATTCCATAGATGTACGTCAATCCGATTACACCTCTTTTGTTTTTTGGTAAGTCTATACCTGCAATACGTGCCATATCTTTCTAAATTACCCTTGTCTTTGTTTCAACTTCGGGTTTTTTTTGTTTATAACATAAACCCGCCCTTTTCTCTTAACGATCTTGCAATCCACAGATCTTTTTTTAACTGAAGCTCTAACTTTCATTATTTCTTTCTTTTTAGGTTTAACACCTATTTGTATCTAAATGATATTCTCCCTTTCGTCAAATCGTAAGGAGACATTTCAACTTTCACTCTATCACCAGGTAAAATTTTAATGTAGAACATTCTCATTTTACCTGAAATATGCGCTGTAATAACGTGACCGTTCTCAAGTTCAACTCTAAACATTGCGTTTGAGAGTGCCTCGATAATTACACCGTCTTGTTCTATTGATGATTGTTTTGCCATATCTTAAAATCCTGATAATTCTCCTTGCGTACGTCTTCCTCGGATTTTTGAACCTTCCATCAAACCATCCATATGTCTATTCAACAAGTAAGATTCAATTTGTTGTAAAGTATCCAAAACAACACCCACCATAATCAATAAAGAAGTTCCTCCAAAGAACATTGCGAATGAGTCATTTACACCAGCTAATTTTGCAATTGCTGGAATAACTGCGATAATCGCAAGGAACAAAGATCCAGGGAAAGTAATTCTTGACACCAAAGTGTCAATATAATTCGCTGTTTCCTCTCCTGGACGAACCCCTGGGATAAATCCACCTGATTTTTTCAAATCATCTGCGATTTTACGTGGGTTAATCATAATAGCTGTGTAGAAGTATGTGAATACGATAATCAACACTGCTAACAACACATTGTAACTAACTCCGTAAACATCACCAAGAGTTCGTTGGATAAATCCACCTTCACCACCGGCAAACATCATTACGGGGATAGTCATAATTGCTTGCGCAAAGATGATTGGCATTACACCACTTGCATTTACCTTAATGGGCAAATAGTTACGCGCACCTTGATCATTAACTTCTCTTGAACCAACTACTTTTTTAGCTGTATTCAAAGGAACTCTTCGAACGCCTTGAACGATTAGAACGGTTACAAGAACGACAAGCATAAATGCTATGATTTCCAATAAGATTTTAATCAAATTACCTGAAGACATAGCTAAACCAACTTCAGCTGTAAATGCTCCTGGTAAACGAGATAAGATTCCTACAGTAATCAATAACGAAATACCATTTCCAATTCCATTATCCGTAATACGCTCTCCCAACCAAACAGCAAACATTGCACCTGCAACTAGAACGATGATGGTTTGAGCCCACCAAAAAGTTCCAGCATCAACTGGTAATGCGCCTTTACTTTGCACATACAAGGCTAAGTAACCTGGCGCTTGCAATGCACAGATTACTATGGTTAAAATACGAGTATAGTTATTGATTCGTTTTCTACCAGACTCACCTTCATTTTGCATTTTTTGAACAGCAGGAACTGCCATTCCTAACAATTGCATAATAATCGATGCACTAATGTAGGGCATGATACCAAGCGCCATGATAGACGCATTCGTAAATCCTCCGCCAGAGAACAAGGAAAGAAGCGTTTCTAGGGCATTTTGATCCCCCGCAGCTTGCGCTCTTTCCAAGGCAGCGTAATCTACGCCTGGTAAAATTATAAACGACCCAATTCTGTAAACAAGTATAAGTACTAATGTAAAGATAATCCTTTTTCTTAGCTCTTCTACTTTCCAGATGTTCTTAATATTCTGTATAAAACGTTTCATTCTTTAAAAAAATGTTGGCAAAGTTAATTAGATTTCCGAACAATTCCCACCTTGTGCCTCAATTGTTGCTTTCGCAGTTTGAGAAAACTTATGTGCGGTAATGTTTATTTTTACTTTCAACTCACCTCTACCAAGGATTTTCACTAACTCATTGTTACCTACTAAGCCATTTTCTTTTAACACCTCAGGTGTTATTTCAGTTACACTTTTTCTGTCAATTAACGACTGAATTATGTCTAAGTTGATTGCTTTATACTCTACTCTGTTGATATTTTTAAAGCCAAACTTAGGCACTCGTCGTTGCAAAGGCATTTGACCTCCTTCGAAACCTACTTTTTTGCTGTAACCTGATCTTGATTTTGCTCCTTTGTGCCCTCGAGTCGAAGTTCCACCGTGCCCTGATCCTTGACCACGCGCGATTCTTTTTGAACTTTTTACCGAACCTTTAGCTGGAGTTAAATTATGTAAACTCATGTTAAATCCGTTTTTATTATTCTACTTAACTACTTCAAGTAGATGTTGTACCTTATTGATCATTCCTAGGATCTGTGGATTAGACTCTTTTTCAATTGTCTGATTCAATTTTGAAAATCCTAACGCTTTAATCGTAGCTTTTTGGTCAGCTGGGCGCTTAATAGCGCTTCTCACTTGCTTAATTTTTATTGTAGCCATTGTGTATACTATTAACCGTTAAAAACTTTATCCAAACTAATACCTCTTTGTTTCGCTACGGAAACTGCATCTCTCATGTTTGACAATGCCTCTATTGTTGCTTTAACCACGTTGTGCGGGTTAGAAGAACCTTGAGATTTTGCTAATACATTGTGAACACCAACGCTTTCCAATACAGCACGCATCGCACCACCTGCGATAACACCTGTACCTTCTGAAGCTGGTTTAAGAAGGATCTCTGCACCACCGTATTTTGCTTTTTGCATATGTGGAACAGTACCTCTTAAAATCGGAACACGAATTAAATTCTTTTTCGCATCGTCGATACCTTTAGTAATTGCTTCGGTAACTTCCTTAGCTTTTCCTAAACCGTGACCTACGATTCCGTTTTCATCACCTACTACAACTATCGCAGAGAAAGAGAATGTGCGTCCTCCTTTCGTAACTTTCGTTACACGGTTTATTGCTACCAACTTATCTTTAAGCTCGGTATCAGCAGATTTTACTCTATTGTTTATTTTTCCTGCCATCTCTTAAAATTTTAAACCGCCTTCTCTTGCTGAGTCAGCCAATGATTTTACTCTACCGTGATATAAGTATCCGTTACGATCGAACACAACAGACTCTACACCGGCTTTGATTGCTTTTTCGGCTAATTCTTTCCCTACAACTTGTGCTTGCTCAGACTTGTTTTTCTTCTCAACAGCTTTGTTTTTGTATGTAGAGGCAGAAGCCAAAGTAACACCTTTTGAATCGTCAATTATCTGTGCGTAGATTTGTTTGTTACTACGGAATACAGAAAGACGAGGTGTTTTTGAAGTTCCAGTAATTTTCTTACGGATTCTTCGCTTGATTTTTGCTCTTCTTTTTAATTTGCTAAATGCCATGATTTCATGAAATTAATTATTTTTTACCTGCAGCTTTTCCAGCTTTTCTTCTGATTTCTTCACCTAAGAATCTCACACCTTTTCCTTTGTATGGTTCTGGTTTACGAAGGGAACGAATCTTGGCAGCAACCTGACCCAAAAGTTGTTTATCGTATGATTCCAATGTAATCACTGGAGCCTTACCCTTTTGTGTATCTGCAGATACCTTAACTTCACTAGGAATGTTCATCACAATTGGATGTGAGTAACCTAAAGCCAAATCTAACATTTGACCTTGCGTTGTTGCACGGAAACCTACTCCAATTACTTCTAATTCCTTTTTAAACCCTTCTGAAACACCAATAATCATATTGTTCACTAATGAACGATACAAGCCGTGTTTTGCACGGTGATTAGGGGCATCTGATTCGCGGCTAAAAGTGACAGTTCCTTCTTCAACAGACAAAGTAACACATGAATCGATATCTTGTGTTAATTCGCCTTTAGGTCCCTTAACGGTAACAATTGTACCGTTCACTTTTACTTCTACACCACTCGGGATGTTTACTGGGGATTTACCTATCCTTGACATTTTTACTTCTTGTTAAAGATTAATATACGTAGCAAAGCACTTCACCACCTACGTTTTCTTGTTTCGCTTGTTTGTTGGTAATAACACCATGTGAAGTCGAAATGATAGCAATACCCAAGCCATTCAATACACGCGGCATTGCAGTTGAGCTACTATATTTTCTCAATCCTGGACGAGAAGCTCTTTGCAATTTAGTAATTGCTGGAACTTTCGTTGATGGATTGTACTTCAAAGCGATTTTAATCATACCTTGTTTACTATCATCTTCGAACTTGTAGTTCAAGATGTACCCTTGATCAAACAAAATTTGCGTCATCGCTTTTTTTGTATTTGAAGCAGGGATTTCTACAACTTTTAACCCAGCCGAACTTGCGTTACGGATACGGGTTAAAAAATCTGCTATAGGATCTGTAGTCATATTGTTTTCCTATTAATTTCTAATTACCAACTCGCTTTCTTCACTCCTGGGATTTTCCCATCAAGTGCCATTTCACGGAAAGTTACCCTTGAAATTCCAAACTGACGCATGTAACCTCTAGGTCGTCCAGTCAAACCACAACGATTGTGCAGACGCACTTTCGAACCGTTTGCTGGCAACTTTTGAATTGCCATCATAGCATCCCATTTCGCTTGTACAGCTTCATCAGATGTGTCACTTGATTTCAAGACTTTCGTTAACTCTGCACGCTTTGAAGCGTCACGAGCTACCATTCTTTCTCTTTTGCGCTCACGCGCTTTCATTGATTCTTTTGCCATCTCTTCTTATTTTTTTATGAATGGGAATCCAAATGCATCCAACAAAGCGTTTCCTTCTTCATCCGTTGCGGCAGTCGTTACAAATGTAATGTCCATACCTAGGATGCGATTCGTTTTGTCGATATCGATTTCTGGGAAAATGATGTGTTCTTTAATACCTAAATTAAAGTTTCCACGACCATCAAAACCTTTTGGGTTAATTCCACGGAAATCACGAGTTCTCGGCAAAGCCACAGAGATCAAACGATCTAAGAATTCATACATTCTATCTCCGCGCAAAGTAACTTTCGTTCCAATTGGCATTCCTTTTCTTAATTTGAAGTTCGAGATATCTTTTTTAGAGATCGTCGTAATTGCTTTTTGACCAGCAATTCTAGACAACTCTTCAGCGGCAGTGTCGATCAATTTCTTGTCAGCTACTGCTTCACCCATACCTTGGCTCAAAACTATTTTCGTCAATCTGGGCACACGCATTACTGACGTGTACTCAAATTTTTTCGTCAATGCTGGAATAATCTCAGCACTGTACATTTCCTTCATTCTTGGTTGTGTACTCATTACTTGACCTCCTCTCCTGATTTTTTAGAAAAACGGACTAATTTCCCGTCTTTGTTCAATTTACGTCCTGTACGAGAAGCTTCACCATTCACTACTAACATCAAGTTAGAGATGTGAATTGTTCCTTCTTTCTCTACGATTCCACCTTGAGGATCTGCTGCACTTGGTTTACTGTGTTTCTTGATCATTTTCAGACCTTCCACAGATGCACGTAATGATTTACGATCAACCGTTAGAACTTTTCCTTCTTGGCCTAATGCTTCACCTGCTAATACCTTAACGGTGTCGCCTACTTTAATATGTAATTTCTTTTGCATGATTTACGTTTTTAAAGTACTTCGGGAGCCAATGAAACAATCTTCATATAATTGTTTTCACGTAGCTCACGAGCAACTGGTCCAAAAATACGGGTTCCTCTCATTTCTCCCGTTGGATTTAATATAACGCAAGCGTTATCATCAAATCGAATGTAAGAACCATCAGCACGACGTACTTCTTTTTTGGTTCTTACAATTACCGCCTTGGCAACCTGTCCTTTTTTAACAGCTCCAGAGGGCATTGCACTCTTAACAGCAACGACAATTTTATCACCCACGGATGCATAACGACGTTTTGTACCTCCTAAAACACGGATACACAAAACTGTTTTTGCTCCTGAGTTGTCTGCTACTGCAAGTCTTGATTCTTGTTGTATCATTACTAAAAATTATTTAGCTTTTTCGACAATTTCTACTAATCTCCAGTTCTTCAATTTACTCAAAGGTCTGGTTTCCATAATCCGTACGGTATCACCTACGTTGCACTCGTTCTTCTCATCGTGCGCGAAAAATTTGGAAGTTTTCTTAACGAATTTTCCATATTTCGGGTGTTTTACCCTTCTTTCTACTGCAACGACGATTGACTTGTCCATTTTATCGCTAGTTACGACACCGACACGGTCTTTTCTTAAATTACGCTTTTCTTCCATTTTCAAGACAATTATGCTGTGGCCGTAGCCACTGCTTCACGTTTTGTTAATTCAGTTTTCAAACGAGCAATTGTTCGTCTCATTCCACGAATTTGAATTGGGTTTTCCATAGGAGAAACGCCATGTCCTAATTTCGTTTTCATCAATTTATCTGATAAGTTGGAAATCTCTGTTTGAACGTCCTTGTCGGAAAGCTTGTTGATTTCTTGCTGTTTCATTTCTTAACTTATTTACCTACTGGTTTAACATAATCGTTGCGAACAACGAATTTACACTTCACCGGCATTTTCTGAGCTGCCAATCGAAGTGCTTCTTTAGCTACTTCGTAAGGAACACCGTCCGCTTCAAACATGATGCGTCCTGGTTTAACTACAGCTACCCAGTGACTTGGAGCACCTTTACCTTTACCCATACGAACTTCCGCGGGTTTTGAAGTAACGGGTTTGTCAGGGAAAATACGGATCCACACTTTACCTTCACGCTTCATAAATCGGGTTACCGCGATACGTGACGCTTCGATTTGGCGTGATGTGATCCATCCTGGCTCCAAAGTTTTCAATCCAAAAGATCCGAAAGCGATAGTGCTCCCTCTATGGGCCATACCTGTATTTCGTCCTTTTTGAACTCTTCTAAATTTGGTTCTTTTTGGTTGTAACATCTTTTTAGACTTTTACCTTGTTCTTACTTCTTCTTTCTTTTCATACCTGGACCTCCACCTGGACGACGATTTCCACCTTGAGAGTTACCTCCTTTAGCGTTTGTCATTCCAATGTTTGGTGAAAGGTCTCTCTTACCATATACTTCGCCTTTGCAAATCCACACTTTGATTCCCAAACGTCCGTAAGTAGTATGTGCTTCAGAAAGAGCATAATCGATGTCAGCTCTGAACGTATGTAACGGAGTACGTCCATCCTTGTACATCTCTGATCGCGCCATCTCTGCGCCATTCAAACGTCCGGAGATCTTAACTTTGATTCCTTCAGCTCCCATGCGCATAGTACTTGCGATAGACATTTTGATTGCACGTCTAAACGAAATACGTGCCTCCAGTTGACGAGCGATACCATCAGCCACTAAACGAGCATCCAACTCTGGACGTTTTATCTCGAAAATGTTGATTTGAATCTCTTTTTTCGTCAATTTTTTTAATTCTTCTTTTAGTTTGTCAACTTCTTGACCGCCTTTTCCGATGATAACACCTGGTCGAGCCGTGTTGATAGTAACGGTAACTAATTTAAGTGTACGTTCGATAATCACTTTCGAAATACTTGCTCTCGATAAACGAGCACCAAGGTATTTACGAATTTTATGATCCTCAATGATTTTGTCACCATAATTATCACCACCGTACCAGTTAGAATCCCATCCGTGGATGAAACCTAATCTATTTCCAATTGGATTTGCTTTTTGTCCCATTTTCTACTTCTTATTTGGTTCCATCAATGGTGATGGTTACGTGATTTGATCTCTTTCTAACTCGGTGAGCTCTACCTTGAGGAGCAGCTTGGATACGTTTTAGCATCGCGCCGCCGCCTACTTCAATAGAACGTACAACTAAGTTTTCTTCTTCAATATTCTTGCCTTCATTCTTTTGTTCCCAGTTCGATATTGCTGAACGCAATAACGTACCTAAACTTTTAGAGGCATTTTTTGAATTGTATTGCAATATGTTAAGAGCTTTATTTACTTCTACTCCCCTTACAAGATCTGCAACTAATCTCATCTTTCTTGGAGCGATAGGAGAGTCATTCAATTTCGCAAATGCGATTGACTTGTTGTCTTCCTTTATTTTCTCTGCTCTTAATCTTTTTCTAGCACCCATGATATTTGCTATTTAAAATCTATCTTTTTTTATCTTTCTTGTTCCCTCCATGGCCACGGAAATTTCGTGTAGGTGAAAACTCACCTAACTTGTGTCCTACCATATTCTCGGTAACATAAACTGGAATAAACTTATTCCCGTTGTGAACGGCAAAAGTTAATCCTACGAAGTCTGGCGTAATAGTAGAGGCTCTTGACCATGTTTTGATCACAGCTTTACTACTCGATGCTTGTGCTTCATCCACTCTTATCATTAACTTGTAATGAACAAATGGTGGTTTTTTCAACGAACGACTCATACTCTACTTATTTTTTCTTCTTTCGACGATTAACTTATCTGAATATTTCTTCTTGTCTCTAGTTTTGTATCCTTTAGCAGGAATACCATTTCGAGATCTTGGGTGACCACCTGAGTTTTTACCCTCACCACCACCCATTGGGTGATCAACAGGGTTCATAACCACACCACGTACTCGTGGACGACGACCTAACCAACGAGAGCGACCAGCTTTACCGGACACCACCAAGTTATGTTCAGAGTTCGAAACAGAACCGATTGTTGCCATACATGTTTGCAAAATTAATCTGATTTCACCAGACGGCATTTTGATAGATGCATAACGACCATCACGAGCGTTTAGTTGTGCGTACGTTCCCGCACCACGAGCGATTGCTCCACCTTTACCAGGCGTCAATTCAATGTTATGAATTACTGTACCTAGAGGGATTGCACTTAAGAAAAGTGTATTCCCTACATTCGGAGCTGCTTCTTGACCAGAAACTACTGTATCACCTACCTTCAATCCATCCGGTGCAATGATATAACGTTTCTCTCCATCAGCATAGAACAACAAAGCGATACGTGCCGTACGGTTTGGATCGTATTCGATCGTTTTAACCGTAGCTGGAACACCCTGCTTGTCTCTTTTAAAGTCAATGATTCGGTATTTTTGTTTATGACCACCTCCAATATAACGCATGGTCATTCTACCGTCATTGTTCCGACCTCCAGATCTTTTCTTACTAGCTACCAAGCTCTTTTCAGGAACGTTGGTAGTTACTTCAGAATAAGTACTGTTAATCTTGTGTCTTTGCCCTGGAGTTGTAGGCTTGAATTTTTTAAGACCCATTAGTTTTTATTACTTAAAAATTATTAAATAAATCAATCGTTTCTCCTTCTGCTACCGTAACAATTGCCTTTTTCCAAGGATTGCTCGGTTGCTCAACGATACCTTTATTGGTGTACTTCACCGAGGATTTTCCGCCGCCATACGTCATTGTACGAACTTTCGTTATTTGAACACCGTACATGTTCTCGACAGCTTTTTTAATTTCGATTTTATTCGCCCCTTTATCTACTACGAAAGTGAAACGGTTTTGCTTTTCGCTAGCCATTGTCGCTTTCTCTGTAATAATCGGCTTTTTGATAATTGTCTTCATCTTGAATTAATTAAGAATCTTTTCGATAATTTCTAAAGAACTCTCTGCCAAAACCACTTTACGTGCATTTAATACATCATATGTATTAAAAGAATCAGCAGTAACTACTTTTACTTTCCCTAAATTTCTTGAAGAGAAGTATACATTGTCATTTTTAGATCCAAGAATCAACAATACTTTTTGGTTTTCTAATTTTAAATTAGCCAACATTGCTTTAAACTCTTGAGTCTTTGGTGCAGTCATTTCCAAATCTTGCAAAACCATTACCGCATCATTTTTCACTTGTACAGCAAAAGCAGATTTACGCGCCAATCTTTTCAATTTTACATTCAATTTGAAGTGATAGTTTCTTGGACGAGGTCCGAAGATACGTCCACCACCTACACGAGTACCAGATTTGATACTACCCGCACGGGCACCACCAGTTCCTTTTTGTTTTTTAATCTTTCTAGTAGAACCACTAATCTCAGCTCTTTCTTTAGCCTTGTGCGTTCCTTGACGTTTGTTTGCCAAGTGTTGCTTTACATCTAAATAAATCGCGTGTTGATTTGGTTCGATACCAAAGATTCCTTCCGAAAGAGTTACTTTTTTAGAAGTCGCTTTTCCTGTTGCGTCAAATACTTTTACTTCCATTATTTCTCAATTAATACGGTTGAACCTTTAGCTCCTGGGATAGAACCTTTAATTACAATCATGTTTCTGTCTGTCATAACTTTCAAAACTTGAAGGTTTTCCATCATAACTCTTTTGTTCCCCATTTGACCCGCCATGCGCATTCCTTTGAATACACGTGCTGGATAAGAACAAGCTCCGATGGCTCCTGGAGCACGAAGTCTATTATGTTGACCGTGTGTCGCTTGACCCACCCCAGCAAAATTATGACGACGAACTACCCCTTGGAAACCTTTTCCTTTTGAAGTTCCTACTACATCAACGAACTCACCTTCTGCGAAAACATCAACATTGATGATGTCTCCAAGGTTTACATTTTCAAAGCCTTTAAACTCCGCCAAACGTGATTTTGGAGTTGTATTCGCTTTCTTGAAGTGCCCTTTTAACGCATTTGGAGTGTTTTTTTCTTTACGCTCCCCAAACCCGATTTGAACTGCCTCGTAACCGTCTCGATCTTGTGTCTTTACTTGTGTAACGACGCAAGGACCAGCTTCTATCACTGTGCATGGCATTGCCTTACCCTCGGCACTGTAGATGCTAGTCATGCCGATTTTTCGACCTATAATTCCTGGCATACTTTATTTATTAATTATTAAACTTACTTAAACTTTTATCTCTACGTCAACCCCACTCGGCAACTCTAAACGCATAAGCGCATCTACTGTCTTCGCTGAAGATGAGTAGATATCTAACAAACGCTTGTAAGCGCAAAGTTCGAATTGCTCACGCGCCTTTTTGTTTACGTGTGGAGATCTCAATACTGTGTAAATTCTCTTGTGCGTTGGCAATGGAATTGGTCCACTAACCACGGCACCTGTAGCTTTTACAGTTTTAACAATTTTCTCTGCCGATTTGTCCACTAAATTGTGGTCATACGACTTTAATTTGATTCTAATTTTCTGGCTCATTTCTTAAAATTAAGCGGTAACTTTTCCATTCATTTTTGCAACTACCGCTTCAGCAACACTCTTAGGTGCTTCTGCGTAGTGAGAGAATTCCATTGACGATGTTGCTCGTCCAGATGAAATTGTACGTAACTGAGTTACATAACCAAACATCTCTGAAAGAGGAACATCAGCTTTCAATACTTTTGATCCATTCTTATCATCCATACCTTTCATCAATCCACGACGACGGTTAAGGTCACCAACGATATCACCCATATTTACTTCAGGCGTAATAACTTCCATTTTCATGATAGGCTCCAATAAGATTGGAGATGCTTTCTTCATGGCACTTCTATATGCCATTTTCGCACAAATCTCAAATGATAAGGCATCCGAATCCACGGCATGAAAAGATCCATCTGATAGTGTTACTTTCATTGCTTCAACAGGGAACCCAGCTAAAACTCCGTTTTTCATAGACTCCTTGAATCCTTTTTCAACTGAAGGAATAAACTCTCGAGGAATTGTACCACCTTTAATAGTAGTAATAAATTCCAATCCTGTTTTTTCAGGGTCATCTTGAGGCTCAATTTTAACAACTATGTCGGCAAATTTACCACGACCACCTGATTGTTTTTTGTAAACTTCTCGGTGGTCAACTGTTATCGTCAAATTTTCACGGTAAGTAACTTGAGGTTCACCTTGGTTCACTTCCACTTTAAATTCACGACGCAAACGGTCGATTATAATTTCTAAGTGCAATTCACCCATTCCTGAGATGATTGTTTGACCTGACTCTTGATCTGTATGAACCTGGAAAGTTGGATCTTCTTCAGCCAACTTGCCAAGACCTACACCTAGTTTATCTTGATCCGCTTGAGTTTTTGGCTCAATAGAAATTCCGATAACTGGATCTGGGAAATCCATAGATTCCAAAACGATATGTGCATTTTCAGCGCAAAGTGTATCTCCTGTTCGAATGTCTTTAAATCCAACAACTGCACCAATATCTCCAGCTCCTAACTCATCAATTTGATTTTGTTTATTTGCGTGCATCTGAAAGATACGAGAAATACGTTCTTTATTGTTTGAACGTGTATTGTAAACGTAAGATCCTGCTGGTAAAACACCTGAATAAGCACGAACGAAACATAAACGACCAACGAAAGGATCGGTTGCAATTTTAAACGCTAAACCTGCAAATGGCTCTGTAACCGAAGGCTTACGAGAAGTTGGTAAATCTGTTTTTGGATCGATTCCGTCAATTGAACCTACATCCATTGGAGAAGGTAAAATTTCCATAACCATATCCAACATCGCTTGAACACCTTTGTTTTTAAAGGCAGTACCACACATCATTGGAACAACTTTTCCAGCAATAGTTGCAGCTCTCAATGCATCTAGAATTTCTCTTTCAGTCAAAGATTCTGGATCTTCAAAATACTTTTCCATCAAAGTATCATCAAACTCAGCAACTGCTTCCAATAATTGCTCACGCAACATTTTAGCTTCTTCAATTACATCTTCTGGTATTGGAATCTCTTGGAAAGTCATTCCCATATCTTCTTCATTCCATGTTATTCCACGAAAATTAATCAAATCAACAACACCTTTGAAATCATCCTCAGCGCCAATGTTAATTTGCAATGGTAGTGCGTGGCTTCCCAACATTTCCTTCACTTGCTTACACACATTCAAGAAATCTGCACCTTGACGGTCCATTTTATTAACGAAACCAATTCTTGGAACGTTATAGTTGTTTGCCAATCTCCAATTTGTTTCAGATTGTGGCTCAACACCATCAACTGCTGAAAACAAAAAAACCAAACCATCCAATACGCGTAACGAACGATTTACCTCAACTGTAAAGTCAACGTGTCCTGGTGTATCAATAATATTTACGTGATAGTCTTGTTCACGGTATTTCCATGTAAGCGTAGTTGCAGCAGATGTAATGGTAATACCACGTTCTTGCTCTTGCTCCATCCAGTCCATAGTTGCTCCACCATCGTGAACCTCGCCTATTTTATGATTTACACCACCATAGTAAAGAATACGCTCAGTAGTTGTTGTTTTGCCCGCATCAATGTGAGCAGCAATACCGATGTTTCTTGTATATCTTAAATCTCTAGCCATTTCTAATTAAAATCTAAAATGTGAGAATGCCTTATTAGCTTCAGCCATACGCAATGTATCTTCTTTCTTTTTGAAAGCCGCTCCTTCTTCTTTCGAAGATGCGATGATCTCTGCAGCTAAACGTTGAGCCATTGTTTTTTCATTTCTTTTTCGAGCGTATCCAATCATCCACTTCATGCCAAGTGATTGTTTTCTACCTTCACGAACTGGAGTTGGTATTTGAAAAGTTGCTCCACCTACACGTCGAGAACGAACCTCAACTGAAGGAGTAATATTTTCCAATCCTTTTTTCCATACATCTAAACCTTCTTGGTCTTCGATTTTTCCATCTACGATATCAATCGCATCGTAAAAAATCTTGAACGCTAAACTTTTCTTTCCGTCTAACATCAAGTTATTTACAAACTTTGTTACCATTTCCTCTTTGAATCTTGGATCCGGAAGGATGGCAATCTTTTTGGCTTTTCTTCTTCTCATTTCTGTAAACCTTTAAATATTATTTGGACTTAGGTCTTTTTGTTCCATACTTAGAACGACGTTGAGTTCTTCCCTCAACACCAGCAGTATCTTCTGCTCCACGCACGATGTGGTAACGTACACCTGGAAGATCTTTAACTCTTCCACCACGCACTAACACCAGTGAGTGTTCTTGTAAATTGTGACCTTCACCACCAATATATGCATTGACCTCTTTACCATTGGTCAAACGCACCCTTGCTACCTTTCGCATAGCAGAGTTTGGTTTCTTAGGAGTAGTGGTGTACACACGCACACATACCCCTTTACGCTGTGGACAAGAATCAAGTGCTGCTGACTTGCTCTTTTTAACCACTGCTGTTCTGCCTTTTCGCACTAACTGTTGAATCGTTGGCATACTGTAAAAACGTTAACTTTAATTAATAATAAAACACCCCAAAACACTCTTTTAGGGGTGCAAAGATAGGAGATTAATTTTAGAAACCAAGAGCATAGATGAAAAAAGTAGTATTTTTTCACATTGATTTGTTGAGAAGCTATTATTTATAGAAAAACCATGCTCACTAAGGCTGTTTTGCACTTTATATAGTAAGTGTGAGAAATCAGTAATTATTTCGCGACTTTATGTGCAAAAATAATCAATATTGAAGTCTAATTCTTACCAGTCTTATCCATAGCGGAATTCGCAAATATCAAATAAACATCATCAGGGTATTTCTTTTTGAACTTGCTTAGTTCTTTCAAGACTTTTTCCGAAAAATGATTAGTCCAAATTGTATAATAAACGACGATCGTGTATTTGTAGTTTTTAGCAAAGGTTTCAATCGTTTGCTTTTGGGCGAAATTGAGATCAAATAGGATGAGCTCTTTTTGTAAACTCAATGAATTATTGATGTATTCCTGTTGTGAGTTTTTTCGAATCGGAATTTCAGAAACTGCTTTTTTGTGATGAAAGTCACCGTGACAAGTGGAAAAGGAGGTATAATAACTACCCGTTGAATCAAATATTCTTAATTGAATGGCAGCAACACCTTTGTCATTTTGAGCGAAGAGATATTCACTTGATTCTTGCAGATGATTTAATGAATCAATCAACAAAACCGACTCGTCAAACCCATATTTCTTTTTCTTTAAAAATTTGGAGATTTCTTCTGGCGTTTCATTATTTGCCTCTTTCAAGTTTAAAATCTGTATTACCTCCACTGCATTCATACCCGATATGCACGATAACAGTCCAAAAAACAAAATAATGGCAATAACCTTTTTCATACATAAAATAAAACATAAGAAGTATCAAGTCGCCTCCATCCTTTCTTACTAAATGTTATTCTGATTTTTATTACCTTTTTTGTTCAACTTTATTTCTTTTCCTTCCTTTGCTTTACTTCCTTGGACCAAAGATCAAACTTGTTAACCCATGTATTTTCCATTTCTTCTCTGAAATCCATGTTTACTTTTAAAACTCGAATGCGAAGTTGAGGGTTATTAAGTACAAATGCTTTTTCTAATTCTAAGATATCCTCACTGAAACGCCCTCGCCAAGTTGACCAATAAAGTAAAAGTGTATAATCATATTCAGAAACAGTGTCAATTTCTATTCGATTGCCTATTGATGGATTATAGAGTTTTTGATTCGTAAAATAATCTAGCGATAGATTTTTACCCGAATCAATAATAGCATTTTCAATATTAAAATCTTTCAAAAATCTACTATCAGATCCAAAGCAAGCTAAACTATCAGATCCTCTTCTCAGCCTTTGACCACTTCTATTATACAAATTCCAACTTTCAAATGCCCAGCCCGGCTCTTCAATTTTTTCCACAAAACTGGAGTCCGATAAAAGAACCAAATTATCTTGAGTATCAGCATGCTTTTTATAGTATTTATTAATCTTTTTTTCAGAAGTATACTTCGGCACTAGTTTAGCCTTGAAATAGACCTTGTAAATGATAAGTTTACAACCACTAAGTGCTATTTGAAATAATAATAATAATACGACAATGTACTTTATAAATAACTTCATATTTTTTTACACTACTGTCCGATAAAAATCAAATTTAGTCAATTTACTTTCTGAAAGACTTGATTTTACTGATCTGAATATACTTATATGAAAAGTAAGCCCCTCTTT
>Ga0335396_10000817_pt1 | contig 42203 bp, 35 predicted proteins | sample FRY02_FD_205743 | JGI IMG/M metagenome (GOLD analysis project Ga0335396, IMG submission 205743) | Freshwater microbial communities from Lake Fryxell liftoff mats and glacier meltwater in Antarctica - FRY-02 (spades assembly) (version 2) | ecosystem: Environmental > Aquatic > Freshwater > Ice >...
CCAATATCACCGATGGCACTTCAAATACTCTCCTTTTTGGCGAATACCTCGGGAATACCTCAAATGGGCAGCGCAGTTATTCCATGGCATGGATGGGTGCTAGTGGTTTTTTTACAAATAATACATTTAATCAGACACCGAATTTAATGCATTTTTCACTTAATAGCGCCCATAGTGGGGTAGCTAATTTTGTAATGGCTGGTGGTGCGGTTCGGGCCATTGCCAAAAATTTCACCACACAAGCCACTACTGTAGATATCCTTAATAAAACTAGCCCTAGATGGGCAGCACTAATGGCAGCATCTGGAAAAGCAGATGGAGATATCGAGGTGTTTGAATGATTATTGCAACTGCATATTTTAAAGCTATAATGGGTCTTATACTTTTTTCTTGTGCCCTTTTTATGACAATAGGATGTTCAGATTGGGGCAATCAGAATGGCAAGGATCTGCCTCCCGTTTCCAAGGATGTAAAATTCACCCCTTCCGAAACTTTGAAAGTTCCGCCACTCGGAGTTCAGAAGAAATAACTTAGCTAGAAAACCAGACTTCTATTTTAACATTTAAAGTACGGATATTATGCGTACCGATACAACCACTACTAAATTTCATACCCCTGTACAAACTTCGGTTCTGTACAAGGTTATGGATGATTTATTAAAAGATGCTTATTTATTATTTCACAAGTCGAAATTATCTAATCATTTAAAACCCTATGATCCATTTCTAATTAACCTAAAACAACTAGTTTCTAATCATTTAAAATCATTGGTACAGTTAAAATCTGGCTTAACATTGAAAGAAAACAACGACCTAGATACCTTACAAAATTTTTCCGATTCATTAGATCAATGGAAATTAAAAGATCAAATTACTTACAATCAGTTTCCCCTTAATGGTTCACTGGCGTTTGACCCTGCAAGAACTACAGATGACCTAAATTCTACTGAAGCTTCCACATTATTTACAGAAATCGGGCTTTCAAAGTTAGGCCCCGCAAGCCGTATGTTGCTTAAAACACATTATGCAGGCCAATCGAATTTTCCAGAAGAAATTACTGGAGAAGTTCAGGATCGTTGGGATCATAGATTTAAACACCTTGGCGCCCTAAGGCGCATCTACGAAGAACTTGAATCAGACTTCTTGCTTCAATTACTTGAAGCTTCTCCTTGCGACTTACCAGTGCTTTTTACTTGCATTGAACTGGGAGAACTACTTTTACAAAAAGAGTATTATGCAGGTAGAGATTGGGTTTTACAAGATCCTGAAATTCCTCTTTTAATTAATTTTCTCCCTGTTTTAATTAAATCAATACCAAAACAAGGTACTCACATTGGTAGGTTTCGGATATTAAATCGTATTGGGGAAGGTGGCTTTGGAATTGTATACAAAGGCTATGATGAAAAACTTAGGCGGGAAGTTGCGATTAAAATGCCCCGGGTTTCTCTTGACGAAAAACCCGAGGGCAAACTTCAAGCAATTCGTGAAGCAAGGGCAGTGGCCCGACTTGATCACCCGGGAATCGTTCCCTTATTAGATGTCGTTGAACTTCCCAACCAAACCATTTTAGTTTCTTCCTTCATTCAGGGAAATTCACTTTCTAATTGGTTGAAAAATACATCTAAACCTGTGCCAACTAAACTTGCTGCACAATGGGTTTTAGAAATCGCTTACGCAATGATTCACGCACACTCTAGAGGTGTGCTTCATTGCGATTTAAAACCTGGAAACATCTTGCTCGAAATCCCTGAGAATATTTATTCAGATGAATTTATTTCTCCTAAGGTTGCAGATTTCGGCTTAGCTAGACTTACAGGCGTTGCAAGTTCCACAATCACAGGCCCAGGCCTTGGGTTAGGAACACCGATGAATATGGCACCAGAACAAACCTTAGGGCGAGATGCCCTCACTATTTCGTGTGATATTTATGGGTTAGGGACAATTCTTTATCAGTTGCTTGCAAATGCAGCGCCCTTTAAAGCTACTACTTTGGGTGAATTATTAAAAGAAGTTCTTGAAAATGCACCAACACCATTAAAAACTTATCGTAAAGATTTACACCCAGACTTAGAAGCAATCTGTTTAAAATGTATGGAGAAAAAACCATCACTTCGCTATGCCACGATGAATGATCTAGCCCTAGATCTCAAAAAATTTCTTAAAGGTGAACCAACGGTTGCTCGGCCATTGGGAATGATAACAACTTCGATACGCTGGATTTACAATCACTCAATTTTAGTAATATTACTTGGGATAATCATCAGTTCTTTATCAACTTCAACTGTAGTTTTTATGGTTCTTTTCCAAAAAATGAAAGCGCAGGCAGAAGAAAATCTTATTCAAAAAAATCTTTCTGATGCGAATGCAAAAAGATCTGTGCGGGATCGACAACTTGCAGACAGGCAATATTACGATTCAGAAATGCGAGCTATTCAGTTAGCTTTTGAAGAAGGTGATTCGCCCAAAAGTGCTAATAAACTTAGATTACTTGTACCCGAACAATTTGGCGGGTTAGAGCTAAGAGACTTTGAATGGTACTTTTGGAATAGGCTGACAACACAAGGGCACGAAAAAGCGATTCGATTTAATGATTATGCAATTCGCTTCGCAAAAAGAAATAATGCGCAGTTTGCTGTTAGCTTACAAAACAGCAAATCAATTTTGATTGTTGATACCCCTTCGGGAAATAAAGGTAAGCGTTTTTCTGGCGCATCTGAACCGGCCTATAATCCCGATGGAACACTTCTTGCTTATGTCGATTTTGAAAACACCGTCCAGTGGATAGATCCCGATTCTGAAATGAACCTAGGCCGATTTAAAAATGAAGGGCCAGTTCGAAGATTACTTTTTATTAATAAAGAAACTTTACTAGTGTTAGGCGAAGCAAGTTGGAAATTAATCAATGTAAAAACAGGAGACATTGTTTGGGATAAAGAAAAAGAACGACTAGGAGTGTTTAGTAATTGTTGTTTCATAACTCAAGAAATTTTTGCAACTTGGACAAACGATGGGCTGATACAAGTATGGGATGTAAAAAATAAATCGAAGCTTGATGAATTTTCCTGCGAGGGGAAATTATGTCAAGCTTGCGAAGCCTCTGCGGATGGTAAGAAACTGGCTTGGGTTTCATTTCCCCAAAAGCTAATGACTCGAGACCTTAGCTCTAAAACGACGCGTATTTTAACAGAATTGAAAGATATTTTGGTTTTTAGCTTGTGCTGGAGCCCCGATGGTAAAAAAATTGCAACGGGTGGAAGTGAACAAGCCGTTGTTGTTTTCAACTCAGAATCTGGTCAAATTTTAGATAAAAAAACCGGCCATTTTTATCGTCATATTAAGCATGTAGCATTCAATGACGATGAAAAGTTATCTTCTATTGGGGTTCAAGTTTCCCCCCCCAAAGCTGAATTTATTACTTGGAAAAATACTAAGGCCATTAATTCAAAAATTATTTATAAAATACCCACAATTCCATTAAATTTTGATGTCGATTCCTCCGGAAAAATTGCTTTAATCATCGATGAAAATAAAAAAGGCTATTTAATTAACCTTGAGGATAGCTTTCTCATTAAGGAAATTAATTTCGATAACAATAATTTAAATTTGACTTACAACCATCATACTAAGGAATTTATCGTACTTTCTAATAACTCAACGCTTGCGAAAATAGATCTCAATGGAAACATATTACCTCTGCCAGTTAAAGTTAAAGAAAAAAATGCAAGTAATTTGTTAGTTTCCCCCAAAGGTGATGCCATTGCTATAAGTCTATTTTATGGTGGAGTCGGGGTATATTCATTGTTAAGTGGCGAACTCCTAGGGAACTTACCAGGAGAAGGGTTGGCACCCATTTTACTTAATATTCCGATGTCTGATACATTCATTGCAAGTTCAAGAAAAGAAGCAGCAGTGGTAATTAATTGGGCGGATTGCAAATTGATAAAAGAATATTTTCCCGCTCCTTCACAAATAGATCACTTAGCAATTTCTAATAATTCAAATGCCTTAGCAATTTCTAAAAATTATACAACGATAGACCTAGTTGATCATCCTAAATTAAATAAAGCTCGTGATTTTCATACTATTGAAGGGTCTCTTCTTCGTGGATTAAATTGGTCTTACAATTCAGAACGAATTTTTACTTGGTGTCTTGATGGCACGATTAATTTCTTCGATAGTAATAACGGGCAGGAAGTTTTAAAAATAAAAGCTCATTCGAATTCTGTTCTTAATGTAATCGAAGTACAAAAAGGTAAAAAATTTGTGTCTTTAGGTGCAGATAAGCTGCTTAAATTATGGGATGGGTCAAACGATTAAGAAAACCCTTCTTTATCTAAGATTATCTTCATTTTTTCGTAATTACTGCTAATATACCAATGGTAGATTTTGTACTTTAGATAGGAAATTTAATATGCCATTCCTTAACCACGCTTTCTTCTTTTACGCATTCATAGTTTCTTTCCAAACCCCTGAACTTGCCCTTAATGAAGTGGTTCAAAAAGTGAACCCAAAGATGGTAAAAATTTATGGCTCGGGCGGGTTTAAGGGGCTTCCTGCTTATGGAACCGGGGTTCTTATTAGCCCAAATGGTTATGTGCTCACCGTTGCCAACCATTTAATGGAATCTTCCGACCTTAGGGTTCATCTTTACGATGGAACTAGGTTGCCTGCTAAAATCGTTGCAATAGAACCTGAATTAGATGCTGCATTATTAAAAATAGGTACCGATAAATCTCAGTTCGATGATCTACCTTTTTTCGATATTATGAGTGCTGCTAAAACACCACAGGCATTACCTGGTACCTCTATCTTAGCTTTTAGTAATCAATTTCAAATTGCCAGCAGAGATGAGCCTATGTCGGTAATGCGGGGTAACATAGCTGCTTTCGCCAAACTTTTTGGCAGAATAGGAATCTTTGAGGCTCCTTATTCAGGCAATGTTTATGTCGTAGATGCCATCACTAATAACCCAGGTGCAGCGGGGGGTATCATCACCAATCGTAAAGGCGATATTTTGGGAATCATTGGTAAAGAACTTAGAAACGAACAAACCAACACTTGGATTAATTATGCGGTGCCTATCAATGCGGAGATTGAAATACGCTTAACAGATGGAACAACAAAAAAGATATCCATTACCAACTTAATCGAAAAAAAAGAAGCGTATAAACCGGTGACTAAAGCCAATAAGGCATTAGGAGGAGGAGGCTATAGCGGAATTTTTTATGTTCCCAATGTGGTCGATCGTACCCCACCCTATATTGAATACCTTGAACCGGGTAGCCCCGCTCAAAAAGCTGGCCTTCAACCCGACGACCTGATTGTTTATGTCGATGGCTTACCCGTGGTTAGCATTACTTCACTCCAGGAATTGATGCTAAAATATAGGCCTCAAGATCGGGTTCAGCTTGAGATTCGCAGGGGGGATAAATTGCAAACCATTACGGTGCAATTCGAACTACCTCCCAAGGCCAACGCAACTAAAGTACCAGAATCTAAAGGGAAATAATCATGAGTTCTTTACTGTTACTAGTCGGCGTAATTGAAATAATGGTGGCGCAAAATAGCCTCGAAGAGCTTCAAGAAAAAGCTGTTCAAGCAGCGGTGCAAAGGGTTTCTCCATCCTTGGTTCAAATTGAAACCACAGGCGGAACAGAAATGATCATGGGCGGAGCTGCCCCAAAAGGCAGACGCCCTGGCCCTGCCACTGGCCCCGGTGTTCGTAAAGGTTCTGGCCCCACTACTGGCTTGGTTGTTTCCCCAGATGGTTATGTCGTTTCTAGCGCTTTTAATTTCGCCAACAAGCCTACCTCCATTATCGTTTCAACTTCGGATGGCAAACGCTATGTTGCAAAAGTGGTGGCTACCGACCAAGCGCGCATGGTAACTTTATTAAAAATTGAAACTACGGGGCTTTTAGTTCCTGAAGCAGCCCCTTTGGGGAAATTGCAAGTGGGGCAAACCGCTATTGCCTTAGGGCGCACTCTTGGAGGTAGCCCAGGTGCCCCGCCTAGTGTGAGTATGGGAATTGTTTCAGCTTTGGGAAGGATCTGGGGCCGTGCTATTCAAACCGATGCAAAAATTTCCCCCGTCAATTACGGTGGGCCTCTAATCGATTTACAAGGAGCTGTCTTAGGGCTGCTCGTTCCCGCTTCTCCACAAGCCGATGGCGAAACCGCAGGCTTCGAATGGTATGATTCAGGAATCGGATTTGCCATCCCCCTAGAACACATCAACTCGGTTCTAGAAAAACTTAAACAAGGTAAAGATCTTCGCAAAGGGCTTTTAGGTATCACTATGCAAAGCCCCGATATGTATGCAGCAGAAGTGATAATCGGTTCTGTCGTGCCTAACAGTGGCGGGTTTAAAGCAGGCTTAAAAGCTGGAGATAAAATTAGTGCAATCGATGGAAAAAGCGTTCAAAACCACGCTCAACTCTTACATCAACTTGGGCCTAAGTACGAAGGCGATTTAGTCTCGCTTACCATAGTGCGTGGTAAAGATGAAATTAAACTCGATAAAATTATCCTGTCGGGCACCCTTGCCTCACCTCCCTTGGGTTTCTTTGGCATCCTTCCGATGCGGGATGACCCTGCAAAAGGTGTTCAGGTTCGGTATGTGTTTCCTGAAAGCGGAGCAGCAAGGGCAGGTTTAAAAGAAGGCGACCGCATTCTTAAAGCCGGCTTAGGTGCAGATATCACCAAAGCCGCACCCACAACCGAAATAGCCAACCGTGATGCTTTAGCAACTTTATTATCAACTGCAACTTTAGGGCAATTTCTTGCGGTTGAAGTAAAGCGAGAAGATGGAACAACCCTAACGCTAAAAGGCCCAATCGAACAATCTACTAGTTTTATGCCAGATAAACCACCCGAGAAATCATCGCTTGCAAAACTTGATAAAGAACCAGAGAAAAAAGCTGAGATTGGTACGATCAAAAAACAAAATGCTGCAGGCGACCGTAATTACTGGGTCTCGGTTCCCATCAACTACGACCCCAGAACTTCTTACGCACTTATGGTTTGGCTACATCCTGCGGGCAAAGGCAAAGATAAAGACCTCGATGATTTGTTTGGAACTTGGGATCAGTTTTGCGCCCAGTATAAAATTATTATGATTGCACCACGATGTGATGCCGACCTAGGGTGGACACCAGGCGAATCCGACCTTATCCTCGAATCCATCCGCTATGGTACCGAAACCTACAACATCGATCGTAAGCGCATCGTCGCTCACGGGATGGGCACCGGTGGGCAGATGGCATTCTATCTCGCATTCCAACAGCGCGATACGATCCGAGCTGTCGCTGCTGTAGGAGCTTCACTTGGCGCAACTCCAAAAGAGCGCATAGCTAATCAGGCGCTTTCGTTCTTCCTTGCAGTAGGTGATAAAGATCCGATTCGAGAAACCGTATTAGATACCGCCAAGAAGTTATCTGATTTCCAATATCCATTAATACTGCGGGAGATGAAGGATATGGGCCATCAGTACTTCAATTCCATCACCTTCGATCTGATGGCAACTTGGATTGACTTACTGGATCGGATCTAAGCTCTCTTTACAAAATTGGGCTCAAACATAAAGATGCACGCTTGCTTTTTATGGAGTGTGTGAATTGTTGATCCGATTATTACTTAATATTTTGAAGTATTCCCTCGCACTGGGATTACTAGCTTATGTGATTCATTCGAATTGGCTGCCTGACAGTGAGAATGGTCTAGCTGCAGTTTGGCAAAAACACGCAGTTGAAGGCAAGCCCGTGCATCTGTTTTATTTTATGGGATCAATCGTGCTTTTTTTTACGGGGGTTTGTATGACCCTAATTCGCTGGCATATGATGATGCTAGCGCAAGACTTTGCCTTAGGATTTTGGACCACAATCAAAATTGGTTTCATAGGATTTTTTTTTAACACGCTATTACCGGGGTCCGTTGGTGGTGATCTAGTAAAAGCTGCCGCCGTCTGCAAAAACCAAGCACGAAGGAGTGCCGCGGTTACAGTGATTGTTCTGGATAGAGCAATTGCGTTATGGGGGCTCATCTTTTTCTCGGGGGCATCTGGCGCAATCTTCTGGCTCACCGGTTACCTAGGCGAAGGGGTAGGCGCATCTGCTACAAAATCAATCATCAAAATAACCTTGGGTTTCTGCTCCATAACGGGGCTAGGCTGGTTTATTTTAGGATACCTGCCGCAGTATCGGGTGCAAAGGTTTGAAGGCCGCTTAAGACGCTGGATTGCAGGCCCCGCTGCAGAATTCTGGCTCACCTTCTGGAGCTTCCGTTGTAAACCATTTGTCGTTGCAAAATCCCTTCTAATCTCGTGGACAGGCCACATCTGCTTAACCCTTTCTTTTTATTGTGCTGCTCAAGTGTTATGCGATGGGCAATCGATTCCTAACCTTCTTGAACATTTTTTAATTGTGCCACTAGGGTTGGTAATCCAAGCAGCACCTATGTTCCCCGGGGGAGCAGGCATTGGGGAATTTGGCTATGGCGCTTTATACTTCTGGTTTGGTGCGGATCGAGCCATGGGGGTGTTAGCCTCTTTGGTGCAAAGATTAGCCACTTGGATCATAGGATTCAGCTCTTACTTGGTATGCATTGCAATACCAGCGCCCGATAATTCCACACAAACGCTGCAAGATCTACCACCTTGTTAGATTATTTACTGGATTTGCCCCCTTTCTTTACTAAAAAAACAATAGGTAAACAGATTGAAATGCGAGTGCTTTAAATGCAAGTCAACTTAATGGGTTTGGTTTTTGAAACTCCCTGCGTGGTGATTCACCTTTATTCACCCTGGCGAGCAAGTGCACTGGAACATAAACTTTTTGAATCAATCCGACAAATCCCCGGGCTCGAGACTGAAGAAGCACAAGATGAATTACTTATTCACATTCGTGATCTTAAAATCTGGAAAATTGTATTAGAAAATTGTGTACGCATCCTTAAAGGTTGGCAAGAAGATGCAGACCTTGCTTCAGAGCGCCGTTTTTGGTGCTGGTTACTTGAAGCCGATGTGGATGCAGATGGCTACGATCACAGTGCAGAGCCAGCATCAATCTGGGTACTAATTCGTGCCATTCTTGAGAGGGCAGAAATCAGCCCAGATGTTTCCAAAGTAGAACCCGTAGACCTTGAAAACTTCTGTGTTCAGATTCAAGGTGAAAAGCCAGGGAAATAATCTCTTCCTAGTTTAACTGTTTTTCAAAACGCGTTTAGTCTTAAATGCAACACCTTGAACAATAGAAACCGTAAGCGCAAACACCAGCGCGTGAATAAATTCTAAATTTAAAATCGAAACCAACAACAAAGCCCAAACAATGGAAATAAGAGTTGCAACATAATCGACCCGAGTTTTCCGGAATCGATAAGCCATTTTCCACCACTTAGGAAAGAACATAGAAGCGGTATAGAAAAACAACATTCTCGACCATTCGGGAACTTTTAAGCTAACCCCAGGATTAGTAAGAAAAATTTCCATCACTTCATTATTTTGAGTCAGAGCAAAAGCTATAATACCACCAAAGGCACCTATGCCTGCCTGCATCATTCGGTAAGATACCGATTCCTGCTTTTTCCCTTTCCATAGCAGAGAAAAAGCAATCACCGAACTTGCTAGAAACCAAGTAACACCAGAAAGCATAAACCCTATTCGAAAAGAAGGCAAAAGGCCAAGCAAAGAAAAACCAAGAGTAGTTAAGCAAGCAAAAAGAGCAGATTTAAGAATTGGAATTATAAGCTTATCGTTCCACTTTTCAACCCATTTTACAATCATTGAAATAGTAGAAGGATTGAAAGCCTCTAGGCCTACATCAGGTTTACTGCCAAATTCAAGTACTGCTTTTTTTTGATCTATGCCTTCACACACGGTTTCAAAATCTTGCAACAAAGCCAAAACACTGGAGTAACGCTGCAATTCATCAAACGCAAGAGATTTGGCAAGAATAGGTACAAAAGCTTTTTGTTTAATTTCAGAAAAATCAATGTTGTTTTTCAACTGTTTAACAGTAAGTTCAGTAGGGGAATTTGCGCTAAAAGGCTTTTTACCAGAAAGCATTTCGAAAAGGATTACCCCCAAAGAATAGATGTCAATTTTTTTATCATACTTCCCATTGATTAATTCCGGAGCCATATAATTAAGGGTCCCCACTTGTTTAGTATTATCAAGATGCATTCCTGCCCCTATGGTTTTACTAAGCCCATAATCCCCAACCTTAGCAATATTATTTTCGATAAAAACATTCCCTGGTTTTAAATCACGATGCACAATCCCGTGGTCGTGAAGATGATAAATAGCTTGTGCAATCTGATTAAAGAAATTGCGAACCAGGAACAAGGGCATCCCTGCGTTATATTTCTCACTAATTAAAGATGCAAGCGTATGGCCTAATATAAGTTCCATAACAACCCAGATTTGATTTCTATCGTTGGTGCAAAGGTCATAAAGCGAAACAAGATTCGAATGTTTAATATTAATGCATTGGGAAACGCCACGCCTTTCCACCTCTTGATCAGAATTGGAAGATATAAATTTAAGTGCGACAGTTTTTCCCCCATCGCTTACTGCAAGGTAAACTTCTCCAAATCCTCCTTTACCTATACCCCGCTTGATGGTGTATCCATCAAGCGGTTTTTCCCCGCATTGATAATGAAAAATCATAGCAAGCCTCATAACCCAAAACGAATTGGTGCAGTTTCAATCGAAAAAGTAATATTTTCAAAAACAACAACAGTAAATTTTTCTAACAAAACTGAATCGCTAATAATACTCCCATTAACCCGAGTAACTCCTTCTGCTTTTAACTTCAACCCTTCGAAAGTTTTATAAATACGAATGCTTTTTTTAAGATTAGGTATTTTTATATGAGACCCTTCATTATTTCCAAATATAAGGGTCTGAGACATTAATATAACTCCATCAACAGGAACAGGCGGCCTGTGATGACTAATCGGCTCAAGAATTGCAGTTAAACTGCCAAGAAAAGGCAACTTAAATTTAATCTTGCAAGTATCACCTAATTGAATCATCGAATCATTATTTAATATCTCGGTATGAGTAATAAGCTTTTCATTAAGAAAAACAGGTTGACTGGGATAAGGTTCAATAAGAAATCCTTCATCTTGCCTAACAAGGCTGGCGTGTAAACTAGCAATATCAGCAACCCAAGGAAGAGTAACCGAGTTATCAATGCCAGCGTGACCGATTGAAACTTTATCATCAAGTAAAACGAGATAACCTGCAAGGTTATCGATCCAGATAAAAAAAGAAGAATAACGAGGAGAAGTGGGAGGTTTAAAACTAGAGGGCGAGGCCGATATTTCAGGGAATGATTGCTTTAAATTAACATCCAGTTCCTTGAGCGACCCTTTGCGAATCCGGTTAATTTCGTGATGTCTAGGAGCAATCGCCAGTAATTTAGCACCGATATCTAAAATGCGAGCATTATCTTTTTTTGGAACAGCCTCATAAAATGAAGTGAGAAGCTTATCAAATTCTAATTTTTTAGCTTGCAGCAAAACCAATTCATCTAGAACAGCTTTATCGTGATAAATAAGCCTGCGTTTAACACGATCCAAAGCAGCCAAAGCTGGTTGAAACTCCCCCTTATCAGCAAATTCCCGACCTTCAATCCAAGAAACGCAAGTAGTAATCAGCATAGGCAATTCAGAAGCAGTACAATTTCGATCCCGTAGCTTCCCAAGAATTTCCTCACATTGAGATAAGTTACCTGCCCCTAAACAATTTTGTGCCCGAACCATCATCAGGCTAGTTAGTTTTTCTCTGATTTTTTCAACAAAAGGGAGCTTCGTACGAAGAAGTTCTGCATTTAATAAATCCTTCCAGGCACCTTCTTCATTATTTAAATCAAGATAGCGTTCACTACGGGCAGCAAGTTTGGTAGCAGCAAGTTTAGCTAATTCACGAAGTTTCGGACTGTTTTGCTGTTTTTGCTGAAGAATTGATTGCAGAGCTTGATCCAAATCTCCGCTATCAATTGCCAATTTTGTTTTTTGATAAAAGGAATCAGATGGAATGGGCATTCAGCTTTTCCTAAAAGCAGAAGAAACATTGGTACAAGTAAATATTCTACCCTTTACGGAGGTCCTTTTGCCAGCGAATAACTAAAACAAGAATTTCCTCTGGGGAATGTTGCGCAATATTTAAATCTCGGAGCGAAGAAAGAACTGGGTCATCTGTTTGTGCAAAAAGACTACCCTGAACAATTTTAGGTTTTCGGATAACAGCACCTACGGGGTCATCAGCAAGCAAATGCCTTTCTTCAAGATCCGCAAGAATAATTCGGGCTCTTTCAAGAATGCTTTTAGGAACCCCAGCCCGCTGTGCGACATGGATGCCATAGCTTTGATCAGCGCTTCCCGGTTCAATTCGGTGGAGGAAAATGATACCGGTAGGAGTTTCTTTAACGCAAACTTGAAGGTTGCGCAAATGCTTTAAGGATTCTTCTAACTGTGAAAGTTCGTGGTAATGGGTAGCAAAAAGGGCCCTACAGCGGATTTTTTCGTGCAAATGTTCCGTTATAGCCCAAGCAATACTCACCCCATCATAAGTGCTAGTTCCCCTACCTATCTCATCAAGAATAACCAAGCTAGAAGCGGTAGCGTTATTAAGGATATTTGCAGCTTCAGTCATCTCAACCATAAAGGTACTTTGAGCCCGGCCTAATTCATCGCTGGCCCCCACTCTAGTAAAAATACGGTCGGTTAAGCCAATTCTAGCACGAGAAGCTGGAACAAAACTTCCCAAATGAGCTAGAAGTGTGATCAAAGCAACTTGCCTAATATAGACGCTTTTCCCGCCCATATTCGGCCCAGTGATAAGTAAAAACATACCAAGGTCTGGGTGAAGAGAAGCACTATTAGGAACAAAAGTTCCTGCAGGCATCGTTTGCTCTAGAACAGGATGTTTGCCATCTAAAATATCTAATAAAGGCTCTGGAACTATTTCGGGACGAGTCCAACCGCGCTCGGATGCTAACTCCGCAAGCGAACAAAGAACATCAGCAAAAGCAAGGGTTTCAGAAGTGGTCATTAATTCTTGAGTATGAGAAGTCGCAAATTCCCTAAGAGTAAGAAAAAGCTCGTGTTCTTTCTTTTCGAGTTTTTCCTGAGCGTTTAAAACCTTTTCTTCCTGCTCTTTTAATTCGGGTGTAATGTAGCGTTCTGCATTTTTAAGCGTTTGCTTTCGCTGATAATCACTAGGAACTTTTGCTGTATGTGTATGAGTGATTTCAATGTAATAGCCAAAAACCTGATTAAATCCAACCTTAAGGCTAGAGATCCCCGTCCGAGTAATTTCATCTGCTTGAAAATTCGCAATCCACTCTTTACCAGAAGCAGAAATGTTACGAAGTTCATCGAGATCAAAATCATAACCTTTTTTAATGATCCCCCCGTCCTTGGCGGAAAGGGGAAGTTGCTCTTCCAATGCGGAGAAAAGCTTATCCCGCAATAGTGGAAGCAGTGCAATTTTATTCCCCAACCCTTGTAACAAGGTGCAGTTACCACGGTTCAATACCGCTTGTATCTCCGGTAAAAGCACTAAAGTTTTAGCTACGGAACCTAGATCTCGGGGCCCCGCTCTTCCAGTTGCAACTCGACCAGCAAGCCTTTGCAAATCAAAGGTTTTTGCTAATGCATTTCGCAAATCTGATCTTAGCCTGTAATCTCGCTTTAACATATCGACCGCATCAAGGCGTGCCTCAATCGCTTCAATATTTGCAAGGGGAGATACCAACCAGTCGGAAAGAAGCCTAGCCCCCATCGGTGTAGAAGTGCGATCTATACGATGTAAAAGCGAGCCATCTCTGCCACCATCACGCATCGTGCGAGTAAGTTCTAAACTTCTTCGGGTAACTTCATCAATTGCAAGAAAAGCACCTTGTGAAAAATGAGTGATTCTGCGCAAATGGGTAAGCGAGGTCTTTAATGTGTCTTGCAGATAACCAAGTAGAGCACCCGCTGCACGCAGGCATATCTGCTTGTCGTCAAAGCCAAAGCCAGCAAGGGTAGAAATTTCGAAATGTTTGTAAAGCAGGCCCAGGGCAGCCCCTGATTCAAAACACCAATCTGCCCGTGGTGTAAAGGAAGAAGAAGGAAAGTAAGAGCGAAGATTGAAAGGGGGCTCTGTAGTTTTTCCATCATCTGGAAAAAGAATTTCCGACGGTCTTAATCTTGCAAGGTGGTCCGCTAATTCTTGAGGTTGAACATCAACCGCAAAAAACTGTCCAGTCGATAATTCAACCCACGCTAATCCAGATGCAGCGTTTCTACCCCCTTGCACCACACAACCTAAATGATTATTACTTTTTGGATCAAGCAAATCATCTTCGGTAAGCGTCCCGGGGGTGATGATGCGTGTCACTTCCCTCCGGACAAGGCCTTTAGCTTCGGAAGATTCTTCTACCTGCTCACAAACTGCAACTCGTTTACCTGCTTGAAGAAGCTTTCGAAGATGATTTTCGAGGGAGTGATAGGGGAAGCCCGCCATCGGAACAGATTTATCACGCGAGGTCAAAGTTAGCCCAAGAATTCGAGAAGCATCTTGGGCATCTTCATTAAAAAGTTCGTAAAAATCACCCATACGAAAAAGCAACATCATACCAGGATGGCTATTCTTAGCCTCCAGGTACTGCTGCATCATTGGGGTTGACATTTAATCTTTGTGGAAAAAGAAGAGGTAGAACTAAACCTTTTTAAACACTTTTTTCATATGTACCGAATTACCTACCGAGTTGTATTCAACTTCGGTCATATAGTGACGCATAAGCATTAGACCACGGCCACAAGGCCTCTCGAGGTTTTCGATATCGGTAGGATCGGGAACATCGTTTGGGTCAAAGCCTGAACCTTCATCGGTGATAACGATTTCGAATTGATCTGCATCAAGAGTAAACTTTATAAGAACTTTTTTGTTTATATCCATCTGATTACCGTGCTTGATGGCGTTAACCAAAGCCTCTTCCAAAGCAAGGCGGATACAGAAAACATCTTTGTCAGGGGCTTTAAGATTTTGCAATCCCTGTTCAAAAACATCTTGAATTTTTCTAGCTTCCCCAGTATCAGAGGGAATAGTAATTAATTCTGCTTTAGAATCAAAATCAGACACAGTTGCATCTCTTTACAGAAAGATAAAGAACTAACGCATAAATACAAAAAAACGACACATCACTCTTACAAAACTTAAAAACCGAGCGAATGGCTTTAAAATTTAGAACGACTGTAAACCAGACTGCTCATCATCTTTAATCTTAAAGAATTTATCTAACTTTGTGATCTCAAAAACTTCTTTAATTTCTGGTTTTATATTACAGAGAATCAATTTACCACCAGCCGTGTTAGCTTTTTTGTTCAAAGTGATAAGCTTACCAAGTGCAGCACTAGAAAGATAATCAACATTACTAAAATTAAGAAGGATCTTTTTTCTATTTTCGGTGTCAACAAGTTCAAAGAGTTGCTCGCCTATGATTGCGATATTTTGTTCATCGAGAATTTTTTTATCTACGAAGTTTACAACCGTAACATCCCCTACTTCTTCCACTTCAAGTCTTCTCTTACGAGGTTCTGCAGACATGCTTTAAACTCCTATCCTACAATACTTTGGCAAGGGACATTCCAAACTTAATATTTACATCCTAGGAAATAACATTAAGCTTTGCTGTATGCTATTAATAAACTAAAGGAGCCAAACAGGAAGTCAAGATAAAATAACGAAAGCTAGGGTAAGTTTTTAGATTATGACCCTTTAAACAGAATTTTACTGGAATTTAAGGAATCTTATGCCCCCTTGGACCAACGAAGATCAAGAGAAATTTAACGAACTGGTCAGACAACTGCAGGTTTGGGCGTTCACACCTTGTTGTAACTGCCAAGCCAGCTTACTTCGTGAAGAGGTGCTTTATAGCAATGCAATGGGATTTAAAACTGCACCTCGGTGCTTAGGCTGCCTTGCTTGTGGTCTAAAAACGGACCCAACCGAACTTAAAGATAACCTCATTAATCACATTCGGAGGCGTGCCTGCCTGCGAAAGGCTTACGAATTAGTCTGCGGTTTGCAATTAATGCAGGAAGATGAAACCGCTGATAAACTCGATAATTCTTCAAAGACTAGTCACCCAACCCCAGATTTTCTTTGGGATGCAGGGGAATTGGGATGTGGCGACCTTGTCCTACTTCTTCGGAGCAAACTTCGCAAGTTATTGCCCGGAAAAATTCTACACCTTACCGCACTTGACCCAGCAGCACCCTTAGATATCCCCGCTTGGTGTAACCTTACAGGCAATACTCTGCTTGCTTCTGATCATCCAAACTACTTCATAAAAAACAAGGATTAGCCTTATGAAAAGATTTGTCGTCAGCCTTACTTACGCCAAGGACAACCCAGACCGAGCAACCGTTGCGTTTGTCGTTGCATCTGCAGCAATAGGAAGCGACCAAGAAACTGTAGTTTTCTTAAGTATCGATGGTGTAAGGTTATCACAAAGAGGTTATGCTGAAACCATTCACGAAGAAGGCTTTGCGGCCCTTGCTGACTTGATAAAGAATTATACAGAAGCAGGTGGGCTTATTTATGTATGTTCGCCTTGCTTTAAAAAGCGCAAGCTTGATGAAAGTAATCTAATTCCAGGGGCGGTGATCGTAGGCGGAGCAAAGCTAGTGGAATTTATGGCACAAGGCGCTTCCTCTATTTCCTACTAAGCAGGATTTGGTATGACTTGGAACTTAACCCATACAATGCAGCCTGATGCATCTTTTGATGGGGCCGCACTTGATTGTGGCAACGGTTTGCTCATTCTAATACGAAAACATCTGGGTCCACTTAACCCAGGCCAGGTACTCGAAATCCTTTCCACCGATTCTACCGTTGAGGAAGACCTTCCTTCCTGGTCCCGCCTAACTGGAAATGAAATCCTATCCAAAACTAAAACATTAAATCAAAGAAGTTACCTTGTCCGCAAAGCAGCTCGTTTAGCAGATTCAAACCCCACAGCAGAATCATTTAGGCCCATAGAAGAGAAAACATCGATTTTACCAATTGCCTCCGACTTTCATTCTGCTGAACTGCCGGCATTTAGCGTGACAGGAATTGGCTCTTGGCCACGCCCTTCTTGGATGTTAAAAGCAATTCACGAGAAGCTGGAAAATCGCATTTCAGATACTGATTTTGAGGCTACCGCCAACGATGCGGTTCGTCTGGTATTACAAGCCCAAGAGCGTGCTGGGGTTGACCTTATTACGGATGGCGAACAGAGAAGAGATAGCTACGCGAGCTTTGTAGGTTCGAGGCTTGCGAACTGCCAGCTTATTCCTATGACCGATTTATTACCCTATGTGACCGATCCTGAAAAATTTGCAGAAGAACTTAAAGCCCTTGATGTGCAAGGTCAAAATATTCATCACCCTGCTGTCCTTGGCCCCATCTCGCGGATTAAACCTTTAGTGCTGCACGAATTGCAATACCTGCAATCGCAAAGCCATAAGCCCTGCAAGGTTGCATTGCCTGGCCCATACCTTCTTACTCGTACTCTTTGGTTGGAATGCGTTTCTGAAAAAGTTTACAAGACTCGCGAAGACCTTGCAGAAGCTATTATAAAAATTCTTAGGGAAGAAATACACGAACTTATCAACGCAGGCGCTACCATCATTCAACTAGACGAGCCGGTATTAACGGAAGTGGTGTTTGGCCGGCCAGCGAAACAACGCAGCTTTATGTGTGGAGCATTAGGAGAAAAAAAGAACTCAACCCAAGAAGAATTATTGTTTGCATCCGAACTTTTAGAACGGACCTTAGAAGGGTTCCCCAGAGAAAAACTTGCCCTTCATATCTGCAGGGGTAATTGGTCGAAAGATGAATCGGTCGCCTTAGCAGGTGATTATCGACCATTAATGCCGCTCTTAGAAAAAGTCCCCGTGCGGATTTTATTCCTCGAATTATGCACCCCCAGAGCAGGCGAAATCGAGGTCTTATCTCAGCTACCCGATTCCTACCAACTGGGCCTTGGTATGATTAACCCAAAATCTTCTACGGTTGAACTTGTTGAAGAAATCGTTGCAAAGGCAACCAAGGCAGCTAACCTTTTTGGCACTCGAAGAATCTTACTTAACCCTGATTGTGGATTTGCAACCTTTGCAGACAGCCCCCTTGCCTCGACAGAAATTGCAGAGGCCAAAATGTATGCTCTTTCTAACGCTGCGCGAATTCTCCGCCAAAACTTCAACATTATCTAGCAATTCTTCCCTTCAGTTTATCAAGCAAAATTGCTAACAATAACAAAGCACCCAAAATACACTTCTGCGTATTGCTGTCAAATCCAAGTAAGTTCATGCCATTTTGAATTACCGCAAGTATCAAAGCGCCTACAAGGGTGCCAGTAATTTTCCCCTCGCCCCCTGCAAGCGATGTGCCACCAACCACCACCGCTGCGATGACATAAAGTTCGTACATATGGCCATAGGTGGGAGCGCCACTTTTCAACTGAGAAGCCATTATAATACCGCCTAAACCCGCAAATGCGCCCGAGAGGGTATAAACCAAAATCAGAACTGTAACGACAGAAACACCACTAAGCCTAGCAGCTTCACAATTGCCACCAACAGCATAAACATACCTTCCAAAAATTGTTTGGGTCATAGCAAGATGAGCGAGGAGATAAATACTTCCTGTAAGAACCACCGCAATGGGAATGCGAAAAAAAGTGGTGCCTCTTCCAAGCCACATAAATTGTTCAGGTATTCGGTCGATAGATTGCCCCTCGGAAATCAAATAAGCCGTGCCCCCTGCGATCAGCATCATAGCAAGTGTGGTGATAAAAGAAGGGATGGAAAAGCAAGCGACCATAATGCCTGAAAAGGCCCCCATCATTGCGCAAACAATAATAGTTGTAATACAGCACAAAATAAGAGCAGGAACTTGGGCCTCCACCCCCCCGCCATAATCTCGAATTAATCTTGCAACCAATACCGATGAAAAAGCGATTAGCGCACCAACAGAAAGATCAATCCCACCTGTAAGAATGACAAAGGTCATTCCTACTGCCAATATTGCTATAACAGCGATCTGGTTCATAATATTTACAAGGTTATCGCGTTTGAGGAAGTTGGGCCACCGATAGGAAGCAGGCTCGATGATTATTGGATTTCCAAGTGCGGGAAACTTTTCATTTAAACGATCGAAAACCGACCAACCAGCGGTGTAGTGGTTACAAACGATTGCATCGAGTTTTATACCCTGATTCGCAAGTTTTTCTAAACAGGAACGCGCATCCGATGGATTGCCTCGAACAATTTCCACTACTATCCCATCCAATACCAAGCTTTGTTTTACAACCGCATTTGCAAACAGCAGGTCTTCGTCCAAATCTCTAATCACCACGATAACAACTGGGTTAGGAACTTTGTTCATGGGCCATGTTTTTACAAGGACAGTCCCCGCCTCGGCATCATTGGGAACCTGATCTGCAAGAGTAGCAAATGATAAAAACAGGCCTAGAAGCAAAAGCACTATTAGCATTCCCTGATTCTGTAGCAGGCTCATTAGATTTTTATGCAGGATTATTTTCATTGCATAGCAAGCTCCATAATTTGCTCCTGCGTAGCTTGAGAAACATTGGTTATCTCTCCTTTTATTTGACCTTCGTGCATAACAAGAATCCGATCTGATATGGCTAAGACCTCGGGCAGTTCACTGCTTATAAGTAAAATGGCGTTTCCTTCTTGTGCCAGTTTTCGAAGAAGAGAATGAATTTCTTCCTTGGCACCTACATCAACCCCACGAGTAGGTTCATCAAGGAGATAGACTTTACCTTTTCTTTCGAGCCAGCGAGCAAGTAAAACTTTCTGCTGGTTGCCTCCGGAAAGGCTACCGATTCGAACCTGAGGATCGCTAAGTTTAATAGCCATCGATTTTCGATGAGAATAAAAAGCGTTTAACTCTGCTAATTTGTTAAGTATTCCGAGGAAGGTAAAATGGAAGAGTGCAGCGATGCTAAAATTTTCGATTACAGGGCGACCAAGGAAAAGGCCAAGGTTTTTACGATCTTCCGTAAGAAGAAAAATACCCTTATTTATCCCACACCGTACCGAGCGCATTTTAATTACTTCGCCTTCAAACCGAATTTCCCCTCGATCGGGAATATCGACCCCAGCTAAAAGCCTAGCAACTTCGGTTCGTCCCGAGCCAACTAATCCGGTCAAGCCTAAGATTTCCCCTTCCAATATTTCAAGATTAACCCCTTTCACTTTACGATTTTTTTCTAATCCTACCGCACTAAGTATCACCTTTTTCCCTACGCATTTATTATGAAAAGAATTAGGGGGCAGTTCCCGCCCAACCATCCAGTGGATTATTTCCTGCTGGGTCGTATTTTCCTTGGCAACAGTTACAACTTCTGAGCCATCTCTTAAAACCTGCATACGATCAGAAATTTTAAAAACTTCTTCAAGCCGATGGCTGACATAAATGATTCCCATTCCTTCTTTTTTTAATTGATCAAGCAGGGCAAAAAGTCTTTCGGCTTCTCTTGGAGTCAAAGCTGCTGTGGGCTCATCAAGAACAAGGATCGCAGCTTTTTCTGATAACGCCTTGGCGATTTCAACAATTTGAAGTTGGGCAACACTTAAATATTTACACAAGGTAAGAGGGTTAAAATCAGCGCCTAATTTATTGAGTATCTCTGCTGCTTTTTTAAACTCTCTCTTTTTATGTATGAAAAATAACTGCTGCAAAGGGTTTGCTAAAAATATATTCTCACAAGCACTTAAACCTTGAACCAACGCAAACTCTTGATGAATAACAGCAATACCTAGATTGCGAGAATCTGCCGGGCTTTTTATTTTAATTGGCTTTCCATTCAGACAAATCTCGCCTTCATCTTGGTTAAATGCTCCAGCAAGAATTTTAATCAGCGTGCTTTTCCCTGCACCATTTTCCCCTAATAGTGCAAGCATTTCCCCCTTGGCAAGTTCAAGATTTACTCCACGAAGTGCCTTAACTCCAGGAAATGTTTTTACTATCCTTGCCATTTTTAATAACTTTATCGGTCTAACTATTTCTTCTTCCATCTTTCTATTATTCACCTTTTTTCAACAAATCTCAAACAATCCTTTACCCATTACTTTGAAAACTTAAAAACTTTTGCGACAATAAATCTAAATAACCCAAGGTGCATTATCAATGATTTCATTTATTATTCCTGCTCATAACGAAGAAGCTTACTTAAATAAAACCATCGCTGCGATTCAATCAGCAGCACTTGCTTGTGGCGAAGAGTATGAAATCTTGGTGGTGGATGATGCATCAACCGATGGAACAAAAGCGGTAGCAGAAACAGCGGGGGCCGTGGTTATTCAGGTTACCCATCGCAAAATTGCAGCAACAAGAAACAGCGGGGCAAAAGCAGCCAAGGGCAATATCTTCTTTTTTATCGATGCAGATACCTGCATTAATCAAGCCTGCTTAAAAGAAAGTCTGGAAGCCATAAAGGCAGGGGCGGTAGGCGGCGGTTGTCATTTCAATTACGATGCTAAACTTCCATTTTGGGCCCGAGTGCTACACCCCATGGGGCTATTCTTTGGCAGGATATTTAAACTAGTGGGCGGATGTTGTATTTTTGTTACCCGTGAAGCTTTTGAAAAAAGTGGCGGATTTCCGGAAGAATACTTTGCTGCCGAGGATGTTGCATTTTCTTCTGCACTAAGAAAATTCGGCCCCTTTATCATCCCAAAATCTCGAGTTACAACTTCTGCACGCAAAATCTGGACGATGAAACCAGGCCAAACCATCTGGCTTTTGATTAAGCTCGTCTTCGCTGGCCCAAACGGCTTTCGTTCAAAAAAAGGGCTCGACTTATGGTATGGTAAAAGGCCTGATGACCCGGTTTATCAACAACTTCCTAAGAATTAACCTTGGCTAATAATGGTCTATTTGTAGATTTTCATAACTTAGAACTTTGTTTTCGGAGAATTAAAATGGCTGCTAAAAAGATCCTTATGCTGGTTGGCGATTTCGTTGAAGACTACGAAGTCATGGTTCCTTTTCAGGCCCTCATCATGGTGGGGCACCAGGTTCATGCAATCTGCCCAGACAAAAAGTCTGGCGATTTCGTTATGACTGCAATACACGACTTCGAAGGCCAGCAAACTTACAGTGAAAAGCCGGGCCATCGTTTTACCCTTAATGCCACATTTTCTGAAATTAACCCCGCCCACTACGATGCCCTTATCATCCCAGGAGGGAGGGCCCCAGAATACCTAAGGCTTAATAAGGAAGTGTTAGAAATGGTGAGGCATTTCTCTGAAACAAATAAACCCATTGCTGCCATTTGCCACGGCCCCCAAATTCTTGCAACTGCTGGAATATTAAAAGGTAGAACCTGCTCGGCTTACCCCGCAGTAGGGCCAGAAATTACTCTTTCAGGTGGCACCGTTGCGGCTATCGCAATCGATCAAGCTTATGTAGATGGCAACCTAGTTAGCGCACCCGCTTGGCCCGCCCACCCAGCGTGGTTGGCAAAATTTCTTACAGTTTTAGGCACTAAGATCGAATTATAACCAGCTTTTATAAGGTTTAAAGATGAATTCAATTTCAAATGCCACTTTACCTTTTGTGTTATTTTGTGGCATATTAACTATGTGTATATCTCTTATTATTCATTCGTTTTTCCTTTCTTTAACTCTGCAAACACAAATCAAATTTATGAAAAGCTATCCCAATGCCATCGGATTTAGTTTAATCATGCCATCAATTTTGCTTTCAACTTTTTTGTTTGTAGTTTCAAGCGTGATTCAGATTTTAATTTGGGCATTTTTGCTAATGTTCTTTGGAAGTTTCGCCAACATTAATGATGCGCTTTATTTTTCCTCTACCACCTATACAACGCTTGGAACCGGAACCCATGTTCTAGTACCTCCCTTTCGGCTGCTTGAACCTATGGAAGCTGCAACAGGAATGTTAGTAGCAGGGCTCAACACCGCGGTACTTTTTTCCATCCTTAGAAAAGTGGCTAAAAAACACTCCCGGTTTGACGACTTTTTAAATTAAGGTTACACTGCACCTTCATTTGCTTCGGTCCAATAAACGAGGTTTTCAAAATGGCACGATTTTTTCTTTTAGCTTTGCTCACTAGTCAAGGTTTCTTATTTTCGCCTCCTACTTTTTCTTTTGCTGAAGAAGATAAGAGTTCAGAAAAAGAATTAGCTAAACTTTCTGGTTCTTGGATTCCTCAAAGTGCTGAACTTGGGGGACAAAAGTTACCCGAAGATTTTCTTGTTAAAGTTTCTCTCCTCATCTCGGGTAACTCCTATTCCAGCAAAGTTGGCACACAAGCCGACAAAGGCAACCTTAAGTTAAATTCCCTTAGCAGACCAAAAACCATGGATATCATTGGAACTGAAGGCCCAAATCAGGGCAAGACTTTCCCTGCAATTTACGAATTTGCAGGAAACACCCTGATGATTTGCTACGATTTAGAAAGTAAAAAAAGACCCGAAGCTTTTAAATCATTGCCGGGATCTCAAATTTTCCTTGTCACCTATAAACGCGAAGTAAAGTAAATATTTGATTGTCTTTTCTTTGCAAGCATCACTATTTCCTGCAAGTATAAGGTTATAAGAAATTCCAAGGATAATATGTTTTCACGAGGTTATCGATGTTTTCATTATTACGGTTTAATTTTGTGCTTTTGTTACTACCTATTTTTCAAGATGCTGAAACGATTAGAGTTCAGAAATATGAAAAAGAAATCAGTACCATCGAAACCCGGTTAAAGGAAAAGAAGCTTAATCCTGACACTATTTTTTTTGTGGGCAGCTCCACAATAAGGAAGTGGGAGCTTGATAAAAATTTTCCCAATCTGCCTATAGAGAATTGTGGTTTTGGTGGTTCCCAAGTTCGCGATTCAACTGTTTTTGCACCACGCATTTTGCTTCCCTTTAAACCTAAACTCATCGTGTTTTATTCGGGTGATAACGATATCAATGCTAAGCGAACACCGATACAGGTGGCTAATGATTTTCAAGCTTTTGCAGAACTGATTCTTAAAGAAAGCCCTAAGACAAAAATTATTTTCTTAGGGATTAAGCCCAGCCCTTCTCGCGAGAAACAAGCGGCCGACCAAGATAAAGCTAATGCCTTGGTGAAGGAATACTGCAAAAAAAATCCTTTATTGCATTTCGAGGATATCAAGTCGCTTTTCCTTGATGCATCAGGCAAACATTTAATCGACCTTTTTGTAGCGGATAAACTTCACCTTAGCGCTAAAGGTTATGAACTACTCTCTGCAAAAATAAAACCACTCCTAAAATAAAAGGTACTTTTTACATGCTTGGATTTTTAATAATAGGCGTTGTTGCTGTTACATCCGCCAATGCTGTTGATGTTGCCAAGCCTAATATTCTTTGGATACTCGTTGAAGATATGTCTGCGCATTTTAGTTGCTATGGCGAAAAAGCTATTAGCACACCCAACCTCGACCAATTAGCAATTGAAGGCATGCTCTTTTCTCGGGCCTTTGTCACCGGCCCCATTTGCTCTATTTCTCGCAGCGCTATGATCACAGGAATGTACCAGACTTCGATCGGTGCCCAACATCATCGCAGTGGCAGAGGCACTATTAAAATCAACCTGCCCCAAAATGTTGTTCCCGTGCCCACCCTTTTTCAACAAGCTGGGTACTACACTTCGAATGGAGCATTCCCTCAATTAAATAAAGGTAAAACTGATTATAATTTCGAATTCAAACAGAATATTTATGATGGAAACGATTGGTCTTTACGCAAAAAAAACCAACCCTTCTTTGCTCAGATTCAGCTTCACGGGGGGAAATACCGCGAAGGTAAAAACTGGAGCGAACTTGTTCAAAAAGAATTGGGACAACCAACCGACCCAAATTCACCACTCTTAAAACTTCCACCCTACTACCCCAACGACCCGATAATTCGCAAAGATTGGGCCGACTACCTCGATACCATCCGACTTACCGATAAACAACTAGGGCAGATTCTTGACCGACTTAAAAAAGAAAATATTCTTGATAACACGATTATCTTTTTTTGGACTGACCACGGCATTAGCCATGCTCGGGGTAAACAATTTCTTTACGAAGAAGGCATCCGTGTTCCTCTAGTAATTCGTGGCCCTAAGGTTGCTGCAAACAAAGTGCGTGACGATTTGATCGAGCATATTGATATCGCTGCAAGTTCGTTGGCATTTGCAGGCATACCCATCCCCAAATCAATGCAAGGTAAAAATATTTTCGCCAACGATTACAAACCGAGGGAGTTTGTCTACAGCGCAAGGGATCGTGCAGATGAAACCGTCGAGCATATGCGTGCGGTGCGTTCCAACGAGTTTAAATATATCCGCAACTACCTTAATGAAAGGCCACACCTTCAACCCAATGGCTACAAAGATGGGAAGAAAATTCTCATTCGCATGAAAGAACTTTTCGACCAAGGTAAACTCGATCCGATTCAAAGTCAGATTTATGCAGCAAAAAGGCCCAAGGAAGAACTTTACGATCTTCGTAACGACCCTTGGGAAATCAAGAATCTTGCATCTGATGAAAATTATGCTGCAGAACTTAAGAGACACCGCAAAGCACTCGCAGATTGGGAAATCGCCATCAATGATCTTGGCAAAATTCCTGAATCTGAAGCGCAGTACGATAGCGACATGGAGGCATACTTAGGCCCGAAAAAGGGAGCTAGTAAAAACGCAATCTTGCTTAAAAATATTGAACAAATGAAACAGTGGGCCAAAGAGGGCAAGTAGGTTTTACCTAAGTTAATCAGGAACTTACAAGAAGTTTACTTATCACTTCTAGGTTGATTCAAAGCAATTTTCATAATGATTTGTGCCCGATGATTTTCAGATAAGGTAAATTTTTTGGTGTTTTAATGATTATGTGTTACAAACATAATTAGGTGGACGAGTCAACCTCATTTAATCGGAGACCAAATGCTCACTTCAATCACCATCGAAGAAGCCCAGGCCCGCCTTAAGGATTTGATCCACAAATTAAACCCAGGCCAAGAACTTATTATTACCGAAAATGAACAACCAATTGCAAAACTGATCAGCCAACTCCAAAATTCCCAACAGAGGCCTGGACCTGGATTATGTAAAGGTATGATCACCATTATCGCCGAAGATGATGACCATTTGAAAGATTTCGTGGAATATATGTAATGCGAATCCTCCTTGATACACCTACGGTTTATTGGTACACCACTGGTGATTTCAAACTAAGTTCCTCGGCCCAAAATGCAATCCAAGATATTACAAATGATGTCCTAATCAGCCCTGTTTCTCTTTGGGAAATTGCAATTAAAGTAAGTAAAGGTAAATGGCAGATGAACCAGCCATTCGATGTCTTTTGGCGAACTTGCCTCAACACCTATGGATTCCGGCTTTTACCTCTAGAACCATCTCACACCATTACGGTTTGCAACTTACCTTATCCAACCAATCATCGTGATCCATTCGACCGAATGCTGGTAGCACAAGCTTTATGCGAGAACATCAAAATTGTTAGTGCGGATGAGTCCTTGGATGCTTATGCAATTTCACGGATTTGGTAGTATTGGTAAAATTATTACTCAAATCTATACGCTTCCATTCAATTGTAGTTAAAAAATACAGACCATTGAACCCACTGTAATTTCACGCTAATCTCTTCTTTTTTTAAACAGATGCTTGCTTGAACCTCACTTCTCAGGTTAATCTTTACTATTCTAGATTAATTACTTTCCTCCCCCTTTTGTCGGAGCCTTTGTTTATGAGTTTTTCTAACCACAATCTTAATCGTAGAAATTTCCTTGGTGCCGCTGGCGCTCTTACTATTGCTCCACTTGCTATTGCACAATCCGTGAAGCGCGACTTCACCCCAGGCGCAAACCCAGTTCGCTACCCAGACCCCGATATCATTGCCCTCGATAAACGATTCGAAAAACTCAAACTTGGAAACACTCCCATTCAACGCCTTGCTACTGGTTGCCTTTGGGCTGAAGGACCCGCTTGGAATGGCGTAGGCAACTACCTCCTCTGGAGCGATATCCCCAACGACCGCCAACTCCGCTTCCTTAACGAAGACAACCATATAAGTGTTTTCCGAAAACCCGTTGGTTATTCCAATGGCAACACTTTCGATTATTCGGGTAGGCAGATTTCTTGCGAACACTCCACCCGCAGGGTGGTTCGTTACGAATACGATGGCACCGTGACCACGCTTGCAGAAAAATTCAACGGCAAATCTTTAAACGCACCCAACGATGCGATTGTTCACCCTGAAGATGGCTCCATTTGGTTTACCGATCCTGGCTACGGCGGCCTGATGGATTACGAGGGGATCAAAGAAAACTCTACCAGCGTTCAACCTACCCAAAAGGAAGCAGTCTACCGGGTTGATGCAAAGACCGGCGTTATCGAAAAACTTACCGATGAACCATTCAAGCCAAACGGTTTGTGTTTCTCTAACGATTATAAGAAACTTTATGTTGCAGATACAGGCGCTTCCCATTACCCCGACAAAGCACCCAAGAATATTTGGATGTTCGACATTATTGATGGCAAAAAACTGAGCCCCGCTCGAGAATTCACCTCGATGACTCTCGAACTTAATGGCAAAAAAGTTGCAGGCTTTGCTGATGGTATCCGTTGCGATACTCAGGGCAATATTTGGGCCAGCGCTGGCTGGGTGGGCGAAGGTTATGATGGCGTTCATGTTTTTGCACCTGATGGCGTGCGCATTGGCCAAATCCTTCTTCCCGAAATCTGTTCCAATGTCTGCTTCGGTGGGCCTAAGCGCAACCGATTGTTCATGACCGCAAGCCAATCGCTTTATGCCGTCTATGTTGATGCAAAAGGCGCCCACATTAGCTAAGGTTAAATTACTTATGCGATCTTTATTAATAATAATTGGAATGTTCACCTGCGCAGAACAAGCTTTTAGCCAGGCAAACAAACCCAATGTAGTTATGATTATCTCGGATGATCAGGCATGGGGGGACTATTCCTTCATGGGCCATAAGCAAATTAAAACCCCACACCTCGATAAGCTTGCATCCCAAAGTTTGGTTTACAAGCGTGGCTATGTACCTTCTTCGCTTTGCTGCCCTTCCTTAGCTTCTTTAATTACAGGCAGGTATCCGCACGAAACCAAAATCACCGGTAATGAACCACCTATTCCTCTGGGCAAACCGATGGCACAACGCTACAAAGATCCTGAGTTTTTAACCCAAGTCAATCGGCTTAGCGGTTTCATGGCAAGTAGCCCGAGGCTACCCGCAGAACTTGGGAAGGCGGGTTATAACAGTTTTCAAACTGGCAAATGGTGGCAGGGTAACTTCAAAACCGGTGGCTTCACCCATGGTATGTCGCATGGTGATCAAGCAATTGGTGGCAGGCATGGCGATGAAGGTTTAACCATTGGTAGAAAAGGCCTTCAACCCATCTACGACTTCATCGATTCCTCTAAGGACAAACCATTTTTTCTTTGGTACGCACCAATGCTGCCACACAATCCTCATAACCCGCCTGAAAAATATTTAGCAAAGTATAAAGATAAAACCCCTTCCATTCATCTGGCCCGGTATTGGGCGATGTGCGAATGGTTTGATGAAACCTGTGGCGAGCTACTTGCTCACCTCGATAAAAAAGGCCTCGCAGATAATACCTTGGTTGTTTATGTGACCGATAACGGTTGGATTCAGCAAGAAAACAGCCCCAATTACCGTGCAGATTCTAAACAATCGCCCTATGATGGTGGATTGCGTACCCCCATTATGCTAAGGCATCCGGGTAAAATTAAACCAGAGATAAACGATACAGCGGTTTCTTCGATCGACCTAGCACCAACCATTTATAAATTCTGTGGACTGCCTGTGCCTGATGGTTTGAAAGGAATCGATTTGCTTGATGCCAACGCTGTTAAGAGGCGTGATGCGGTGGTTGGGGCTTGTTTTCTGCACAACGCAATCGATATTGAGAAGCCTGAAAAGAATATGACATGGCGCTGGTGTGTTGCGGGCGAATGGAAGTTAATTATTCCAAATCCTACGAATGCTAAGTCAGGTATTAAAATCCCAGGTGAAGCCAAAATAGAGCTTTATCAAATTGTATCCGACCCTTTTGAATCGACCAACCTCGCGGCTTCTAAACCTGATATTGTCAATCGGTTAACTAGCAAAATCGATGCTTGGTGGAATGCCAATTGATTTTTCCCTCACCCTCTTTCTTTAAGGAACTTGATTATGAAATCTCTCTCCCTCGCTGGTGCATTTCTAACCTTTTTAGTTTCCATCGCCTTGGCTCAACCGAAACCAGATGAAGGTTTTACTATGTTATTTAATGGAAAAGATTTTTCTGGATGGAAGATGGCAAAAGGTGGCGATCTTCTGGAAGGCAAAGTTGACGCTGCCAACAAAAGATTTATCGTCAAGGATAATTCTTTAGTTATCGACCCTAAGGTTAAGGGCGATATCACCATTAATACTGTGAAGGAATTTGACAAGAATGTTCATATCAAGTTTGAGTACAAACCCGATGCAAAGTGTAACAACGATTTATTTCTCAGAGGATTGAAGTTCGATATCAAAAAAGGTGATGTTAAAAATATTAAATTTGATGAGTGGAATTCTTTTGAAATCATTGTTACGGGATTAGAAGTGGAGTTTAAGAACAATGGGGAATCACAGAAGAAACAAACGGTAAAGCTGGGGAAGAGTTCGTTTGGGGTTCGCGCAGAACTTGGGGGCATCGAAATCCGAAACCTTCAAGCCAAATAAAGACTTGCCATTCTATATTTTATAGGAGTTACGCAGTTGCCCATAATTTGTTTGTTTGGGCAGTTTTCATCTTTTCCTGATCAATCCTGTGCTTTCCCAAATTCTAACCGAATAGGGGCGATTTAGTTCCAACTGCGTAACTCTGTAATATGTAAGGTTTTAACGGTTAATTAAACAAAAAAAACAAAGCCTGCAATTGATTTAAAGTAGGCTTTTGCGGGAAACCTTTTATAATTTATATTTAGACCTTTTAATTCTTTCGCTCGGGTAAACTATGAAATCTAAATATCTCATTCTAATCCGTGCTGGATTTACTCTCATTGAACTCTTGGTGGTAATTGCCATCATTGCCATTCTTATTGGCTTGCTTCTGCCTGCGGTGCAAAAAGTTCGAGAAGCTGCTGCCAGAGCCCAAAGCCAAAACAATTTAAAGCAAATCGGGCTAGCTTTGCACGGGACTCACGACACCTATCGCGTTTTTCCACCATTACTTGTTAACCAATGGACATCCTTCTTCCCGGTAGGTGCCTCTGGCGTGGAATATAAGGGGCCTTATCTCCCTTTTAATCAGGCCACTGCGGGTGGTGATAAATCAACTTCCTTTATTGTCTACTTCCTTTTTTGGAACAAACTACACTGCATAAGTCTATTCCCGCTTTTAATATTATGGCTAGGCGAACCGATGATGCCACCCAGATGGTTGGGTCTACTCAATTAAAAGTCCTTCAATCGCCAACCGATAGTAGTCCTTATAAAGAAATGGACTGGTCTTGGGTTTGGACAACGCATCCTAATGGTATTCCTTACAAACAATCACTTACAAGCTATGCGCCTAATGTTCGAGTATTTGGCCAAGACTTTAACGGATCTTGGACTGGTTCACAAGTTGCTTGGAGTAATGTAGGCGGCGGGGTACAAACTCTTAATAGTATCACTGATGGAACCGCGAATACTCTAGGAGTTATTGAGAAGCAGATGGTGACTGGGCTAGGAACTTTAACTTGGGCTAATTATACTCTTTCAGGAACGGTTGGTAGCTTCAATGGGGCGCATGTTTGGGCTACTACCGATATTACCGATGCTTTAATTCCTTTTTTTGGAACTACCTGCAACGATCCTAATTCAGCTGCAGATGATGTTTACGGCGTATATAATAGAGCTAACTGCAGATTTGGTAACACCGATCCTAATGAGTATTTTCACCCCCCTTCCAGACTTTTAATTCCCAGCCAGCAAAGACACCACAACATTTACCCCTTCACATCCGGCGGGGTTCAGGCTGTAATGATGGATGGCAGTGTTAAATCAATCACTACTTCTGTGAATATTAGAGCGTGGAGTGCTAGTGTCACCCCTCGTGGTGGCGAGGCTGAAAGTATTAATTAATCTGCAATTTCCCCTTCCAAGTTGGTTTAAAACAATGAAACGATTGCTTTTTATTACATTAATTTTAATTATGGGTTGCGGGCAAACTGCCTACGAGATTCCAGATACAGGAGCAACTTTAGAAGGATCTATCACCTATGATGGTAAGCCAATTCCTTTGGCACTAGTAATAGTACGCTCTGAAACCGCAACTGCGGATTCCATTGTTCGTGAAGAAGGTAAATACAAGGTTTTAAGTGTACCTCTTGGGAATGTAAAGATTGCGGTAGATACCGAAGCTATGCGAAGTGAAGTCATCAGTCGAGCAATGGCAAGGGCCAACACCGGGCCAGATGGAAAAGCCGCACCTAATGCCCCTGCAAAGTTATCATTCTTCCCTGTACCAGTAAAATATGCGGATCCAGATACTTCTGGCATTACAATGGAGATTAAAAAAGGGACTAACACCTTGGATATCACACTTTCTAAATAACCAAGCTAAAGCTTTATTTCAAAAACTCAAAATCATTCACTTTATTTAAGGAATGGCCTTCCAAGCATTGGCCTGAGAAGTAAGTAAAAATTTAACTGCAATTCTAATAATTTATAGTAAAATTTATTCTGAGAGAACTGAACCTTTTTCAAGGATTTTTATTCCCATGCTTAGATGCTCTGCACCGCTTATCACCTTGGTACTCCTAGTTGGGATCGGTTGTACGCCTAAACTTCCAAACCTCGACTCGGAATTATCTCCACGGGTGCAAATCAGCGAAGTTGTCCAGCGAAATATTATTGATAGTGTCAGGTTTACGGGCCGATTCAATGCCATCAATTATGTCAATGTCAAAGCGAGAGTGACTGGATATTTAGAAACCACACCATTTAAAGAGGGCGACTTTGTTAAAAAAGGCGACTTACTTTTTAAGATTGATCAGCGCCCCTATCAAGCAAAATACAATGATGTCAATGCACAGGTAAAGCTGTTTCAGGCCAAATTAAAACTGGCAAAAGCCGACAACTTAAGAGCCCAAGATGTTGGAAAAACACCGGGGGCAATCAGCAAACAAGAACTTGACAAATACCAAGCTGCAGAAGAGGAGGCCCTTGCTTCGGTCGATGCATCTAAAGCCAGTCTCGAAATTCAAAAAATCAATCTGGACTTCTGTTCCGTTTTATCTCCCATCGATGGCAGGATTAGCAAATACTATATAACAATGGGAAATATTGTAAATCAAGATAATACCGATCTTACAACTATTGTTTCTGAAAATCCGATGTACTGCTACTTCGATATTGATGAGCGAACCCTGATCAAGTTGATCCGGACTATCCAAGCTGAAAAACCCCCTGAAAATAATAAAGGAAGTAGAACTTATCCTGTATTTATAGGACTTGCAGATGAGAAGGATTTCCCTCACCAAGCCACCCTTAATTTCACCAACAATCAAATCGATTCCCAGACTGGATCACTCACTTTGCGTGCAGTCATTCCAAATAAAATCAAAGATAATAAAACACCGCTTTTTATCCAAGGTATGTTTTGTAAAGTTCGACTGCCTACAAGCAAGCCAAAAGATGCCATACTTGTTTCTGACAGAGCGATTGGTACGGATCAGGGGCTAAAGTTTGTTTATGTCGTTAATTCTGAAAACAAGTTGGAGTACCGCAGGGTTACTTTAGGTGAATTACAGGAAGACAATTTAAGGGCTATTAATGATGGTCTTAAACTTGGTGAAAAAGTGGTAGTGGCAGGGATTCATATGGTCAAATCTGGCATGACCGTAATCCCGGAAGTTGTTCAGATGCCAACGGTTCAAATGATGAATTCTCAAACATCCGAACAAACCCCGAGCAAATAGTGATTTCAAATTTCTTTATCGACCGACCTATTTTTGCCACGGTGGTCTCTGTTTTTCTTACCATTGCAGGTGCATTGGCGTTGATAACTTTACCAATTGCACAGTATCCCCCAGTGGCGCCCCCCACGGTGCAGGTTTCAGTAACCTACCCTGGTGCAAGTGCCCAAGTTGTTGCAGATACCATTGCAGCCCCCATCGAGCAGCAGGTCAATGGTGTGGAAAATATGCTGTATATGTCTTCCACTTCGGACAATACCGGGCTTTACAATCTTACCATCACCTTTGCACTCAACACCGATTTAAACACCGCCTTGGTAGCGGTTCAAAATCGTGTCAACCTTGCGGTTCCCCAGTTACCAAAACAGGTGCAAAAGCAGGGCTTGGTCATCAAGAAGAAATCTCCAAGCATTCTTCTTTCCATAAATTTTTATTCACCCGATGGCACCTACGATGACCTTTATCTTTCCAATTATGCAACCATTCACGCAAAAGATGAACTTTTTAGGCTTCCCGGAGTTGGGGATATTACCGTTTTCGGACAGCGTGACTACGCCATCCGCGCTTGGCTTGATCCGCAAAAACTTGCTTCTCTAGGATTGAGCTCCACTGATGTGGTTAATGCCATTCAACAGCAAAACATTCCCTTGGCAGCAGGGCGATTGGGGCAGACCCCCAGCCCCGATTCGGTTGAAACCCAATTCCCAATTGATGCTCTGGGAAGACTTAGAAACCCTGATGAGTTCGGAAATATCATTCTCCGTGTTTCCAATAAAGATGAGAACAACAACAGCACCAATCCCAAAATTCTGAAACTTCAAGATGTTGCAAGGATCGAATTTGGGGCCCTTCGCTACGATATGAATTCAACTGTTGATGGATTCCCTTGCGTTGCACTAGGGATTTTTCAACTCCCTGGAACCAATGCCCTTGATGTCGGGAATGGCATTAAAAAGAAAATGCTGGAACTTTCAAAAAGCTTCCCTCCGGGGCTTGCCTACAAAATCGTTTACGACACCACGCCTTTCATCAGTGAATCGATCGAAGAGGTTTTCCTTACCCTTCGCGATGCAATCATCCTTGTGGGAATTGTTGTTCTGGTTTTTTTACAAAGTTGGCGGGCAACTCTCATTCCTTTAATTGCTGTTCCCGTTGCAATCATCGGTACCTTTGCATTTATGGCTATGCTTGGTTATTCGATTAATAACATTTCCCTTTTTGGGCTGGTGCTAGCAATTGGGATTGTGGTTGATGATGCAATTGTGGTGGTGGAAAATGTTGAGAGGTGGCTGAACAAAGGGGTTTCCCCCCGTGAAGCTGCTCGAAACGCAATGAAGGAAGTTACTGGCCCGGTTATTGCGGTTGCTTTAGTCCTTTGTGCGGTGTTCATCCCCTGCTCAATGATCAGTGGAATCACGGGACAATTTTTCAGGCAATTTGCTGTTACCATTTCGGTTTCCACCGTTATTTCGGCCATCAATTCCCTTACTTTAAGCCCTGCGCTTGCTTCGATACTTTTAAAGCCCCACGGCACAAAAAAAGATCCCATCCAATTCCTTCTTGATTTCTTTCTAGGATGGTTTTTCTTTCTTTTTGAAAAAGTCTTTGGCGTTTCCGTTAAATTCTATGGCTGGCTTGTTGGTAAGTGCATCCGAGGGGCTATATTCGTTTTAGCCTTTTATTTGTTTGTTGTTTTTTCAACCGGTTTTCTATTTGTTAAAATCCCTAGAAATTTTATCCCCGATCAGGATCAAGGATGGCTTCTTGTTAATTTGCTGCTTCCGGATGGTGCAAGTCTGCAGCGAACCCAAGCCTCGATGAATGAAATCGAACAGGCTATTCTTAAGATCAAAGGGGTTAATCATACTTTCACCACCTCGGGATACAACCTGCTTTTTAATGCATTTGCTTCTAACAATGCTTCTATGTTTGTGATTCTTGCTCCCTTTGAAGAAAGAAAATCCAAAGATTTAAGCGCCAGCGCTTTGATGCAAAAAATTACATCCGTGGTGAAGGAATTTAATCGAGAGGCCAAATTTTCCGTACTTGGGGCACCACCGATTCCGGGTATCGGTACCGCAATGGGATTTAAGGTTATGCTTGAAGACCGTGAAGATGTTGGCGCTGCAATGCTTCAGGATGAAATAGATAATTTGGTCGCCAAGAAAGATACCATCCCAGGGCTATTCATCTTTTTTTCACTTTATCAGGCACGAAACCCACAAATTTTTGCCAACATCGATCGAGATCAGGTCGAGTCCCTACAAGTTGTAATGCAAGATCTTAATAATTCTTTGAATTCTCTTGTGGGATCCCTGTTTATTAACAACTTCAATGCCTTTGGAAGATTCTGGCAGGTGACTGTTATGGCGGAACCTGCCTACCGAGCAACCATCGATGCGGTCAACCTTATAAAAATTCAAAACAAAGCCAAGCAAATGGTTCCCTTGGGGTCAATGGTGAAAATGTCGGATTCAACAGGTGCAAATTTGGTGATTCGGTATAACCTTTATCGGGCCGCACCGGTTATTGGCATCAACCTTCCCTGGATTTTAAGTTCAGGCGAAGCAATCAAAGCGGTTGAAGAAACTTCAAAGAAAACCCTTTCCCCTTCGATGGGAATAGAATGGACTGAAATGGCCCTGCTTCAGAATATGGAAGAAAACGATTTTCGAAATAAGATTGTTTTTCCACTTTCAGTTATTTTTGTTTTTCTGGTTCTATCAGCACAATATGAAAGTTGGGCACTCCCCCTTGCAGTGATTCTTGTTGTTCCCGTCTGTATTTTATGCGCCTTAATCGGAACCATTGTTGGAATGACAGGCATCAACATATTCACTCAAATTGGATTGGTTGTTTTGGTGGGGCTTTGCAGCAAGAATTCCATTCTCATCATTGAATTTGCAAAGCAACTTACCGAAGAGGGAAAACCGATCAGAGAGGCAACCATTGAAGCTGCAATGCTTAGGCTTAGACCAATTTTGATGACCTCTTTCGCTTTTATTCTTGGGGTTTTCCCGTTGGTAATTGCAACTGGGGCTGGTGCCGAAATGCGTAGGGCCCTTGGCGTTACTGTTTTTAGTGGGATGCTTGGGGTTACTATTTTGGGGATTTTATTCACCCCTGTATTTTTCTTTGTGATCGAATCACTTGCTGAAAAGCCGATTTTTCAATCTAAGTTTTTTATAATTATAGGTAAAATTCTTAGGGCTTTAATTATCGTTTTAACCTTGGGAATATTTCTCGTTCTAACCAAAAAAAAATCGAAAGAAAGTAAGGCAGTATGATTTCTCACTTTTTTATCGACCGACCTATTTTTGCTTCGGTTCTTTCCATTGTGATCACCATTACCGGGATCGTTGCTGTAATTTCGCTGCCCGTTGCACAATACCCAGAAATTACACCGCCTACGGTTATTGTAACTGCCAGTTACCCGGGCGCGAACGCCCAGACCGTGCTAGATACCGTGGCTGCGCCCCTCGAGCAGCAGGTTTCGGGCGTGGAAAATATGCTGTATATGACTTCCCAATGTGCGAATGATGGCAGCTATAATTTACTTGTTACTTTCAAACTTGGCATGGATCCCAATATGGCACAGGTTCTTGTTCAGAACCGTGTTTCTCTCGGGCTACCCAATGTTCCAGATTTGGTGCAGAGACAGGGCGTTGCGGTCAAGAAAATATCACCCAGCATTATGATGATTATCAATTTGGTTTCCGAAGAAGATCCGCAAACAAAAAAGCCCATGTTCAATGATCTTTATATGTCGAATTTTGCAACCGTTCAAATCAGGGATGAGTTGCTACGGCTACCCGGGGTGGCAAATGTCACCTACATGGGCCAACGCGATTATTCAATGCGCGCCTGGCTTGATCCCATTAAAATGACTACCCTTGGCCTGACCACCGATGATATTATTTCTGCAATCAGCCAGCAAAACCTGCAAGTCGCTGCTGGTTCCATCGGTCAAGAACCAGCCCCCAAAGGTCAGCAATTTCAACTTATCATCAACACCTTAGGTAGATTACTTGATGTTGAACAATTTGAAGATATTGTCATCAAGACAATTCCAGCAAGCACATCAAACCCAATTGCTGCTTTAATCAAACTTAAGGATGTTGCAAGAATCGAGCTTGGTTCCCAGCAGTATGATCAGACTTGCTCTCTAGACAACAAACCGTCGGTTGCCTTATCTATTTACCAACTTCCCGGCTCCAATGCTTTATCAACAGCCGACGGAATTTACAAAAAGATGGCATTACTAAAAAACCGGTTCCCACCCGGATTAGATTACAAAATCGTTTATGATACAACGCCTTTTATCAAAGATTCAATTATGGAGGTTTTCAAAACCTTAAGGGATGCAATCATCCTAGTGGGTATTGTTGTTCTAATTTTTCTTCAATCTTGGCGCGCAACTTTAATTCCCCTGATTGCAGTACCCGTTGCGGTGATAGGAACATTTGCAGTGATGGCAGGCATCGGATTCAGTTTGAATAACCTTTCTCTTTTTGGACTGGTGCTTGCCATTGGGATTGTGGTTGATGATGCGATTGTTGTGGTGGAAAATGTGGAAAGATGGTTGCACGAAGGCTTGTCTCCCCGAGATGCCGCCCGAAAAGCCATGGTTGAGGTAACCGGGCCGGTTATTGCGGTTGCCCTTGTCTTATGTGCGGTTTTCATTCCTTGCGCATTCATTACGGGTATCACCGGGCAATTCTTCAGGCAATTTGCAATCACCATTTCGGTTTCCACTGTTATTTCTGCTTTTAATTCCATCACGCTTAGCCCGGCTTTAGCCGCACTTCTGCTCCAGCCTAAAGGCGCCAAAAAAGACCCTCTTCAATTGGCTCTCGATTTTTGCTTTGGCTGGTTTTTTAAAATCTTCAACTATGGTTTCAATTTGGTAACCACGGCATACGGCGGCATTCTCTGGCTTATGCTAAAACTTTCGGTTGTTGCACTGTTGGTGTACGCAGGATTGCTTTACGCAACCTATTATAGTTTTCTTATAACTCCCACTGGGTTTATTCCGCCTCAGGATAAAGGGTATCTACTTGCCAATATTCAAATGAATGATGCAACTTCGTTACAACGAACCGATTCAATTATCAATCAGATATGTAAAATTGCATTGGAAACCGAGGGTGTGGATCACACGGTTGGAATTTCCGGTCAATCATTGCTTTTAGGTGCAAATGCCCCCAGCCTCGGGTCGATTAATATTATTTTAAAGCCCTTTGCAGAGCGAAATAAGGCTGGATTAACTTCGCAGCACATTGGTGATTTAATCAAAAAGAGGGCTATAAAAGAATGCCCTTCTGCAATGGTCAATATATTCGGCCCCCCGCCTGTTGATGGATTAGGAACGGTGGGCGGATTTAAGATTATGATTGAAGATCGTGGGCCCGTTGGGTTGGCTGCCTTGCAAAAAGCCACCGATTCCCTCGTGATTGAAGGCAATTCCAACCGATTACTTAATACGGTATTTACCAGCAGTCGTGCAGATACACCTTGGCTATATTTAAATATTGATCGTGAAAAAGTAATGTCCTTAGGGTTAAAAATGCAGGACATTTTTGAAACTCTCCAAGGATACTTTGGCTCTTACTATGTCAACAACTTTAATCTTTTTGGCAGATCTTGGCAGGTCAATATCATGGCGGATCAAAATTTCAGACAAAGTATTAACGACCTTCTCCTTATCAAGGTTCGCAATGATTCAAATCAAACCGTGCCTTTGGGGACTCTGATGCAGGTTGAAAATTCATCCGGCCCCAACATTCTTATTCGTTATAATATGTATCCCGCTGCTGCCCTTTTTGGAAATAATGCCGCCGGAATAAGTTCTGGTCAGGCAGCCAGAGAAATGGAAAATATTGCACTTAAAAATCTTCCCAAGGATATTTCCTACGAATGGACTGAACTTACTTTCCTGCAATTTGAATCGGGCAACACAGCCATGGCGGTCTTTGCCCTTGCTGTTATTTTTGTTTTTCTTGTACTTGCTGCCCAATATGAAAGCTGGAGTCTTCCCCTTGCAGTCATTCTCGTAGTTCCGATGTGTTTACTTTCCAGCATTTTGGGTGTTCAACTTTTCAAAATGGACATCAACATTTTCACCCAGATTGGGTTTATAGTTCTAGTGGGGCTTGCGAGTAAAAATGCTATTTTGATTGTTGAGTTTGCCAAGCAACTTTTTGAACAGAATAAGCCTTTAAAAGAAGCAACAATTGAAGCTAGCAAGCTTAGGCTTCGGCCGATTCTAATGACATCATTTGCCTTTATTTTGGGGGTTTTGCCATTGGTTGTTTCCGAAGGTGCGGGAGCGGAGATGCGTAAAGCCTTGGGAACTGCGGTTTTCTTTGGTATGCTAGGGGTTACATTTTTGGGGATTTTTTACACCCCTGTTTTCTTCTATGTCATTATGTCGATTACAGGCTCAAAAAAACCCATCCATAACGAAGCAACTGTTGAAGAAAAACCAGACACAACGGGTCATCATGGTTGAGAAATCTTTTTCCTAGTTTCAGGCCGTGGTCTTAACCCAAAAAAGTTGACGCCTGTTCCGCCATCGGGTTCACAAACACCCTTATCTGAAGCTATTACTTTAGGAAGGGTTTTGATTTTATAATCATCACAACCTTGTGGTTTAAAATAGGGCCATATGGGCGGGTAGGTTTTTAATTGATAACAACCTGATCCATCGGGTTTAAAATAAGGCTGAACAGAGGGCATTGTTTTAACTTTGTAATCATCCGGGCATTTGGCACATTGTTTTTCGGAAGCAATTAGAAATCCCAAGGGAAGAATCAAAAATTTAAATCCAAAAAAGCAACGGATTAGTTGGAGGATCATTTATCCACCTTTTCATTTTTTTTCTCGAAGTAGGCGACAGGTTTAAGAATCTCTGTTTTAGGGAGAGGCAGATTTTTTGGATCGTTTGAAATATTTGCATCATCGTCACACCCATCTAGCCGAACTTGCCAACCACCCCCCAATGCTTTGTATACCTTTACAAGTCCGCGGGCACTAGCTTCTTGGTACAAAGCGAGTTGTAATTCCCGTTGAACTCTTTTTTCTTGTACAACAGAAACACGGTTAAAATTCGATGTGCCTGCTTTATATTGAACAATCACCAGTTCCCCTGCTTTTCGAATTGCAGCAACCGATTTTTCCATTTCCTTGATTGCTTCCTGACTTTTCAAATATTCCACCAAACCGCTTTCAACTTCAGCCCCAGCTTGAACCAAAGAGTATTGAAAACGGGCAACGCTTGCTTGAAAAGTCGCATCCTGAGCCTTTACCCCGTTTATAAGTCGGCCATAATTGAAAATATTCCAGTTAAATCCCGGGCCGGTTTGCCCGTAAAATGAGTGGGATGTGAATAACGCATTGTTGTTAAGCGCATTATAACCAAAGGAACCATTGATGTAGATGTGAGGAAATAATTCCGACATTGCTACGCCAATTTTTGCACATTCAGCTGCGGCTTCCCTCTCGGCTTTACGAACATCTGGCCTACGGGTGATTAGCTGCGATGGAATCCCTACTGCAACATCCTTGGTTGCCAAAGGAATTGGTTTCTTGGTAAGTTTTTTACCAAGGTCTTCGGGTGAAATACCCAAAAGCGTGCAAAGTCGGTTGTTTTCTAATCTTTGGAATCTCGAAAATAGCGGAATTTGTGATTGTGTATAACTTAAATCACTCTGACCTTGTTCCACATCCAAGTCACTGGTTAATCCACCTTTAAACCTGGCAGTTGCAATTTCAAGTGTGATTTTCTGGTATTCCTCATTCTCTTTCATCAGTTCAACCAATCTTTCAAAGTATCTATACAAAACATAAGACTCACCGATATCACCCAGCATTGTAACCATTACCTCATCATAATTTTCGATAGCGGAATCTAACTGATCGCTGGAACATTCTATGGCTCGACGATATCTTCCCCAAAAATCCATTTCCCATAGCAGACCGAACCCAAAGTTATATTGGGGGTAATAATTCTGGGGGATAAATTGACGGTTGGCAACAGCCGTGCTTAATCCAATTTGATTCATCCCACTTTGCATCGATTGCTGTTGGGGCATAAATTCTCCCATAGCAATTGCTAGTTGCGACCGGGAAGTCATAACCCTGTAACCAGCTTCTTTAAGTTTCAAGTTTTGTTTGGTGGCAAAGCAGATCAACTGATCAAGGTTTTCATCATTAAAATTCTTCCACCATTTGCGATGTTCCTCAGGATCTGTGCGGATTCTTTTATCATCTTTATCAATCCAATCAACCGAAACTGGGGCGGGTGGCTTGGAATATTCCGGGCCTACTTTCATCCCGTTATCCCAATACTCTTTCACCGGTCCTGGAATACAACCGGATATGCAGATTAAAAAAACTGCAGTGGTGAATTCCAAATAAGGTGGTTGAAGTTTCAAAGTATTTACCTGCACTTAGCTTTTCAATTAAAGTTATAATCCTAACCATCAAAAGAATCGGCAAAGTGGGGTTAGAATAATTAGAAATTATTTAAATTCGTTTCAAGTTGATAAAAGTTTGGAACTCAACAAAGTTCAAGTTAAAACAGCTAAATTCAAAAAATGGCTAATTTGGGGCATTAAATAATCTGAAGTTACCCAGCTTCCATCTAAATTTTTAGTTATAGTCAAAACTTTAACATAAACTCTTTTTTACTTTAGAAATGTGTTAGTTCGTGCCGATTTATCTATATAAGTGTCATAATTATAAAATGTTAAGGCTGACAAAGATTAAACGCACAGTTTTCAGATTGATTCTAGGTTGTTTTTTTGTTTTTGGGGCACTCCCTTTGTTTGCCCAAGAAACCAATAATGATTTAATGGCTTTTATCAAAGAGCAGCAAACGAAAATGGATGAGCTCGCCAAGGTTCTTGACGACCAAAAAAATCTGATCAATACTCAAACTAAAATTATCGATGTTCAGTTAAAACAAATTAAACAATCTGAACCAAATTCAAGTACCCCTGATCTTTCTGATACTAATCCCTTAGAAAAAGATTTCTCTAATATGGTTGATTTCACAAGGAAAAAATGGCCTGTGAAAGATAATGGCATGATGGCTACTTGGGGAAATGATGGCAGACTTACATTCGAATCAGAAGACAAAGCCTTCAAGGCCCGCATTGGCGGACTCTTCCAAATGGACT
>Ga0335396_10000820_pt1 | contig 42098 bp, 40 predicted proteins | sample FRY02_FD_205743 | JGI IMG/M metagenome (GOLD analysis project Ga0335396, IMG submission 205743) | Freshwater microbial communities from Lake Fryxell liftoff mats and glacier meltwater in Antarctica - FRY-02 (spades assembly) (version 2) | ecosystem: Environmental > Aquatic > Freshwater > Ice >...
AGGCAACGACCCGCGCCGTAAAGGTCGAGGCGTTCATTCCGTGCTCGGCCGCCGAAACCCAGTAGGCGTCGATCGCTTTAACGTGGTTGGGGTCGGCCTCGCCGCGCCAGCGCAGCAGGAAGCGCTCGGCGATCGTCTGGCCCTCGTCAATCGCGGTCTGCGGTACCCAGGGCTGCCCGACGCCACGCGCCGACTGGGCCACGAATGAGAGCGCCATAACCGAGCAGCGCGCCAGGTCGTTGCGGGCCTGCTCGTCGCTGATGTCGAGCAGCTGCTGAAAGCCCCACTCTGGCGCCAGCATCGCCAGCGCCGATTGAACGTCAACGCGGGGGTCGCCGGAGCGGACCATTAGTGGGTGCGGCTCGGCCGGTGAGAGGCCCGGCTCGAAGCTGGAGTCAACGAGCAGCCCCCAAACCTTCTCGTACGGAACAAAGCCGACTAAATCCTCAATGTCGACGCCGCGATAGCGCAGCGCACCGCCCTCGCGATCAGGCTCGGCGATTACAGTCTCAAAGGCAACTACGCCTTCTAGTCCTGACGTGACTTCAGTCATAAAATACGCTCACTCAACTCAAAGGGTTAGCCATTGCTAATGAAGCTTGCCACGATAGCGGCGGCGCCGTCCTGCGCCCCGCGCCAATCGGCGTTATCGTGCGCTGGGCACCCCCACGGAAGGCGCAGATGAGCGATTCAGAGTTGATGTTCCGCCCGGTCAACGAACTGGCGGCGATGGTCGAAAGTGGCGAGCTGAGCGCCAGCGAGCTGGTCGACGTTTCGCTCTCGCGGATCGACGAGCTGAACCCCACCTACAACGCCTTCATCGAAGTTTTTGACGGGCGCGCCCGCGCCGACGCAGCAAAGATCAAAAGCGGCGACGACAGGCCTCTGGCCGGCGTGCCGGTTGCGATCAAAAACAACACCCCGGTTGAAGGCGGCAGGCTGACCTTTGCCTCGGCCGCGATCGGTGACTTCCGCGCCGATGCTGACGCTTTCCTCGTGCGGCGGCTGCGCGACGCTGGCGCGATCGTCGTCGGCTCTACCAACCTGCCGGAGTTTGGCATCCAGCCAACGACCGAGCCGCGCGACACCGGCGCAACGCGAAACCCGTGGGACGTAAACCGCACGCCGGGCGGCAGCTCCGGCGGCTCAGCGGCCGCGGTCGCGGCGGGAATGGTGCCGCTTGCGCACGCCAACGACGGCGGCGGGTCAACACGAATCCCAGCCGCCTGCTGTGGCCTTGTTGGCCTGAAGCCGCAGCGTGGCCGGATTTCGGCCGGGCCCGCGGTCGGCGGCTCGTTCCTCGGGATCGACGGCGTGCTGACGCGCACAACCGCCGAAACCGCGCTGGCGCTTGACGTGCTTGCTGGCTATGAGCCCGGTGATGCGTTCTGGCCGGCGCCACCAATTCGGCCCTTCAGCGAGCTTGCAGGCGACGTCCCGAAAGGACTGAAGATCGCAATGACCGTAAGCCCGCCGCTGGTGGGCGCCCCGGTCGATGCGGCCAGCATCGACGCCGTGCAGCGCGCCGCTGAGCTGCTGCGCGAGCTTGGCCACGAGGTCGTTGAGGCCGACCCGCCCTGGAGCGTCCCCGGCATGCTTGAGCTGTTCTCGGCGCTCTTCTGCCCGATGATCTCAACCCAGATCGCCTTCGCCCAGATGATTGCCGGGCGCGAGCTAACAGAGAGCGACATCGAACCGCTCAGCTGGGAGATCTGGCAGCAATCGCAGCAGATCAGCGCCGTGATTGGTTTCGGCGCCGAAATTCAAATACAAGCCTTGGCGCGCAGCGTTGTCGCCTGGTCGCAGAGCTATGACGCGATCCTCTGCCCTGCCCTGGCCGAGCCACCGGTGACGCTAGGGACGATTGACAGCTGTTCGGAGCGGCCAATGGAAGCCTTCGCTCGCGGCGGGCAGTTCACGCCGTTCACGGCGATCGCGAACGTAACCGGCTCGCCAGCGATCTCGCTGCCGCTGTTCCAAAATGAAGAGCTGAATCTGCCTTTAGCGGTGCAGCTGATCGGCCGCCCTGAAGGTGAAGCGCAGCTGCTGGCGCTAAGCGCGCAACTGGAAAACGCGTTGCCGTGGGCTGGCCGCCGCGCGCCGCTCACGGCTTCCTAATCAAGCCCGAGCACGTCGCTCAGGCGGCGCGGCGAAACGCCGAGCGCGAGCGCGCCAGCGGTGCCGCCAGCAGCGATCATCTCGGCGCCGAGCAGGGCTTGCGGATCCCAAACAATTGGCAGCTCGACGGCGCCGGAGGCCGCGACCTTGAGCAGTGTCTTGGCAAAACCGGCAGGGACCGTAAGCGCCGGCCGACGGCGGCCGAGCGAACTACCGATCAGGCGGCTGACAGTGCGCAGGTCAAGCGCCTGCGGACCGGCCAGCTCAACGCGCTGATGGCCGGGCTCAGGAGGCAGCGAGCTTTGGGCGATCACGGCATCGACAATGTCGGGAACCCAGATCGGCTGGTAACGGCCGGAACCTACCACTGGAATGATTCCAGCCCGCGAGCAGGCGTCGATCGCGGTAAAGAGCGGGTCCGGCGCGGCGTGCGCCAGCGAGAGCGCAAAGGTTGTTGTTGAGATCCGCGCCGCTGCGACGGCGTCCTCGGCGATCGCTTTGTCGCGCAGCAGCCGCGTCGGTGCACCGCGCACGGCGCCGAGCGGCGAGAAGTAACTAAATCGCTCGACCCCGGCCGATTCAGCCGCCTCGATCAGGCGCCAAGTGGCGATCGAACCGAGCTCCTCGATCGTTCCCTCCTGCTGGTCATGGCTAGCGGCGGCTAAATGAATCACGTGGCTGACGCCGCGCGTGGCGTTTGCCAGCGAGCGGTGATCGGCCAAGTCACCGAGAACAATTTGCACGCGGACGCGCTCGGCGCCGAGTCGGCGCGGATCACGGACAAGGCAGCGAACCGGCGTGCCACTAGCCGTCAGGCGGGGCAGCAGCTCCGATCCGATCAGCCCGGTCGCCCCGGTCACAAGCAACATTAGGCGCAGCGTATCGCGCACCCTCGCAGGTGGCCGCTACAGTTCGCGCTCGCAGGCACCTAAACGAGCAAAGGATTGGATCAGCGAAGATGGCTTACGTTATTGCACAACCATGCATCGACACAAAGGACAACTCCTGCGTAGAGGTCTGTCCGGTCGACTGCATTCACCCGACGCCCGACGAGCCTGACTACGACAAGGTCACGATGCTTTTCATCGATCCCGAAGAGTGCATCGACTGTGACGCCTGCGTTGAGGCTTGCCCCGTTGACGCTTGCTTCGCCGAGGACCAGCTACCCGAAGAGTGGCTCAAGTACTCGGCAATCAACGCCGACTACTACGCCAAGGGCGCTTAGGCCATCGGCAGCGTCATGCCGACCGGCGCTGGGCTGTCACTGGCGGCTGGCGTAGCCACCTGAATCATCGGCAGTTCAGCAGGGAAGATTGCGATTAGGCCTCGCGCAGCTTGGCGAATTGCCTGAGCGGCAGGGTCGTCGGGGTCGCTAATGACGAGCGGAAGGCCGGCGTCGGCTTGCTCACGCAGCGGCATTGTCAGCGGCACCTTGGCGATCAGCGGCACCTGAATTTCGTCGGCCAGCTCCTGCCCGCCGCCCTCACCGAAGATTTGGTAGCGCTCGCCATCTGGAGTCACGAAACCAGCCATGTTTTCGATCACACCGGCAACCTCAAGGTTGACCTTGTTGGCCATGTCGGCCGAGCGGCGCGCGACCTTCTGCGCCGTCGGCTGCGGCGTCGTGACGATCACGAACTGGGCCTGTGGCAGGAGCTGCGCGAGCGTCATCGAAACGTCGCCGGTTCCCGGCGGAAGGTCCACCAGCAGGAAGTCCAGCTCGCCCCATTCGACGTCCTCAAGGAACTGGGTTAGCGCTTTGTGCAGCATTGGCCCGCGCCAGACGACGGCGGCGTCCTCTTCGACGAAGAAGCCGATCGACATGATTTTCACGCCGCCGGCCTCAAGCGGAATGATCTTGCGCTCGGGCGAAACCGGCGGGCGGCCAGTGACGCCGAACATGCGCGGGATTGAGTAGCCCCAAACGTCGGCGTCGAGCACGCCGACGCGCTTGCCCTCTGCCGCCAGCGCGGCGGCGATGTTGGCGGTGATCGTTGACTTGCCGACGCCGCCCTTGCCGGAGCCGATGCAGACGACGTTGCTGACCTGCGCGAGCGCGCCTTCGGGCAGCGAGCTGCGGCCGAGCTTGCGCTGCAGCTCGCCCTTCTCTGTGTCGCTGAGAACGTCGAAGCTGACGCTGACGCCGGTTACGCCGTCGAGCGGGCCAACGGCCTCTGCCACGGCGGTCTCAAAGTGGTTGCGGATTGGGCAACCGGCGGTCGTCAGCGAGACGACCACGGCGACCTGGCCGTCATCGCTTTGCTCGATTGAGCGGACCATTCCCAGCTCAACGATTGACTTGCGCAGCTCGGGGTCGATTACAACCTCGAGTGCCTTGAGGATTTGTTCTTCTGTGGGCATCACCCCATTGTGACAAAGAGCGGCGCGAGGATTGCGCCGCGCCTACAAAAACGACGACGGCCCGCGCAGTGGCGGGCCGTCGGTGCTGCAGATACTGGAGAAACGTCAGCTCTAGGCGGTGACCTTTGAAACCTGCTCAACGATCGGGCGAGCTGCGTCCTGGACGCGGCTGCTTACGACCTCGGCTTGACGCGTGACGTCGCCGCGCACGCTGCGCAGCTGCTCATCGGCGTCCTTACGCAGGTTGCGAACTTCACGCTCGAACCGTGTGCGGTTGCGCTTGAGCTCACGCTCGATGCGAGCGCTGGCCTGACGAACCTCGCGCTCAGCCTTGCTGCGAGCGACGCTTCCACGGCGCTCAACCTTCTTTAGCTGCTTCTCAGCGCTCTGACGGCTGCCAACTTTGGTGCGCAGCTCTTCAATCGCGTCAACGACTGTGTCACGTGCGACGAGAACCGCACCGACCTGTAGGTCAGCGGCGCGCGCGGCGCGTGACTGGGTTGGCTTGGCTGTTGCCTTTGGCGCTGCGCCTGCGCGGCCACGAACCTTCGAGGCGGCTGGCTTAGCCTTCGCGCGGGGCTTCGCTGTTGCCTTCTTAGTGGGAGTTGCCATTTGATTACTTCCTTTCAACTACTTAGAACTAATGAGATTACAAATAGAGTAGCAGCTTTGCGAACAAGTGTTCGCTAATGATTACAAATACGACTCTCAGAGGCCGTCGTTACAAGGCAGGGAAAGAGAGTGCGTCGGCGAGCGCAGCGGCCGTCGGGGCAGCGACAACGGCTGAAATGCCGTCGGAACCAATAAGTGGCAGCGCCAACGGCGACTCGGCAGCCGGGAACGCCACCTCGCCACCGGCCTCGCGCACCACAAGCTGGCTGGCAGCGACGTCAACGGGCCTGCAGCTCCAAAGCGAAACCATTGCGTCGGCGCGGCCGGCGGCAACCTGGCAGCAGGAGATCGCCATCGAACCAAAGGCGCGCACGCGATGGGCGCCGGCGATCAACGCCGGCGTTGAGGCAGCAAGATTAAATGGCGAAGCGCCCTCCACGAGCACTACCTCAAGGCGGCCGTCTGGGCTGCGCCGCTCGGGCGCTACCGGCGCCAACGCTTGGCCGTTGAGCCACGCCCCCTCCCCACGGATCGCGTGCCACTGCTCGTGGCTAGCGAAGTCGTGGACGAAACCGAAGCCGACGTCGGCCATCGTCGGCCCGTCAGAGACGGCGATCGAAATAGAAAATGCTGGCAGTCCACGCTTCGCGTTTAGCGAACCGTCGATTGGGTCGATCACGACGAAGGCCTCGTCGCTGCCGAAATCAACAGTGCCGCGCTCCTCGGACAGGGCGGTGAAGCGCGCGCCCTGATCGAACAGCTTCTGCAGCTCGACGAAGACGATCTCTTCGGCCTGCTGATCGATCAGCAGCGTGTGGTCACCGCCGGCGCCGATCGTGCCGGTTTCAACGACGCGCTGATCACGCTGCGGCGTAGCCGCGAGCAGTTCGCTAAGAGAGGCCGCGCAGCGAGCGGAAAGTCCGAGCCAGTCGAAGCTGAGAATCGCCGACGAAGAAGCCATCTTGCTCTTATCCTAAAGGTGTGCCCGAAAGCCCCTTCCAGCTAACCGATGAGCAGCGCAGGATCGTTCAGTTCGCTGGCAGCTCGTTGGTCGTAGCCGGTGGCGCAGGCAGTGGCAAAACGACCGCCTTGGCGGCCCGCTACGGCTGGCTGGTCGCTGAGGCTGGGGTTGAACCGGAGGCGATACTCGCGCTCAGCGATTCTGGCGCCGCGGCCGAGCGCCTGCGCAGCCTCGTTGAAGAGCGGATCAGCCGCGGCTTTGCTGAGCTGCCAATCTCGACGGTCAGCGACTTTGCCGCTCGCCTGCTGCGCGAAGAGATGGCGCAAAGTGGCCTTGATCCCTTCGTCGCAACGCTCAGCGGCGCCGACCGCCTAGCGATGCTGATTGAACGGGTTGATGACCTCGACCTGCGCGAACACGACTTCGCTGGCCGGCCGATAAAGCTGCTGGCCTCGCTGATCGCTCAGATCGACGCGCAGAAGGCGATGCTGATCAGCGCCGATCAGTGCGCCCAGCGGGCGGAAGCAGCCGACGGCGCGGGCGCAGCGCTCGGGCGCGAATTCGCTGCGCTCTACGCCAGCCACGAGGCGATGCTCGCCGAGCAGGGCGCCTTAGACCAAGGTGACCTGATCTTCGGCGCGCTGAGCTTGCTCGAGCGGCCCGACGTTCGCCAGCGCTTCAGCGCTCGCTACAGCCAGCTGCTAGTAGACGACGCGCAGCGCCTCTCCCACGCCGAGCTAACGCTCGTTTTGGCAGTAGCCGCGCAGCTCGGCCAGGTGACAGCGGCGGCCGACGGCGACTGCGCGCCGGCGAGCGAGCTCAGCGGCGGCGCATCCAACCTCACCGCGATCGCAGCTCAGCACAATGGCCAGCGAATCGACCTGACGCGATCACTGCGCTGCGGCGCGCAGATCGTCTTGGCCGGCGAGGCGGTGCTGGAGCAGCGGCTGAGCCCGCCGCTGCGCGGCGAGCCGGGCGGCACTGTGCGCGGCTGGCGCTGCTCGGGCGAGCGGGCGCAGGCTCAAGCTATCGCTGGCGAAATTGAGCAGCTGATCCAGGCTGGAAGTGAAGCTGAATCGATCGCTGTGGTCGTCAGCTCGCTGCAAAGCGAGGGCCGCGCGATCGCCGCCGCACTCGACGAGCGCGCCGTCCCTCACCAGCTAGGCGCCAGCGAGCAGCTCTTTAGCCGCGGCGAAGTGAAAGATGTGCTCGCGTGGCTGCGGCTACTGACCAACCCCGCCGACGCCAGCGCGACCGTTCGAGCTTTGGCCCGGGCACCGATCGAGCTGCGCGCCGTAGACCTCGCGCGCTGCGTTCAAATCGCGCGGCGGCGCAAGCTCGACATGGTCAGCGCGCTCCACTCAGCAACCGAATCGCCGCAGATCCCGCCTGAGGCGCGCGAGCGAATCGTCGCCTTCCTCAAACTTCAGCGTCAGGCTGCGGCGGCAATAGATGAGCTGCGCCCCGACCGCTTCGTCCACCGCCTGATCGACCGCCTCGGCCTTCGCCGCCAGCAGCTCTTCGCTGCCCAAGCTGACGTTGTCGAAGGGTTGCGCTGCCTGGCGCGATTTGAAGCTCTCGCTGGCCGCTTCGCTGAGCGCGCAGCTCAATCAAGCGGCCGGGAGTTCGCTGAGTACGTCGTAGCCGTTGCCGACGCAGGGCTGCGCGAAAGCGACGCCAGCGCTGGCGCCGAGCAGCTCCCGCGCGCCAAAGTTGCCGTAGTAGAGGCGGGTTCAACGCGCGGGCTCAGCTTCGACCATGTTTTCGTCGCTGGGATGGAGCGGCAGCGCAGCGTCGATGACGAGCAGCGCGAGCTCAGCTACCTGGCCATTACGCGGGCCGCTGAGTCGGTGACGCTTAGCTACAGCGAGCGCGGCCAGCGCGGTGAGCAGCAGCTGCCCTCGCAGCTCGCCGAAGCGGCGCTGGCGGCAGCCGGCGCGCAGTGGGAGGAGCGCGGCGAAGAGCTGTTTGGACCCGACGAGGCGCTGCACGGAGCCTTCAATGAGCTGCGCGACGAGCTGCTAGGTGACCTGCCGCGCGTGGCCGGCACCTTCGCTGAGCTGCGGCTCGACAATGATCTCGACCTAACGCTCGGCGTCGTCCGCTACCTCGAGCTGGCGAAGCTAGCGGCCGTAATCGGCAGGCCAGCAGAGCAGGACGTGGAGAGTGCGCTTGCCCAGGCCAACGCCGTGCTGCTGCAGTCGGCCACAGCAGTTCAGCGCGAAGCACTCGAGAGCAGCCCACTCGACGAACTGATCCTCAGCGCTGAGGATGACGCGCGCGCGCGCAGCGCGGCAACGGCGCGGCGCGGCGAGCCTTCGCTTGAAGCGTTCCTGCCGCGCCGCGGCGAAGGGCTTGTGCTGAGCGCCTCTGACATTGAGACCTACCGCGCCTGCCCGCTGCGTTACAAGTTCGCGCGCGTCTTTCGAATTCCGCAAGAGCCGACGATGAACCAGCGCTTCGGCATTCTCTTCCACCAAGTGCTGGAGCGCTACCACCAGTCCGACGGTCGCAGCGTTGACGAACTACTGGCGCTGCTCGAGGAAGGCTGGCGCCGCGGTGGCTTCGGCGACAGCGACCAGGAGCGCCAGCTTCACGCCAAGGCCGAGCATGCGCTTCGCCTCTATCAGCAACGGACGGCAAATGAAGAGAGTCGCCCGGTCTGGTTTGAGAAGTCGTTTCAATTCAAGCTCGGTGAGCACACGCTGCGCGGCCGCGTTGACCGCGTTGATCTGCTCCCAGGCGGCGGTTACGAGCTAATTGATTACAAAACCGGCAAGCCACGCACGGCGGCCGAGCTCGAGGAAGACATTCAGCTCTCGCTCTACGCCGTAGCGGCGCGTGAGGCTTGGCAGGTTGACTCAGAGCTTCAGAGCTACCACTACGTGCTCGACGACGAGAAGATCCCGCTGCCCGCGGCCGAGATTGACCGCGACTGGATCTCCGAGGTAGTCAACGAAGTCGCAAATGCGATCAGCAGCCAAGGCTTTGAGCCGACACCGAGCGTGACGGCCTGCGGCTACTGCGACTTCAGGATTGCCTGCCCCGCGGCAGAGCTTTAAGCGTCGTCGCCGCGCTGATTAAGAAAACGTTGAAATTCGCGGGCGAGAACGTCGCCTGAAGGCAGCTCCTCGCCTTCGGCCTCGGGGGCGTCAGCATCGCTCGCCTGCTCGAGCCGCTCGACAAACTGGCGCACGTCATCGTCGCCAGCAACTGCGCTGCTGACGCTGCGCTCATACTCCGAAGCAGCACGTTCGAGCTCTGTTGCGTCAAAGCTGATTCCGACCAGCGATTCAAGCTTGCGTACCAGCGCCAAAGACGCCTTCGGGTTGGGGGCTGCAGCGACGTAGTGGGGCACGCTGGCCCAGAGGCTGGCGGAGGGAATGCCGGACTCTTGGAAGGCGCTGTGAAGCACTCCTGTGATGCCGGTCGGACCTTCGTAGGTTGTCGGTGACAGACCGACCCGCTCGGCAAGCTGCTCATCGCTTGTCACGCCAACCATCGGCACCGGCCGCGTGTGCGGAACGTCTGCCAAAAGAGCGCCGAGCGAAACTGCCATCTGCACGTCCATCGCTTCGGCCAGCTCAACGACGCTCTGGCAGAGCGTGCTCCAGCGCATCGAAGGCTCAGGGCCCGTCATCAGAATAAGGTCGCGCGGCGCGCGCGGCGCTTTTGCGGCCCAGATCTCAACCATTGGCCAAGTGATCTCGCGCGCCTCACCTGCGACGAGGCTGATCTGCGGCCGAGCCGACTGAAAGTCGTAAAACTCCTCCGGGTCGATGTGCGCAAAGCGGTACGCGTCCAGCGAGGACGCGATGAAGCTGACCGCTGAGGTAGCCGCCTGCGCGGCATCGTTCCAGCCGCCGAAGGCGCAGATCATTGCCGGGGCGCGAAGCCCACCCGGCCGCTCTTCCCAGATCATCGACGGCACGCCTCAAAGGTAGCCGATCAGAGCCCGCTAGCGCGCCATTTCGATTGGCTAGCTGCCGCCGGCGGCGGTCGAATCAGTCGTGGATCGCAGTTGCTTCAGCGCCGATGTGGCCATTCTCCACGCGACGTAGAGCATCAGAACCGCAAAGGCGTAGCGGATCAGTTCAACTGGCAACACGTTTACTAGCGCAACCCCCGCGACAGCGGCAACCGCGGCGAATGCCCCGATCGTTAGCCCAGCGCGAATGTCAAGATTGCCGTAGCTGCGCTGCCGCCACGCACCGACGGCGGCTACAGGGACGATCGCCAGCAGTGAGGTCGCTTCGGCCTCAACCTGATCGAGCCCCAAAACAAGCGCCAGGGCAGGCACCAGCAAAACCCCTCCGCCAATTCCAAATAGGCCGGAGAGAACGCCGGCGGCGACGCCGATAATGATTGCGAGCGCGATCATTCGAATGCCACCAGCACGGCGACGACGACGAGCAGCCCAGAGAAAAGCAGCTGCACCACGGCAACCGGAATTCGATGCTGTAGCCAAGTCCCGATCAAAACCCCGCCGACCGCCGGAATCCCGACCGTCAAGGCTGCAAGATAGTCGACGTTGCCATAAAGAATCTGAGCTGCAGCGCCCGCACTTGCAGCAATTACGATCGCCAGCAGCGAGGTCGCAGCCGCGCGGCGTTCATCAAAACCGACCCAGAGCACCAGCAGCGGCACGAGCACGATTCCACCGCCAACGCCGAAGAGCCCGCTGAAGATCCCGGTCGCGATGCCAATAATCGCCAGCTGAGAGATGCGCGGAGAGAGCACCCGTTCATAATAGGTTCGATGCCACCGGCTTCCTCACTTGCCAGCGCAGTTGCGCCGCTAACGGCGGAGCCCTCGCGGACGGCGCTGCTATTCGATGTTGACGGCACGCTGGCGCCGATTGTGCGCGACCCACAGACTTCAAGCGTCCCCGAGTTGACGCGCCGCCTACTGATCGACTGCCACGCCCTCTACGGCCTGGTCGGCTGCGTTAGCGGTCGCCAAGCGAAGGAGGCGCGGCGGGTTGTTGGCATCGGTTCAATCGACTATTCAGGCAACCACGGGCTTGAGCTGCTGCCGCGCGGCGCGCACGAGGCGATAGTCAACGCGGAAGCGGAAGCTTGGACCGATCGCGTCCATGCCGCCGCGCTGGAGGCTTTTCCCGAGCTTCGCGAGCAGAGCGGCCTGCGGATTGAGGACAAAGGGCCGATCGTCGCGCTCCACTGGCGCGGCCTCGACGACGAGGCAGCGGCTGAGGCAGTCGCCGAGCAGATCGCCGAGCAGGCAAAAGCCCGGGGCCTACTAATTCACCGTGGGCGAAGCGTAATTGAGCTGCGCGCTCCAGTCACAAGTGACAAGAGCGACGCGGTTTATGCGCTGCTTGAGGGAGTCGACATCGATAGCGCGCTCTACGTCGGTGACGACCGCACTGACGTTGACGGCTTCCGCGCACTGCGCGCGCTCCAGAACAAGGGTCGACTGAGCGAGATTCTCTGCGTTGGCGTTCGCTCGGAGCAGACGCCAAGCGAACTACTTGCTGAGGCCGACCTGCTGGTCGATGGCACTGAAGGCGCTATCGAGCTGCTCGCGGCGCTGCGCGGCTAACGATGCGCTACGTCGATCTGCTCAAGACGACGGTTCTGCTGAGCGCGGCTTCCGCGACTGTGCTGGCAGTAGTCACAGTGATTCAGTCCAATTCGCTTGGCGACAGCCTACTGGTCTTAATATCCGCCGGCTGGTGGGTTGTGGCGGCGCTAATTGGGTCTTGGATCGGGCGGCGACTCGAAGCCAGCCCGTCGATCGCCCGCGCGCTGCGCGAAGCCCAGAGCACGACGATGCTGCCGGAGCAGAACATTGGCCGCATGCTCCTGAGCCGGCTTTGGCCGCTGCTGCTAGCAGCGCTCGTCTCAGCGATCTTCTCTTTCTTTTTGCCTCAGGTGGCCGCGATCGCGGCAGGTTTCATGGTCATCTGGGCACTCGCCTGGCGCCACCAGGATCGCGCTGTCACGGCGATCGAGGAGCGTGATGGCGTGACCTTCTTCGTTACCTCCGGCTCACCAATTAAGCCAATCAAACTTGTCCGCACGCCCGGGCTGCGGCGTGACGGCGGCGCTGAGACATGGGAGGCAACGTGAGCGCGCCTGACGTACTGCTCGTCTCGCTTGGCTCAACGCCGGGGCTGCGCGCATCCGATGAAGCGTTCGCCGCGCTGCTGGGCGATGCCGGCGCGACGGTCGAGATTGCTCGCGCCGAGCCGCAGCGGCAGGTTCGAACGCTGGCGCTTACCGACCTGCTCTGGGCGCGCGCCAGCGCGGCCGCAGCGCGCAGCGCGCTCGCCACGGCGCAGCCGCGCGCGGTCGTCTATTCGGCCACGACCGCAGCGCTGCTCTGGCCGCAGCCTGGGGCGATCCGCTTCGACGCCAGTTCAGCTGAGAACCGCCGCGGCCACGATGGCGTCTGGCAGCGGCCTTTGGAGCGGCGCAGGCTTGCCCAGGCGCCGCTGCTGATTCCAACCTCGGCGGCCGCGCTCGCCGGCTCCCCGGCCGCTGGCGCCGACGCCGTCGTCGTGCCAATACCGGTCGCTAGAGGCAAAGCCGCAAGGCCACCGGAGGAGCGCGACATAGCGGCGATCACCTACGCCTCCGACCCTGAAAAGAAAGGGCTAGAACGAGTGCTCGCTGCTTGGGCGCAGGCGCGGCGCGGCGACGAGCGGCTTGTAGTGGCCGGGCTCGAAGCTGGCCGAGGGCCCGACTGCGGCAGCGGCGTTGAGCTGGTAGGCGAGCTCGACCCCGCCGCCTACCGCGAACTGCTTGGCAGCGCGAAGCTCTTCCTCTGCGCGCCGCGCCGCGAGGATTACGGAATCGCTCAGCTGGAAGCGCTCGCCGACGGCTGCCAGCTCGTGACGACAGAGGCGCCGGGCGGTTATGAAGCATTGGCGCTGGCGCGCGAGCTCGACGAGCGGCTCGTCGGCGACGACCTTGCTGGCGCGATCCGCATCGCGCTCGATCACCCGAAGCCCAATTACGCCGCCCGCGCAGCGCAGCTGCTTGAGCCGTACAGCCCGGCCGCGGTTCAGCGAATTGTCAACGATCAGCTAATCGCGCGGCTACTCGGCTGAGCCGTTGATCTAAGCTCGCCGATAGCCGATGACCGAACTGCCCTGGCTGATCCTGCCTACCTACAACGAAGCCGAAAACATTGAAGCGATTGTCAGCGCTTCGGCTCAGACACTTGCAGCCTGCTCGCCAGAAGGCTTTCGAATCCTGATCGTCGACGACGACTCTCCCGACGGCACCGGCCAGATAGGTGACCGGCTGGCAAGCGAGCGCGGCGAAGTCGAGGTGCTCCACCGCGCCACTCGCGAAGGCCTCGGCCCCGCTTACCTGGCTGGCTTTAGCCACGCTTTGGATAACGGCGCAGGCTTCGTGATCGAGATGGATAGCGACTTCTCGCACGACCCGGCCGACATCGCGCGGCTGCTGAGCGCCGTGCGCGGCGGCGGCGGCGACTTAGCGCTCGGGTCGCGCTACGTGCCGGGCGGCGGAATCGAAAATTGGAGTGCCAGCCGCCGCGTGATCAGCCGCGGTGGTTCGCTTTACGCGCGCGTGATCCTAAGGGTGCCGGTCAACGACCTGACCGGCGGCTTTAAATGTTTCCGCGCCGACGTGCTGCGCGCAATCAACCTGCCATCGGTGACTGCGCGAGGCTACGCCTTCCAAATCGAGCTGACCTACCGTGCGATTGGGCGCGGCTTCAAAGTCGTAGAAGTTCCGATCATCTTCCGCGACCGCGTCGCTGGCACTTCGAAAATGTCTTGGCAGATTACGGCCGAAGCGGCCTGGCTGGTCCCCGTGATGCGGCTGCGCCGCTAAGCGGCGCTGGCGATCTGCGAACCAGGCACGAGGTCATCGCGGCCATCGGGCCAGCGAACCCAAGCTTTGTGGCCACCGTCGTAGTCGTCGCCAAGCAGAATCAGCGTCGCTGGCTCGCCCATCGCCAGGCACTGCTCGCTGCCCTCTTCGTCGAGACCGCGCCAGATTCTGATGAAGCCGTTGCCCTCCCACTCCTCGCCGATTGTCGTAGCGCCTGAGTGACCGGGATTAACGACGGTCTCGGGCGGCAGCGTCATTAGCGTCTCCATGATCGAGCTGTGGAGGTCGCCGTAACTTGTTGACCCGGGGGCGCGAACGCCGCCGACCGAGCCCTTGAAGAGCGTGTCGCCAGTGAAGAGCTGGTCCTCCACCAGCAGCGAGCACATTCCGGCCGTGTGGCCAGGCGTGTGCAGCACGGTTATTTCGATCGGTCCGACGCTGACCGGCTGGCCGGGAATTAGGTCCCCGGTCGCGGCAGGCACCTCGGCGCGCTCGGCCGGGTGGATTAGAACTTCAATCCCAGGGTAAGCCTCCAGCAGCGCCTCAAGGTCGCAAACGTGGTCGTAGTGGTGGTGCGTTAGCAGCACGTGCGTCGGCGTCATCGCGTGGCGCCTGGCCGCTTCGATCAGCGGCGCAACCGGGCCGCCAGCGTCAACGAAGAAGGCTGCGCCGCCGGGCTCACCGACGAGATACGTGTTGGTCAGGAAGTCCGGTAGCTCTGAGGATTCGATGATCATCTGCTCAGGCTACGCTACGAAGATGGCGGCGTGGCTACACACCTGTTATCGGATCGGCGAGATCGACAGGTCTGTCGCCTTCTACAGCGCGCTTGGCTTTGAGGAGGTGGCTCGAATGCCGATCCGCGACGAGGCGATCAACGTCTTCATGAACATTCCCGGCGACGGTGAGACGCCGCGGCTTGAGCTGACTTACAACTTTGGCGTCGACTCCTACGAACTTGGCACCGGCTACAACCACATCGCGATCACGGCCGGAAACCTAGACGAGACGCTGGCGCGGCTTGCGGCCCAAGGAATTGAACCGGAGCGCCCGCCTTACTCGATCCGCGAAGGTGGTTCACGGCTCTGTTTTGTGCGCGACCCCGATGGTTACCGGATTGAGCTGATCGAGCGTGACGACTGAGGGCGACTCACGGTTGGCGGTGATCGACCTCGGGTCGAACTCCTTTCGCCTTGTTGTCTTCGAAGCGCACTCTGGCGCAAGCTCGCGCGAACGAAAGCTCAGTTCGTTTTGGCGCGCCGATGATCCAGAGCCGCCGCTGGGCGCTTGGTGGAAGCGAACCGATGAGATCTATGAGCCGGTGCGGATCCTCGCCGGTGGCGGTAAAACCGGCGAGCTAACCGAGCAGGCGCTTGATCGCGCGCTTGCGACGATCAACGTGTTCGCGCAGTTCTGCTCCGCGGCGGGATTACCAGCGCAGGAGATCGAGGCGGTCGCCACCAGCGCGATCCGCGACGCGCCCAACGCCGAAGCGGTGCTCGCCAGCGCCCGCGACGAGCTGGGGCTAACTATTCGCGTGCTCTCGCCCGAGCAGGAAGCCCGCTACGGCTATCTCGCAGCAATCAACTCAACCGACCTGCAAAACGGCGCCGTGCTCGACCTCGGTGGCGGCTCGCTGCAGCTAGTCGAAGTTGAGGCGCGCGCCGCTACGGCGCTCGCATCGTGGCCGCTCGGGGCGGTGCGGATGACCGAGCGCTTCCTGCCGAGCGACGAGCCCGCCGGAGCAAAAGCGATAGCCAAGCTGCGCGCCCACGTCGCAAGCGAGCTCGAGGCTGCAAGCTGGCTCGGCGGCAGTGCGCGGATCGTTGGCATCGGCGGCACGCTGCGCAACCTGGCGGCGGCGGTTCAGCGCGCTGAAGGAACCGCCGAGTTCGGCGTGCAGGGCTTCAAAATCGGGCGCGGACAGCTCGACCAGCTGATCGAACGGCTCGCCGCAATGGAACCGGCCGAGCGCGGCCTTGTCGCGGGGATAAAGCCGGCCCGCGGCGACATCATCCTTGCCGGCGCGATCGTCGTCGCCGAGGTGCTTGAAGCCGGCGGCTTCAAAGCGATCGAAGTAACCGAAGCGGGTTTGCGCGAGGGGATCTTCTTCGAGCGGCTGCTAGCCGAACGCGACGAGCCGCTGCTCGACGACGTTCGCCGCGCCAGCGTTCTCAACCTCGCCGCCCAGTACGACCCGCACGCCGCGCACACGCGCCACGTGGCGGCGCTTGCGCTCGGGCTCTTCGACGAGCTTGCTGCAGCCGGGCTACACGGCGGCGATGCCGACGAGCGGGAGCTATTGACCGCTGCCTGCCTGCTGCATGACATCGGCGTCGCCGTCGACTACGACGACCACCACAAGCACTCGCGCTACCTCGTCCTCAACGCCGGGCTGCCTGGCTTCACGCCGCGCGAAGTTGCGCTGATCGGCCAGATCATCCGCTACCACCGCAAGGGAATGCCAAGCCTCGGGCCATTCGCTGGGCTGATGAACGACGGTGACGCGGAGCTGCTCGACCGCTGCGCTGTGCTGCTGAGGCTGGCCGAAGACCTTGAACGCAGCCGCGACCAGCTGGTGAAGGAGGCCCACGCGTCGGTCAACGGCAAGAGTGTGACGCTCGAACTTGTGGCCGACGGCCCAGCCGAAGTGCCGCGCTGGGCTGTTTCACGCGAAGGCGAGCTGTTCGAGCGCGCCTTTAAGCGCAAGCTTGCCGTGGCGCCTCTCGAGCACGCCTGAATGCTCTGTATGCTTGATCCGCTATCTAACGGGGGAGCACGACCATGGGTTTCGGTGAAGCTGTATCAACTTGCTTTGGGAAGTACGTCGACTTCAACGGGCGCGCATCGCGGCCTGAGTTCTGGTGGTTCGTTCTGGCGTCCATCATCATCGTGATTATTGCTCAGGTGCTTGATCAGATCATCGGAACGACATACGTCTTCGCAATAATTGCTTATCTCGCCCTCTTTCTTCCGCTGACCTCGGTTACCGTTCGGCGACTGCACGACACGGACCGCAGCGGCTGGTGGTGGTGGCTTCACATCCTGCCATTGATCGGCGGCATCGTGCTGTTCATTTTCGAGGTTCTCGCCAGCGACGAGGGTGAGAACAAGTACGGCCCGAACCCGCAGGGTTCGTTTGCGCCGCCGCCGCCTGCGCTTTAGCAGCGCCACGACGCGAGTAACCTGTCGCCGGCCCTAAGCCTGCGGAAGGTCTCGTTCGTCGAACTGCGGCATGTCGTCTTCTCCGGGGCCAACCGGGACAACAAGGGGGACTTCGGTCGGCTGTTCGCGCGCGACGGCATCGGCAACCTCGTCCTCAATCCCAAAGGCCGAGCCGTCGCACTGAATTCGCACGCGCTTAGTTGGTACGCGGTCGTCGGAGATTACCGGCAGCCCCCACAGCTCGTCCCAGCCGATCAGCCCGTGGTCAACTGGGTTGAGCAGGATCGCGTTGGCGGGCACCGGGCAACTGGCGTTGTGTTGGTCGAGCGCCTCGCGAATTGCGCCAAGGTTCTTTCCTTCAAACTTGCTCACAGCGACGAGGGTACCGAGCGACCAACTTGCGGCGCGTCGGTTTGCGGCGCGACTTTGGCCCCTGGTTGCCGGTGGCGTGGGATCAGCAGCGCTACCAGCGCACCGATCACCAGCACAACGGCGCCAACCGGCAGCGCCGCGCGCAGTCCATCGACATAGTCCTGCGGCGATGCGTAGCCGCCGGCCGCAGCGAACACCGTTGCAAGCACGGCGACGCCAAAGACGCCGCCCAGCTCGCGGATCGTGTTGGTGGCGCCGGAGGCCTTGCCAGCCTCTTTCGGTTTGACCGACGAGAGAACGGCGTTGGCGGACGGCGCGAAGACCAGCGACATGCCGACGCCGGCGGCGATGAAGGCGGGAATGAACTCGCTGTAAGGAGTGTCGACGGCCGCGACTTGGGCTACCCAAAACATCGCGAAGGCCTGCAGCGCTAGGCCGAGCGCCATCAACGGTCGAGCGCCGATGCGGTCCGACAACAGGCCAGCGACCGGCGCGACAAAGATTGGCATCGCAGTCCAAGGCAGAATCCGCACGCCGGCCTGAAGCGGTGAGAGCCCCTGCGCCGTGATGAAGAACTGGGAGAGGAAGAAAATCGAGCCAAAGATCCCGAAGAACATCGCGAATGAGGCTGCGTTTGTGGCCGAGAAGGCGCGGCTACGAAAGAAGCGCAGCGGCAGCATTGGTTCTTCCGCCCTGCTTTCAGCGACGATAAAGAGAGCGATCAAGATCACCCCGACTGCCAGACAGACGACGACTGTTGTGCTGCCCCAGCCGAGCGCGCTGGCGCGCACAACGCCGAAAGTTAGCGCGAATAAACCGAAGATTGCGAGCAGCAGGCCGCGCGGGTCGAGGCCGCGATCGGGGCCGTAGCTTTCAACCAGTTTCCACGCCGCGAGCGGCGCAACAACCAGGCCGATCGGCACGTTGACCCAAAAGATCCACTGCCAAGAGATCCCTTCGGTGATTGCGCCGCCGACGACCGGACCCATCGCCACGCCAAGCCCGGACACGCCTGACCAAGCGCCGATCGCCAAACCGCGCTTGCCATCGGGAACCGCCTCAGAGAGCAGCGTCAGCGACAGCGGCGTAACCAGCGCCGCGCCAAGCCCCTGGACAGCGCGGGCGGCAACGAGCGCGTTGGTGGTTGGCGCTAGCGCGGCGGCGGCCGACGCGGCGGAGAAGAGCACAACCCCAAGCGCGAACATTCGCCGCCGGCCAAAGCGGTCGCCGATCGCAGCGCCGGTCAGCAGGAAGGCAGCGAAGGTCAGCGTGTAAGCGTTGACGGTCCATTCGAGCTGCTCCAGCGTTGCGCCAAGGTCAACGCGAATCACCGGTAGCGCTGTCGAAACGACGAGATTGTCGAGCGTCACCATGAAAAGCCCGATCGAAACGATCACGAAGGTGATCACTGGGCGTTTGGGATTGGCTGCGGTCATCGGATAGCTCGCGCTGCGGTGGCTTTAGTCAAGCAGCACGCCGGGGTTAAGGATGCCGGCCGGGTCGATCTCAGCTTTGGCCGCGCCGAGCGCCGCCGCAAATAGGTCCGGTCGCTGCTCGTCATACCAAGCGCGATGGTCGCGGCCAACGGCGTGGTGGTGGGTGATCGTCCCACCGGCGGCGATAATCGCGCCCGCGGCCGCCTGCTTCATCTCGTGCCACTGGGCGACCTCATCGCCGCGGCGTGCCGGGGCGAGAACGGTGTAGTACGGCGCTGGCCCATCGGGGTAAAGGTGCGTGAAGCGGCAGCTCACGCGGCACGGCTCGCCGAGCGCTTCGCTCGTCGCGCCGACAACTGCTTCGTGAAAGGCAGGGAAGCGATCCCAAGTGATTGCCGTCTCAAAGGTGTCAGCAAGAACGCCAAGCTGAACCAGCATGTCGCGGATGTACGGCATCTTGATGAAGGCCTCGCGCCAGTTACCCTCTGCGGCGGGCGCTGAGCCGGTTGGCGCGTCCCACCGGCCGCCGTGGTCAGCGGCAATCTCAAGCGCCCGCTGAAGGTCGTGATCGACCGAGGCGTCGGTCGACTCAAAGCCAATCACCAGTAGCGAATGCGTACCGTCGCCGGCGCCGGTCTGCTGAGCCTCAAGCTCATCCAGCAGCCTGCAGTTAGCTGGGTCGAGGCCGCTCTGGACGATCTCGCGCGCAGCTTCAGCGCCGGTCATAAAGTCGCTAAAGCGAACAGCCTGCGAGGCGCGATGCTGTGGCCGCGGCTGCACTCGAACCCAAGCCTCGGTGATTACTCCCAGCGTCCCTTCCGAGCCGAGCAGTATTCGGTCGGGGCTCGGGCCGGCGCCGGAGCCGGGCAGCCGGCGCGACTGCCAGACACCGCTCGGCGTGATTGCGCGAACCGATTCGACCAGATCATCGATGTGCGTCAGGCGCGTGGCGAAGTGGCCGCCGGCGCGGGTCGCTACCCAGCCGCCGAGGGTCGAGCATTCGAACGACTGTGGGTAGAAGCGCATCGTCAGTCCGTGTTCGCCAAGCTGCTCTTCGAGCCGCGGGCCGCTGGCACCGGCGCCGATCAGCGCCGAGCGCGAGACCGGGTCTACTTCGCGCACTTGGTCGAGAAAGCCAAGATCAAGCGAGCAGCTCCCGTTGAAGCTCGCAGGAACCTTTGGCTCGACGCCGCCGACGACGCTGGTCCCGCCCCCGTAGGGAATAACGGCGACGTTCGCTGAGGCGGCCCAGGCCAGCAGCTGCTCAACCTGCTGCTCGTTGCTTGGCCGAGCAACAACGTCAGGGACGTGTTCGTAAACGCCACGGAAGGCTCGAATTGTGTCCAGATACGACGAGCCATAGCTGTGCTCTGCGCGGTCCTCTTTGCCCTGCGAGCAGATCGCCGCCAGATCGCCCGGCGGCGGCTCAATCACCGGCTCGGGCAGCAGCACGCTCGCAAATGGCGCGGCAGCTTCGAGCTCCTGAGCGGGGAACCCAAATAGCGGCTCAATCCCCGGCGCAGCCGCGCTGGCCTCGGCCGCGCCGATGGCGGCGTCCTCGAAACCCCACCCCCAGCTGCTACGCGTGCGCTTGCTCACGCCCAAGACCGTACTCTGAGCAGAGTGTCGACCGCTCCCGGAATACTCGCGCGCGGGCCTTGGTCAGCGGACCAAGTGGTCGTTCGCTGGGCGGAAGAGATCTTTGAACCTTCGCCGGAGCTAACGGCGGGCGCCGACGCAGCGGTTGCAGCGCTGGCAGAGCGCGGCTCACCGAGCCACGATGGATTCGGCGCTCGTTTCATCAGCCATGAGCTTGCCGGCAGCGGGCAGCTAACGATCAACCTCCAGCCTTCCCGCTGGGCACTGCGCCTGAACGAGGGCGACGCTTCCAACTCAGTCGCGGCGCTCTGCGCTGTGCGCGACTGCGAGGGCAGCTGGCTGGCCGGAAGGCGCGCGCAGTGGCTCGCGTCGTGGCCCGGCCGCTGGGCGCTAGGCGCCGGTGGCGCGGTTGACTTTGGCGAGAGCCCGGCCGACACGCTGGCCCGCGAACTGCAAGAGGAATGGTCTGTAAGCGCCGAGCAGATTCGCTCTGAGGCGCTAGTGATGCTGCCAAATGCGATGGTTATGTTCGTCGGCCAAGCATGGCTCGCTGAGGGGGCAACCGTTACCGCCGACGCCGAACACGATGAGCACGCCTGGTGGCCGGAGCGAGTTGAAGATTGGCCCGACGAGGCCGACGAACCGCTGCGGCGAATGGCGGCGCTGCTTGGCCAGGTGCCACGATGAAGGTCGCGCAGTCAGCCGCGCAGCCAGCCGGGAAAAAGCGTCGGCTAAGCCTCTCTCACGCGGCGCTGAAAAAGCTCTCGTTCGCCCATTCCGGCGTTTACGTCTGCCTCCTGATCGTATGGCTCGTGCCGGGCTTAGCAGTTGCTACCTCAATCTTCGGTTTCGTGCACGGAATCGGCTGGATTCTGATGGTGTTGCTTATTTTGCTTGCGCTGCGCGCCCGCGTTGTGACGCTGCGCACTGCGACCGCCGTCGCGATTCTTGGCGGCATCGCGCCTTTTTTCGGTAGCTACGAATTCGCTCGCTCAGGGCGCCGTCGCGAGAGGACTGGCAGCGTCAGCGGCGAAGTTGCCGGTGAAGCTGGCGTTGCGGCGCAGGGAACCAGCCCCAGCGGGCGCTAGCATCAACCAAAGATCGATAGATGGCGGTTTCCACAACAGTTCAGGTGACACTCCCGGCGATGGGCGAGTCGGTCAATGAAGGCATCGTCCTTGAGTGGCTGAAGGCAGAGGGCGACGCGGTCGAAGTTGGCGAAACTTTGGTCGAGATTTCAACCGACAAGGTTGACGCTGAGGTCCCCTCCCCGGCCACTGGCACGCTGCTGAAGATTCATGCCCTGGTAGGCGAGACGGTAGAAATTGGCGCGCTCCTTGCTGAGGTTCAGCCCGCCGCGGCAGCGCCCTCCAATGGCGCTGGAACGCCCGCCGCGGCGAGTAACGGCGCAGCGAAAATGATTGACATCTTCGCTCCGTCGGCCGGTGAATCGGTCAGCGAAGGAACGCTGCTCGAGTGGCTTGTAAAGCCCGGCGACAGCGTCGATGACGGCCAGACGATCGTTGAGTTCTCAACCGACAAGGTCGATATTGAGTTGCCAGCGCCAGCCAGCGGCCAGATCACCGAGCTGCTCGCTGAGTCTGGCGACACGATCGCCGTCCACCAACTGATCGCACGGATGCAGCTGGGCGCCGCAGTGGCCGAAGCGCCTGCTGGCGAAAGCACGGCGCCGGCCAGCAATGGCGGCGCAAGCGGCGCCGAGCTTCCCGAAGGCGTCCGTGCCTCGCCGGTAGCGGCGCGCGTAGCGGCGGCCGAAGGCGTCGCGCTTGAGTCCGTCAGCGGTAGCGGCGCCGCTGGCCGCGTAACAAAGGCCGACGTTTTGGCCGCCCGCTCCGGCGGCAACGGGGCAGCCCCAAGCGCTCCAAACGCCAGCGTCACAGAGCTACGCGGCGGCGCTGCAGTCCTTGCCCATTACATGGACGAGAGCCTATTGATCCCGACCGCGACCTCGCTGCGCACAATCCCCGTGACGCAGATGGATGAGCGCCGCAAAGAGCTCAAGGCTGCCGGGCACAAGGTCTCTTTCACGCATCTGATCGCGTGGGCGATAGCGCGCAGCGCGGCCGACCAGATGCCGGTGATGACCCACCACTTCCTCGAGCAGGACGGCAAGCCAATGCGCGCCGACGACGCTGCCGTCAACCTCGGCATCGCCGTCGACGTTGAGAAGAAGGACGGCTCGCGCACGTTGATCGTGCCGGTGATCACGAACGCCGGCGCAATGGACTTCGTTGCCTTTAAGGCTGCCTTCGACGAGCTGATCGAGAAGGCCCGCAGCAACACACTCTCGGCCGATGACCTAGTTGGCGCGAACATGACCTTGACCAACCCTGGTGGGATCGGCACCGGCGCTTCGGTTCCGCGACTGATGCCTGGACAAGGGACGATTCTCGCGACCGGTTCAATCGGTTACCCGGTCGGGCTTGAGAGCGCCGGCGCAGCGATCGGCGCCGAAAAGGTGATGACGATCACCTCGACTTACGACCACCGCGTAATCCAAGGCGCCGAGTCAGGACGCTTCCTTCAGTCCGTCGAGGCCCTGTTAAGCGGCGAGCACGAGTTCTACGAGCAGCTCTTCGCCTCGCTCGGCGTGGCGCTGGCGCCTGCGCCGCTGGCGCCAAAGGCCAGCGTCAGCGCAGCTCCGGCAAGCGGCGGCGACGACCTTGAGCTGATGCAGGCAGTACAGGCAGCAACGGCGCTGGTAAAGGCCTTTCGCACTCACGGCCACCTCGCAGCGACGCTCGACCCGCTTGGCACCGAGCCGGTCGGCGACCCAGCGCTCGACCCGGAGCCACTCGGGCTGACCGACGCGCTGATGCGGCGGATCCCATCGAAACTACTAAGAATCTACGTCCCGGGCGAAAACCTCGCCGAGTCGCTGCCTTACCTGCGCGACGTTTACACCGGCACGATGGCTTACGAGAGTGAGCACATCGCCAGCCACCGCCAGCGCCACTGGCTGCGCGAGCGGATTGAAGGCAGCGTCTACCGCCAGCCGCTAGAGCCAGAGCAGCAGCGCGCTCTGCTGCGCCGACTGCTGGCCGTTGACGCGCTCGAGCGCTTCATGCACAAGGCCTACCTAGGCCAGCAGCAGTTCTCAATCGAAGGCCTCGACATGACCGTGCCGATGATCGACGAGGCTGTCGAGCTGGCGGCCGAAGCCGGCGCCCGCGAAGTAGTGATCGGAATGGCCCACCGCGGCCGGCTGAACGTACTCGCGCACAACCTCGGCCGCCCTTACGAGACGATCTTCGGCGAGTTTGAAGGCACCTCAACGGTGCAGGTAGTGAAGGCCGTAACGGAGATTCCGCAAGGCGGAACCGGCGACGTCAAATACCACCACGGTTACCGCCGCGACTTCACGCTGCGCGAGGGCGCGAGCGTGCTCGTCAAGCTCGAATCGAACCCCAGCCACCTTGAATGTGTTGATCCGGTCGTGATCGGCGCCACGCGCGCCGCGCAGACAAATCGCAGCGGCCCGGTCGCCGAGCGCAACCCAACTTTGGCGATGTCGGTGATTCTCCACGGCGACGCGGCGATGCCCGGCCAAGGCGTCGTCGCGGAGACACTCAACCTTCAAGGCCTCGACGGTTACAAGGTCGGTGGCACGCTGCACTTGATTCAGAACAATCAGGTTGGCTTCACGACCGACATCGAGGATGCTCGCTCGACGCACTGGGCTTCCGACCTAGCGAAAGGCTTCGACGTCCCGATCATCCACGTCAACGCCGACGATGTTGAGGCCTGTATCTCCGCCGTTGACCTAGCGATGGCGTTCCGCGCAGAGTTTGGCCACGACGTTTTGATCGACCTAATTGGCTACCGCCGCTTCGGTCACAATGAGGCCGATGAACCGGCTTACACGCAGCCAGAGATGTACGCCACGATTAAGCGCCATGATCGGGCCTGCACGCTTTACGCAGAGAAACTGATCACCGCCGGGGTCGTGACGCGGAGCGATGTCGAAAACTGGCAGCAGCAAGTCTGGGACAACCTCAGCGGTCAGCACCAAGAGCTAAAGGAGCGGATCGAAGAGGCCGCCGCGCTCGAGAACCTCGAGCAGGCTACAGGCGAGTACCTACTCGATCGCACGAAGAGCCCAAAGATCGACACAAAGGTCTCCGACCAATCGCTGCGTCTGCTCAATGAGCAGCTTCTAACCGTCCCGGAAGGTTTCGGCACGCACGGCAAACTCCAGCGCCAGCTAGAGCGACGCCGCGTCGCCGCCGGCGAAGAGGGTGGAATCGACTGGGCTCAGGCTGAATCCCTTGCGCTCGCCTCGCTGCTCACCGAAGGCGTGCCGATTCGCCTGACAGGCCAGGACAGCGAGCGCGGCACGTTCAGTCAAAGGCACCTCGTCTTCCACGACGCAACGACCGGCCAAACTTATTCGCCGATCCAGCACCTGCCCGAGGCGCAAGCTCCGATCGAGATTCATAACAGCCCACTCTCTGAAGCGGCCTGCCTGGGCTTCGAGTACGGCTACGCGCAAGAGTCGCCTGACACGCTGGTGCTTTGGGAGGCTCAGTACGGCGACTTTGCTAACGGCGCGCAAGTGATCATCGATCAGTTCATCGCTAGCGGCCTGGCCAAGTGGGGCGAGAGTTCGCGGCTGACGCTGCTGCTGCCGCACGGCTACGAGGGCGCTGGGCCCGAGCACTCTTCGGCCCGACTCGAGCGCTTTCTGCAGCTCTGCGCCGAGGGCAACATGCGGGTCGTCAACCTAACGACCCCCGCGCAGTACTTCCACATGCTGCGCCGCCAAGCGACTATCCCCAAGCGTCGGCCGCTGGTGATCATGACGCCGAAGTCGCTGCTTCGCTTGCCCCAGGCCACCAACCGCCTTAGCCACCTGACCGAAAAGCGCTTCTATCCGGTGCTCGCCGAGCCGCGCGTTCCCGAGCAGAAAATCACAAGACTGCTGCTCTGTACCGGCAAGATTTATTACGACCTTGTAGGCCACGAGCGGCGCGAGGGCAACGAGCGCGTTGCGATCGGCCGCGTAGAGCAGCTCTACCCGTTCCCCGAAGCCGACCTGCGCGAGCTCTTCGCCCGCTACCCGAACCTTGAAGAGATTATCTGGGTTCAGGAGGAGCCGCGCAACATGGGCGCACGCGAGTACATGTTCCCGCGCCTTATGCAGATCCTTCCCGAAGGCTTCGAACTGGGCTACATCGGTCGGCCGGACCGCGCCTCACCAGGAGAGGGCTACCCGGCGGCGCACAACGCTGAGCAGCAGCGGATTCTCGCCGACGCGCTCGATCCTCAAATCGAGGTCAGCCCGTTCCCTGAAAAGACCCCCGGCGAGCGCTGACCATTAGCCCGCGCTGGTGCGGGCTGCTGCCACAAGCGCTTCGAGCTGTTCTGTTAGCAGCTCGCGGAGTGCCCCTTCAACTAGTGCTCCACCGTCGTCGAAGGCTTCGTCAGCTGTTGGAACTGGTAGCTCCAGATCGATCACGCGGGCGCCGCTGGATGCCAGCACCTTCCTCAGCTCTGCTTGGGCCCAGACGGCGCCGAACATCCCAGTGCTGGCACCGATTACGGCAACGTCTTTGCCCTTTAGCGCAGCCTCTGCTTTGGGCCGAGAGCACCAGTCGACAACATTCTTGAGCGTTCCAGGGATAGAGTTGTTGTACTCGGGTGTTGCGAACAGCACCGCATCGGCGGCGGCGATCCGGCTGCGGATCACCTCCACCGCGGGCGGGACTGGCTGCTCAAGGTCCTCGTCGAATGGTGGAACTGCTCGCAGCAGGTCAGCCCCGAGCAGCTCCAGCTCAACCCCGCCCGGAGCGTGCATCGCTGCCGCCCGCAACAAGCGAGTGTTATGCGAATCTCTGCGCAGGCTGCCTGATATCCCGAGAATTTTCACCCGCTAATCAGGCAGCAATGAACTCAAGGTCGATCGTGAGCTTGACCTCATTGGCCAAAGCGAAGCCGCCCTTTGGCAGCGGCGCGTTCCACTCAAGCCCGAACGCTGTGCGGTCGATCTCAGTTTCAAGCCCGACGCCGACCTTGATGTTGCTCATCGCATCTTCGGTTGGATCGGTGATATGCCCCTTGGCGGTTACCGAATGGGTAATCCCCTTAATTGTCAAGTCTCCGACGAGCTCGGCGGCGTCACCGTCGCGCTTCACTGAAGTCGACTGAAAAGTGATTTCGGGAGTGCACTCGGTGTCAAAGAACTCGGCGCTCTGGAGGTGACCGAAGAGGTTCTCGTCTTTGACAACAATCGCGTCGGTGCGAACCTTGCCGCTGATCTCTATCTCGCCGTCAGCCTCTGCGAGCGTCGCTTCGACGTTGTCGAATGTGGCGCGAAACTTGGCGACCATCATGTGGCGGACGGAAAATTCTGCTTGCGAGTGAGTGCTATCGAGCGCCCAGCTATGGTCTGCAATTGAGTCTGACATTGACTGCCTTTCGTTAACATTTAGTTGCGGATGCAACCTTAGCAGCTGCAAGAATGGGGTCTAATGTGGAGTCAATCCGAAATAAAGCTTTCTGCGAGGCCGCGTGGGATTCATCTCGTCACCAGCGAAATCCTCGCTGCACTGGGCGGCCTTGACGGCTTCTCCGTCGGCCTCTGCCAGCTTTTCATCCGCCATACCTCCGCCTCGCTGACGCTCGGCGAGAACGCTTCGCCAGAAGTTCGAGATGACACTCTCAGTTGGCTCGATGCGGCCGTGCCGGAGAGCTTCCCGTGGACGCACACGCTCGAAGGCGCCGACGACATGCCAGCTCACATCAAGAGCATCATCACCGGCCCCTCGCTACTGCTGCCAATCAGCGGTGGGGCGCTGGCGCTTGGAACTTGGCAGGGCATTTACCTCTGTGAACACCGCGACCACGGTGGCCCGCGGTCGCTGGTCGCAACGCTGAGCGGCGAGAGTTAAAGCGCTTCGCTCAGCGGCCCTTCCAGGCTGGTTCGCGCTTCTCGGTGAAGGCAACCGCGCCTTCTTGAGCATCCTCAGAGCCAAAGACCGGGCCAGCAATCTCCATCTGCTTATCCCAAAACTCTTCGTCGGTCCAGCCGACCTGAGCCTCGAGGATCTGCTTCGTGGCGGCCAGCGCGAGCGGGCCGTTGCAGGCGATCTGCGCGGCCAGTTCGAGCGCGGCTTCGAGCGCACCGCCCGGCTCGGCGAGGCGATTTACGAGCCCCATCTCGTAGCCGCGCTCGGCGCTGATCGGATCACCGGTCAGCGCCATCTCGGTCGCGATGTTTAGCGGCATTTTGCGCGGCAGCCGTAGCAGCGCGCCGCCGGCCGCTACCAACGAGCGCTTTACCTCTGGAACCCCCAGCTTGGCGCCCTTGGCGACGACGAGCATGTCGCAGGCCAGCGCGATCTCAAGCCCACCGGCAACAGCGAAGCCTTCGACGGCAGCGATCAGCGGCTTAATCGGGGGCTGCTGCACGATGCCGCCAAAGCCACGCGTTGGGTGCCAAGGCGTTTCGCCGGAGGCAAAGCCTTTTAGGTCCATGCCGGCGCAGAAACCGCCGCCAGCGCCGGTGAGGATGCCGAGCGAGAGCGAGTCGTCGGTGTCGAGCAGCTCGGCCGCGTCGCCAATTCCATCGGCGACAGCCTTGTTGACTGCGTTGCGCTTCTCAGGGCGGTTGATCGTGATGATCAGGATGTTGTCACGGCGCTCTGTGAGGACCGCGCTCTCAGTGGATTCGGACATAACGACACTCTATGACGCAACGCCTCTTTCGCGCTCGCCGCTATAGGCTTGGCCGATGCTGATGGTTGCCCGCGACGTCTACCAACTGCCTTTGACCCCGCGCAGTGGAGTCAACGCCTACCTAGTCGGAGATGTTCTCGTTGACTCGGGTTATCCACTCCACTTCAAGCGACTGCTGCGCCAGACGGCCAGCCGGACGATTCAGGCGCATGCCCTGACCCACGCCCACGCCGACCACGCTGGCGGTTCGAAGAAGCTCAAAGAAACACTCGGCATTCCGGTCTGGGTAGGCGCCAACGACGCCAACGTGCTGCGCAGCGGGCGAGCCGAGCCGGGCGAAGTACCGTTTGGCCGCAACGCGCTGAAGAGCTACATGAAGTTCCCCGGCGTCGAGCCGGACCGCGAACTGCGCGAAGGCGATGAGCTTGCCGCGGGCTTCGTCGCGCTTGAGACCCCCGGCCACAGCCCCGGCCACCTGGCCTACTGGCGCGAGGAGGACGGCACGCTGATCTGCGGCGACGTCTTCTTCAACATGAGCCTCGCGACGACGGCGGTGGGGCTGCACATGCCGCCCGGCGTCTTCACCCCTGACCCGGCGCAGAACCGCGCCAGTGCCCGGCGGCTGGCGGCGCTAGAGCCGAAGGTCGTGCTGTTCGGTCACGGGCCACCACTGCGCGACCCGACCGCGCTCAGTGCCTTCGCCGCCGCGCTGGCTGACTAGCGCCGCACTCAGGGCTCACGGCTCGAAGAGCGTTAGCTCTGGCTCGCGCTCGCCGCGCAAGAGCGCAAGGTCGACTAGGGCGCAGGCGATACCGCGATCCTCAGCCAAGGTCCGTGCCTGCGGCTTGATCTCCTGCGCGGCAAGCACGCCGCGGCAGTCGGTCATCGCTGGATCACGGCGAATGAACTCGAGGTAGCGCGTCAGCTGCTCGACCGCTTCGATCGTCGCTACGCGCTTAATCTCGACCGCAACCCATCCGTCAGCTTGGTCGCGGCACATCAGGTCAACCGGGCCAATCTCGGTGGGCCATTCGCGGCGCACTAGGCGGAAGCCTTCGCCACAGAACTGCGGCGCCGCGGCAAGCGCCTCCTGCAGGTGAGCCTCAACGCCGTCCTTCTCCAGCTCCGCCGCCTCACCCATGTCGTGCTCCACGTCGGAGAGCAGCTCCGAGATGTGAATCTCGAGGCGGTCCTCACTCTTATCGGCGCGCTTGCGCACCGTGATCCTCTCCAGCGGATCGCCGTGGTGCTCGATTACAGTCGGTGGCGTCATCCAGTTCTGCGGTTTGTAGCCGCCGCTGTCGGCGTGGATCATCACCGAGCCGTCGTCTTTGAGCATCACAAGCCGCAGCGCCTCCGGCAGGACGGTGTCGAGGCGGCCGGTGTAGATCACTTCGCAGCGGGCAACGAGCAGGCGCATTAGCGCCGAGGCTAACGGACTCGAAGCGTCTTCTGTGCAGCGGCTTGGGTGAACGGGTAGCTGCTGGCGTAAGTTGCCGTCAGGCGCCAGAGCCCCTTCTTCGCGAGCTTCTGCTTAAAGACGAACTGCGCCGCAGGACTCTTCGAGCGCCCATAGCGGGTCACCCAGTAGTAGGAACGCCTCTCGGTCGCCCACGATTTGCGCGTGTAGAGCTGCCAGCGGAGTAGCACGCGGCCGCTCGCAAGCAGCCCAGTTCCAGGCACGCTCAAGCGGCCAGTGACGGTCTTGGTCCTTTGCTTGCCGACGATCTTCAGCTCGAGGGCAGTTCGCTGCGGCGCCAATTTGCTCATTTTGATCCGATTCACCGCAATCTCAGCGAACGCTCGCGCGCCGGAGTTGTCAATCGCCCGAACCATCACGGTGTTCGCGCCATAGGGAAGCTGACTGGTCTTGATTGTTCGTTCGAAGAGCTCGTCGTTCTTGGCTGATGCGCCCGCAACCGCTACGCCGTTGATGTAAAAACGTAGGCTCTTGAGCCCACTGTCAGCGTCATCGCCGGTGGCGGCGATTACGATCTCATCCTCGAACTCGGTTGTGCTCGTCGGCGCAATAATCTTGACCGTCGGCGGTTCTAGGTCGCCGCAAGAGCTCGTCAGTTGGTCGCCGCGCGCGGCCAGATCGGCCATTGCTGCCCACGACGCTCGTTTCGTTCCGTTCCAACGAATAAGGCCGTAGCGGTTCAGTTCGCTCTCTGCGGCGCCGCCGTCGCGAGTACTGAACCAGATTGCACTCTTCATGTATGGATAGCCGGCAAGGCAGTGATAGGCCTCAGCGAGATAATCGGCCTGCTTGGCTTCGCTTACGCCAGCATCCTTCAGGCCGGCCCACTTGCCGCGCTCGCAGGTCAGCGTCGTCGTTGACCAACCCATCTCCGACATCGTGATCGGCTTGTCGCCATCGCCATTAGCGGCCATCACCGCGTGCACTTCGCGAAAGCCGAGGAAAGTAAAGCGCCCAACGCGGCCGTCCTCGCGGTAGAAACTCGATGGCGAATTGATGCCACAAGCGGTGTCGGTGTGGACTCCAACCGCGTCGAAATGGCCGCGCGCGCCTTCGCTGTAGAGCCCTTCGAGGAACTGGTAGTTATTGCCGGTCAGCGGCCCAGCGACAACCTGCGTCGCTGGGTCGGCGGTCTTGATCGCCGCGTAGGAAGCCTTCAGCAGCGGCGCGTAGTTTGCTGGGCTTGGCGTCGTCCCGTGCCAGAACTCGGCCTCGTCGGGCTCATTCCAGATTTCCCACGACTGAACGCGGCCTTTGTAACGGGTTGCTAGCCGACCGATGAAGCTGGCGTAGCTAGCTGGGTCGCTCGGTGGCGTCAGGAAATCGCTTGAACCATTGGCCCAGCGTGGCGCTCCGATCACCGTCAGTGCAATCTTCTTCTTTGCCGCTTGAGCAAGATATATAAAGTCATCGAGCTCGCCGATCTGGCCGCCGTCATAGCTGCCCGAGCGCTGCGGCTCAGTCAGATCCCAGCGAACAAAGCGCCTCACCCAAGTCACGCCGAGTGCGTTGGCATCGGCGATTGAGGTCGCCGCGCTGCCCTGAACACTGATTCCTGTTTCAGCGGCCGAAGCCGTTGGAGGGCTACTCAGCGAGAGCAGGGCAGCAGCGCAGACCAGCGCCAGGCTCACCCTCCAGTGGTTTAACACAAGATTTAAGAGTGAGCAGGATTGAATTTGTGACGGTGCGGGCGCGGCAGCCATAGGGTTAGAAACACGGTGGCCACAGCTTTGTTGCGGCCGAGTGGCTAAGCCGCAGGCAGCGCGCGCGGCTCGCGCTCAAGTAGCTGAGTGAGCAGCTCGCTTAGCTCAAGATCGCCCGGGTCAAACGCAAGTGCCCGTTCGGCCGCCGTTATCGCATCACTAACGCGGTCGCTGCGCGCGAGCGCGTGAGCTAAGCGGGTCCAGCCAAGCGCCGACTGGGGGTCGAGCACGGTCGCCTGCTCGCAGGCCGTCAGTTCACCGCCAAGATCGCCGGCAAGCTGATTGGCGAGTGCCAGATCGAGCAGCCCTTCAACTGTCGGCGCTAGCTCGCGCGCCTTGCCAAGGACCTCTATCGCGCGCGCCGTGTTGCCGCTCCGTAGCGCCAGACGTCCGATCCGCTCCCATCCATCGGCGTCACCGGGCGCCTGAGCAGCGGCTCGCTCTGCCGCCTCGCTCGCCAGATCTAAGGCGCCCATCTGCTCGTAGATCCGCGAGGCAAAGCGCTGCGGCGCTGGCCGGTCGCGCTCAACGCGTGCCCAGTCGCGCACCGTTCGCGCGGCGGCCGTCAGCTCGCCAGCCTGCCAGAAGGCGAAGGTCAGCAGCCGCAGCACAGCTGGGTTCTTGGGCTCCGCGTCACGGGCGTAAATCAGCCGCTGCGCAGCAAGCGAATACTCGCCTTCGGCGATTGCGTGGCGCGCGGCGGTTACAAAGCGCTCAACGCGCTGCGCACCGGGGTCGGGCTTCGAGAAGTCAACGAATTGGAGGCTGTCGGCGGGGATCGTGCGAATCCCCGGCTGGAAGCTGACCCTCGCCCACTGCTGAACTGCATCGCCGTCGCCGGTGAAGTAAATGCCGCTGACCGTTCCAACTCCCCACTCCGGGTAAGAAAGGCAGCGGGCGTAGCGGTGGACTACCGAGTGATCGGGAACCTGAGAGGAGAACGGATCGTTGACCTTGCGGTCCTTGTCGGCCGCCTGACGGCGCTGCTCGGCCTCCCATGCGCGTTCGCCTTCCTCGGCGCGCGCCTTTCGCGCTGCCGCTGCACTGACCTTGACCGCGTTCGCCGTCACACGGCCACCACGCAGCGACTCCGCAAGGCTCTCGAGCTGGTCTGCGGCGCGATTTATGGCCTGCAGGTGGCGCTCATGCGCGGTCTGCTTGCCGGGCGGAGCCAGGTCGGGGTGCCAGATCTTCGCCTGGCGGCGGCGGGCCAGCTGCACGTCGCGCTTGTCGAACGGCGGCGCGAGCTCCAGCAGCAGCGTCGACTGCTCGATGTCAAGCACATTGGACATAAGTACTAAACGCTAGTCGATCAGCTTGCGTTCCATCGCCGCGATCGCCACGCGCCACATCAGCAAGCCAAAGATGATCAAGAAGGCGAAGTTCCAAACGTCGGCCCAGCCCTCCCAGCCGAAAGCTGCGTGGCGAACCAGCTGCACGCAGTGAAAGAGCGGGTTGAGCTGCGAGAGCGCCTGCACCCAGCCCGGCAGGCCGGTCAAGGGGAAGAAGGTGCCAGCGACGAGAAAGAGCGGAGTGATAACGGCGCTCGTGACGTAGTTGAAGTTCTCAATTCCCTTCAGCCAGCCGGCGATCGCCACGCCCGTGCAGGCCCAGCCGTAACCGGCGACGAAGTTAATCACCGGCACGGCCAGCATTCCCCAGCTCGGCTCGAGACCAAAGATCAGCCCCACGAGCAGCGGCGCGCAGCCATAGACGGCGGCCCGCATTGCCAGCCAGAGCGCCTCGCCGGTGACTAGCTCTTCGGTGTCGACCGGCGCGGCGAGGATCGCGTCGTAAGTGTGCTGGAACTTGTATTTGATGAAGGTCCCGAACATCGCTGGAAAGATGCTCGAGAAAAGAACCGCCGTGGCGACGGTGCCGGTCGCGACAAAGTCGATGTAGTCATAGCCACCAACGACCGCGACGAGCGAACCGAAACCAAAACCGAACGCCAGCAGGTAGATCGTCGGCTCGACCGTTGAGGAGAAGGTCGTCGAGCGCCAGTAGGAGGAGAAGTTGATGATCTCGCGCACCAGCACGCCACCAATCGCCGTCCGTTCGAGGCGGCCTGGTTCGCGCTCCTCTACTAGTGCCGTGCTCACCCGATCTCCTCACCGGTAAGCAGCACGAATACGTCCTCAAGGTTGGCCGCTCTGCGCTCTCCAGCCGGAGCCCGGCCAGCGGCGTCGTCAAGCCCAAGCACGGCGATCGAAGTTCCGGTGCGGCGGGTCGGGAAGCCCTCACTCACCATTTCGGCCTCTAGTTCGACGAGCCGCTCGGGCGAGCCGTAGATCTCAACCGCTTCGCGGCCGGCGTGCTCGGCGACAAGATCGGCCGGCGCGCCGACCGCAACCGCCGACCCGTGCGAGACGATCGTGACCGAATCGCAGAGCCGCTCAGCCTCCTCGATGTAATGCGTCGACATCAAAATTGAAACGCCTTCACTTCGCAGCAGGTCAATCAGTGCCCAGAGCTCTTGGCGCACCTGCGGGTCAAGGCCAACGGTCGGCTCGTCAAGCAACACAAGCTGCGGCTGGTGGATTAGAGCGCGACCAATCAACAGCCTGCGCCGCATTCCGCCAGAGAGCTCATCGACCTTCGAATCGCGCCGCTCAGCAAGTTTGGCGATCTTCAGCACGCGCTCAATCGCGGCCTTGCGCTTAGCTTTGGGCACGCGGTATAGGTGCGAGAAGACAACGAGGTTCTGCTCGACGGTCAGCGTTGTGTCGAGGTTGTCGAGCTGCGGCACGACGCCCATCCGCGCCCGCGCCGCTTTCGAATCAGCGGGCAGCTCGTGGCCGAGCACGGTGATCTGCCCTTCGTCGGCAACCGTCTGCGCCGTCAGCATTCGCATCGTCGTCGATTTTCCAGCGCCGTTTGGGCCCAGCAGGCCGACGCAGCCGCCTTCAGGGACCACTAGATCGAGCCCGTTGACGGCCGTTATTTCGCCGTAGCGCTTGACGACGTGGCTTAGCTCGAGTGCGTGGGGCGTTGACGGCACGCCGAAAGGATCGCAGGCCGCTCTATCGTTCATCGCAATGGCTCACCAATACATCTTTACGATGCACAAGCTGACGAAGACTTATCCGCCGGACAAGACAGTGCTCAGTGATGTTTCGCTCTCCTTCTATCCGGGCGCCAAGATCGGCGTGCTCGGCTACAACGGCGCCGGTAAGTCGAGCGTTCTGAAGATCATGGCCGGGCAGGATCAGGATTACCGCGGTGACGCTGAGCTCGCCCCCAGCGCCAGCGTCGGCCTGCTCGAGCAGGAGCCCCAGCTCGATCCTGAGAAGGACGTCAAGGGCAACGTCGAGCAGGCGGTCGCCCAAACGCGCGCCCTGCTCGATCGCTTCAACGAGTTGGCGGCTAACTACTCAGATGAGACGGCCGAGGAGTTCGCCGATCTGCAAGCGAAGATCGACGCCGCCGACGCTTGGAATCTCGATACCCAACTTGAGTATGCAATGGACGCGCTGCGGCTGCCGCCAAGCGACGCCGACGTGACGACGCTCTCCGGCGGCGAGCGCCGCCGAGTTGCACTCTGCCGCCTACTGCTGACGGCGCCCGACCTGCTGCTGCTCGACGAGCCGACCAACCACCTCGACGCCGAATCGGTCGGCTGGCTCGAGCGCCACCTCGCCGAGTACAAGGGCGCCGTCGTAGCGGTAACCCACGACCGCTACTTCCTCGACAACGTCGCTGGCTGGATCCTCGAACTCGACCGCGGCCGCGGGCTTCCCTACGAAGGCAACTATTCGAGCTGGCTGGAGCAGAAGCAAGCACGCTTACAGCAGGAAGGCAAGCAGGAGAAGGCGCGGCAGAAGACGATCAACTCGGAGCTCGAGTGGGTTCGCGAAAATCCCAAGGGTCGTCGCAAGAAAGCGAAGGCGCGGATCAACAACTACGAGGAGCTGCTGGCGCAGGAGTCCTCGGTCAACCTTGACCAGGTTCAAATCCACATTCCAGCGGGCCCAAGGCTTGGCGGCGTCGTCGTCGAAGCGAAGGAGCTAAAGAAAGGCTTCGGCGACAAGCTGCTGATTGAGGATTTGAGCTTTTCACTGCCGCCAGGTGGGATCGTTGGTGTGATCGGCCCAAATGGCGCCGGTAAGTCAACGCTTTTTAAGATGATCACCGGCGACGAGCAGCCCGACAGCGGCGAGCTAAAGATTGGCGAGACGGTGCAGATAGCCGCCGTTGACCAGAGCCGCGACGCACTTGACGACAACAAAACTGTTTGGGAGGAGATAAGCGGCGGCGACGAGCAGATCATGGTCGGTGAGCGCGAGATGAACTCGCGCGCCTACACGTCATCGTTCAACTTCAAAGGCTCCGATCAGCAAAAGAAGGTCGGGACGCTATCGGGCGGTGAGCGCAACCGGCTGCACCTCGCGAAGGTGCTCAAAAGCGGCGGCAATCTGCTGCTGCTGGACGAGCCGACCAACGACCTTGACGTCGACACGCTGCGCGCGCTGGAAGAGGCGCTGCTTAGTTTTGCCGGCTGCGCCGTTATTATTTCGCACGATCGCTGGTTCCTTGATCGCGTCGCGACGCATGTGCTGGCCTTTGAGGGCGATTCGCAGGTGACTTGGTTTGAAGGCAACTTTGAGGCCTACGAGGAGCACCGCCATGAGCTGCTCGGCGACGAGGCCGACCGGCCGCACCGGATCAGCTACAAACGCCTGACAAGGGACTGAGCTAGCGATGATTGAGATCTCGCTGTTCACCGACCCAGGGTGCCCGTGGGCCTTTTCAGCTGAACCGTTCCGACGCAAGATCGAGTGGCTCTACGGCGATCAGATCGCCTGGCAGCTGATGATGGTCGGACTGGCCGAAGATCCGAACGAGTTTGCCGCCAGGGGACTGACGCCGGGAAAATTGGCAGCAGGCACAAAGACGATCGCCGGCGCCCACGGCATGCCGATCAACAGCGCTGAGCGCGAGCGGCTGACGGCGACGCTGCCGGCCTGCCGCGCCGTTGTCGCAGCCGGCCTCAACGCCCCCGGCTGCCAGCAGACGCTGCTGCGCGCAATCCAAGTGCGCGGCTTTGGCGGCGAGCTGATCGACGAGCCGGCAACGATTGCCGCAGCCGCTGTCGATGCCGGGCTAGATCCGCGCGAGCTTCGGCAGTGGTCGGCCGACGAGCAGACCGCCGCGGCGCTTGCAGCCGAGCTGGCTCGCGCCCGCCAGCCGCTGCCCGCGGCGCTGGTTATGGACGAGCGGCTCGCCGACTGGGAAGGCGGACGGCGCTACAGCTGCCCGTCATACGAGCTGCGCGCCGAAGGCCGCGAGCCGATCGCAATCCCTGGCTTCCAGCCGTGGCCGGTCTATGACGTTGCGCTGGCCAACCTCGCGCCGACAGCAAACCGCCGCGCCGCGCCCGATGATCCACGCGAGCTGCTGGAGTGGGCGGGCGAGCCGCTGGCAACGCGTGAGGTGGCCGTCGTGATGGGGATCGAGCACGATCAGGCGGCGACAGCGCTGGCAGAGGTTGCGCAGCGCCGCGAAGTCGGCAGCGACTGCTACTGGTCGCTGTAGTCAGCTCAGCGAGTCAAGCGCCGCGGCGAGCCCGCGCAAATCTTCAAGCACGATGTCGGCGTCGGCAAGTTGGTCGGCGCTGAACGGGCCGGTCGCCACGGCGATCACCTGCGTGCCGTCGGCCCGCGCGCAGGCGATGTCGCGCGGCGTGTCGCCGATCACAACGGTCTGGGCGGCGGCCCAGTCGCTGCCGCCATTCCACATTTGCCCGGCGCGGCGGCGGGCGATCGGCGGCAGATCGTTGCGATCGATGCTGTCGCAGCCAAAGCCACCTTGACCGGCGGCGAACGGGTAGAGGATCCCGGCGGCGGCGAGTTTCAGCCGTGCCACCTGCTGGATGTTGCCGGTCACGAGCGAGCAGCGATAGCGATCATCAGCGGCCAGCTCAGCCAGTGTCTGCGCCGCCTGCGGCGCCAAACGGTCGGCCAGGCTGCCGGGTACCAGCCGTTCGTAGTGGACCGCCGTCGCGGCGATGAACTGTTCGCGCCGCTCGTCAAAGCCGGCGTCGTCAACGCCGGAGAAGCGAACGATGTCGCGGGCGATTGCCTGGTCGGTCCGCCCCGCCGCCTCGACGCCGCGAGCGCGTTCGCTTGGCTCGACCTGCCAGACCTCCGCCAGTGCGGCAATCACGGCAGCGGCGTGCGCTTCAGCGCCCTTCAGCAGCAGCGTCCCGTCGATATCGAAGAGCAACAACACGGCGGCAGTCCGACCGCCGCTCAGCGCTCGAACGAAATGTCAGCCGGCAGCCGCAGCGCAAAAGCTGCGATCAATTTTGCTGCGTTCTCGACGTCGTCGAGCTGAACAACCTCGACCGGCGAGTGCATGTAACGCAGCGGCACTGAAACAAGCCCAGTCGGCACACCCCCGCGCGAGCGGTAGATCGCGTCAGCATCGGTGCCGGTATGCCGACCCGATGCGGCCAGCGTGTACGGAATCTTCTCGGCTTCGGCCGCCTCGATCAGCAGTTCGGAAATCATTGGGTGCAGGCTGGTGCCGCGCTCGATCACCGGGCCGCTACCAAAGTCGTGGCTACCAAGCTGCTGCTCCTCAACGCCTGGCGCGTCGGTGGCGTGCGTCACGTCAACGGCGATCGCCAGTCCCGGCGCCAGTGAATGGGCGGTCGTCGTCGAGCCGCCAAAGCCGGTCTCCTCCTGTACCGCCGCAACGGCGATCACTTCGCCCGCTGCGCCGCCCGCCTTGGCCACCAGCCGCGCCGCCTCGTAGGCGACGTAACAGCCAAGCCTGTTGTCCATTGAGCGTGAGGCAACTCGGCCGCCCTGCAGTTCGACCGGCTCACCGGCGATCACTGCGACATCGCCAACGCGGACCAGCTTGCGCGCCGCGTCACCGTCAACGGCGCCGATGTCGATGTGCATCGACTTCATCTCCGCGACCTTCTTGCGGTCATCGGCGTCGAGCAGGTGGATCGGCTTCTTGCCAACGACGCCTGGCACCAAGCCATCGCGCGTTGCCAGCTCGACCCGCTGGCCAACGAGCACCTGCGGGTCCCAGCCACCGACGCCCATGAAGCGAATGAAGCCAGTGTCCTCAATGTGCGTGACGATCAGGCCAATCTCATCGATGTGCCCGACGATCGCCAGCGACGGGCCGTCGGCGGTTGCGGCGACGCGGGCGATCGAACTTCCCATCACGTCGGCTTCAACTGAGCCGGCAAAGGCGGCGGCCGCTTCGCGCCAGACGGCTGCTGGCGTTGCCTCATTGCCGGACGGTCCGTGGGCGGTTAGCAGCGAGTTCAGAACGGGAGGAATGATCATCGCCTGCGAGCCTATTGCAGTGTAGGGGTTTTAGTTGGTGGTTGTGTTGAGGGCGACGCGATCGCGGCGATCCGGTCGGCGACCGATTGGAAGATGGCGCGGCGGATTGCTTTGTAGTCGAGCACGGCGAACCATCGCTCGATCATGTTCAGCCAGGAGCTGAAGGCCGGGATGAAGTGCAGATGAGAGCGCGGATGCTTGGCCAGCAACGTATTGACGTTGGCATGCTTGTGAGGTGAGTAGTGGTCGAGGATCAGGTGGACCGAAGGATGCGGTCCGGTCAATGGTCCCGGAGCCAACCTCACATGCCCTTGCTGACTGGTGCCGTTACCGGACCTTCTTGAGCACCATTGTCTTGGTCACTCGCTTGGAGGTGCGATTGGCGGGTGTGAAGGTGGTCACGAGGCGCAACTTGAGTGAGTGCTTCTTCCTGGCTGCGCGTGCCTTTGCGGTCAGTTGACAGTGGGTTGTCACCCAGCCCGCCTTGGCAACAGTCTTTCGCACTTTGCACACGACCATTGTGCGGGCCTTCTTCGACAGTTTGATGGTGTGAACGTGAGTCACTTTGCCCGGCCCGGGCAGGATCAGCCGTGTAGTGATCTTCTGGGCATCACCGTTCGCCGGTTTCATCGTGAGATAGGTGGGGTGATGGTTCCACCGGTGGGGGTGACGGTGACGGTGCGGGGTTTTCTTGAGCACCATTGTATTGATCACTCGCTTGGAGGTGCCATTGGTGTGGGTGAAGGTAGTGACAAGGCGCAGCTTGAGTGAGTGCTTCTTCCTGGCTGCGCGTGCCTTTGCGGTCAGTTGACAGTGGGTGGTCACCCAGCCCGCCTTGGCAACAGTCTTTCGTACTTTGCACACGATCATTGTGCGGGCCTTCTTCGACAGTTTGGTGGTGATCACCTGAACCGCTTTGCCCTTCCCGGGGAGTTTCAGCTGTGTAGTGATCTTCCGGGCATCACCCTTCGCGCGTTTCATCGTGAAGGTAATCACCCGCACTGTGGGCACCGCCGGCACAGCGGGCGCCGCCGGCACAGCGGGCGCCGCCGGCACAGCGGGCGCCGCCGGCACAGCGGGCGCCGCCGGCACAGCGGGCATCGCCGGCACAGCGAGCACCGCCGGCACTGTGGGCGGAGTAGACGGAGTGACCGTGGTAGAGGCGTCCGAGGCCGGCGCGGTGCCGATCGCGTTGGTTGCGACCACGGTGAACGTGTACGCGGTGCCATTCGTTAAACCGGTCACCGTGGCAGTCGTCGCCCCAGTCGTGGTCGCGGTGTGCACGCCAGGCAAAGAGGTGACCGTGTACCCAGTAATCGCCGAACCACCATCACTAACCGGCGCTGTCCACGACACCAAAGCCTGACCATTACCTGCAGTAGAACTCACACCGGTCGGCACCCCCGGCACGGTCGACGGAGTAGTAGTAATAATGGTATTGGTGGAAAGCGTGGCCGCGGCAGTTACCAGTACGCGGCCGTGGACGGTCGCACCCGCAGCGAGCGACGCGGCGCCTTTCGCCATGACCGTCCCCACGAAGTTGGCGCCCGCACCCGGCGCCACGGCGCCGTTGACCTGCCAGAAGACGTTGCCCGCCTGAGCACCGTTGATCAGAAGGACCTCGCTTAATGCGCCCGGAGCCAGTGCCCCGTTGATTTGGAAGATGAAGACCGCGTTCGGATTGTTCTGACCATCCAGGGTCATAGTCCCGGCTGGCGCGGCCGCGCCACCTACGCTGTACACGCCAGCGGTGTACGTCCCGCCACCGGTTGCCGGAAAAAGGCCGTCCGGAGTGCGCGCGAAGGCGTCATCGTAGGCAGCCAGCATGTCTATCAGCGCCTGAGAGGCCGCCGCATCACCGTTGTGAGTTGCGCCGCCAACGGTCATGGGGCCACTGTCGGTGATAGCGGCAGTAGGGCTCATCCCGAGATCGCCGCTGAGCGTGGTCGCGCCAGCGTTGGTGAGGGCCCCACCCATCAGCACGGAGTAGGTTGCCGCAGTTCCCAAGTTAACGGTCGCCGGGCTTGCCGCGGTCGCCAGCGAGGGCACCGACAGCAATCCGACGGCCAGCAGCAGTGTTGTGAAACCAGCAAACGTCTTCTTAATGTGGGGCCTTGTCTTCTTCATCTGGGGTCTTTCGATAGGAAGGTGCTCAGAGAACAGCGAACGGCGAACCGCCGAAATGCTGATGCCGAGCCGTGGTTGTCGGGCACTGCTGGGCGCCGCTGCCGCAGCGCGGAGTGCACGAGTCGGTGCTCCGATTCGAAACGACGCCATTCGATTCCCTTGACTACTGGACGCCATCCCGGCTTCCCCAACCTCAGCACTAGCGTTAGGGAAACGTGCACGTTGAAAGGTGCACGCTTGAAATGAAGATTCTAGCAAGGAGTGTGTTTCATCCGCACAAACGATCCCGGTTAATCCCAACACGCGATCGTTCTTGTGCATCGCCGGCGCGACACAGAGTCCGACAACCCGGGCTACATCGCGCTACCCCGGCGTCAACGCCGAGGCCACCTTCTGGCTTTACAACCGCGAGGGCCGCCCGATGGGCATCCGACAACATCATCGCGCTGGACATCGTTGGACCTCTTGTACCCGTGCGCCGAGAAAAACGACTCAGCCATCGCGTTGACCCCACCACACGCCAGCGTGCCCCATGCCCGGAGAGCGGCGCGAGGGCGTCCCGTCGCACCTTGAGGCCCATAACCTAATGGGCCCGCAACCCTGCATCGAGCGCAAGCATGGCCGTGTCCCAGCGCTTGCGCTCGGTGCTGCGCTCACGCCCGCCGGCGGTGGTGGACACCTGCGATATGGCGAGCAGCCGCCCGGCCTCGGCGTCGGCGAGAACGTCGAAGGGTCATGCCGCATCGCCCGAGGGCATTGCAAGGCTCGCGCGCCCCCCCCTGCCGCTCGGTATGTCGTGCCGCCCCTGCCCGTAGGCCCATCGCATGAAGGTCCGCAGTTAGGCACAATGCGCCTGCAGGGAGTGGCGGAAGGCCATTAGGTGCGAATCCAATCGGATTTACGCTATTTTATCTCCCTCGTCCGCAATAAGGAGCTAATACTCAGATGTCAGAGCCAACTCAGCGCCCCGAAACAATCGCCCTTCACGGCGGTCAGGAGCCCGACCCGACGACCAACGCCCGGGCCGTTCCGATCTACCAAACGACCTCCTACGTCTTCGATGACACGCAGCACGCCTCCGACCTGTTCGCGCTGGCCGTGCCGGGAAACATCTACACGCGGATCATGAACCCGACCTCCGCTGTGCTCGAGCAGCGCCTGACCGACCTTGAAGGCGGCATCGGCGCGGTTGCCGTCGCGTCCGGCCAGGCAGCGGTGACCTACTCGGTCCTCAACATCGCCCAAGCTGGCGACAATATTGTCTCGGTCAGCCAGCTCTACGGCGGCACCTACAACCTTTTTGCTCACACCCTGCCCCAGTACGGGA
>Ga0335396_10000829_pt1 | contig 41795 bp, 39 predicted proteins | sample FRY02_FD_205743 | JGI IMG/M metagenome (GOLD analysis project Ga0335396, IMG submission 205743) | Freshwater microbial communities from Lake Fryxell liftoff mats and glacier meltwater in Antarctica - FRY-02 (spades assembly) (version 2) | ecosystem: Environmental > Aquatic > Freshwater > Ice >...
GGAAACATCATCGCCTGGACCGACGACACCGGAGCCACCACCACCACGCGAGACTTCGACGCCTTCGGGAACGTTGTCACAAACGAGGGAACTCGCTGGAGTGCTTCAACGCCTTACGGATTCAGCACGAAATATGAGGATGTTGAGACGGGGTTACTTTATTACGGCTATAGGCATTACGATCCGGTGACGGGGAGGTGGCCAAGCAGGGATCCCATTGGAGAAAGAGGGGGGATGAACCTCTACGGGATGGTAGGGAACAATGGAGTGAGTAATGCGGATTACCTTGGGCAAAAAATAATAACTAAGGAAGGCGAGGTTTACAGAGAGAAAGTTCGGAAATCTTTGGAGAAATTTACGGGATCCAAGCTCTCATGGAGCGAAAGTGAAGGAGAAAGTCTTAGCGCACGCGGTGTCGGAAAAGGCGGGAAATGGCATGTTTTATGCACAGATAAAGCAGGGAATGGTAATTGGTGGTCCGACTTAGAAGGAGGGATAAAGGGTTCCTCGAAGATATATTTAACCCAAGTTAATTCGAAAGGTGAGGTGATCAGGAACAATGCAGCCTCTCGAACTTCTGGAAATGCCATCCGAGTTCAAATTGCACTTAATCCCATTATTATGACTCCTGTGGAGGCCGGGAATTCAAAGTCTTCCATGCTCTTTTCTGAAGTAGATTTTCTTCCTTTATGGAAGAAAGAAATAACAGAGTTTGAGGTGATTTTGTGGCATGAGTTGGTTGCTCATGCTGTTTTAGGAAAAGATCATCCCGACAAACCATCGAATTCGTATATCGTGATTAAGGGTAAGAATAAGGATGGGTCCAATAAAGTAATCAGGGTGAATAGAAATGTGATCCCTTCTCCAGATGAAACAATCGAGTATATGAATAAGTTCCGTCGAGATTTTGGATACAAGATGAGAAGGCCTCAATACTGGGATTACTGGAACGACAATGTAAATCGAGGGGAAAGTATCGAAGGAAATATACCTAAAGACATCCCCGGGAATTATGAGGACATCGAGTGGCAATATCCAGACTGGTTAGCACAATGAAAATATTCCTTATCTTAGCGATCTTAATTTGTCCAATTGCCGCATTGGGTTCTGGTATGGGAATGATCGCACCCGTGATTCGTTCGTTAAAATTGGAAGCGGAGGAATCCGGCTATAACTTCTCCCTCACCTTTAAGGCAGACAGAAGTCTTGAGAGTATCGAGGTTATTTGGGGAAATACGAAAACCAAGTATGAGGATGGAGATCTGGCCGAGGTCAAGCAAACCCTTCCACAGAAGATTGTGTTGAAGTCACCTTACCACATCGTTAAAAAAGAAGATGGCGAGGTGTTCTTCTTCCTTCCTTACTCGGCGCAGAGAGATTATGATGGAGACGATGAAATTGTGTATTACAATATTGTAAGATTTCACTTTATAGATGGAAAACTGGTAGAATGGGTTAGGTCCGAAATATCGGATCTTAAGAAGAGGCAGTGGACCACGACGGGATGGGATTCGCAGAATGGGTTGCTAGAAGCTTCTCGGGCCATCAAAGATTATAATCCTCTTCTGCGTTTATAGTATAGTGTTCAATTTCCCGGAGAATTGTAAAGGACCTTGCAACTACGGTGATTTTTACTTCCAAGCTGTTCGCTGGTTCCAAGTTTTCCGGTTCACGACCTAAGCTGTCACGCCTTCTGCTTCCAGGTCCGACCTCGGGGAATCATTCAGATTACCAGCCAATGGATGAAAAAATTTCCCGTAGTAATAGCAGGAATCCTCTTGCCATCGGTGTTTTTGGTTCTTAAGGTCCTGCCATGCCTAAGCCACATGAAAAATTACCAGACAATTTAGAGACGTAAAGCCTTCGAGAATGCCATCACGGTCGTGATCACGCTCGGTGGTTCGACCAATGCCGTTCTTCACCTTCTGGCGATGGCTCATTCGGCCGACGTTGAGTTGAGTATTGATGACTTTACCGAGATCGGGAAAAGAGTTCCTGTTTTGGCAGACCTCAAGCCCAGCGGTAAATATGTCATGGCCGAATTGGTCAAGATCGGAGGACTCATTCCGTTGATGAAGATGCTTTTCGCTGAAGGACTTCTTCATGGCGATGTCATGACGGTTACGGGCAAGACGATGGCGCAAAATCTCGCGAACTCTCCCTTGGAATACCCTGAGGGACAGGATGTCATTCGGCCCATGAGCAATCCGGTGAAGAAGGACAGTCACTTGCGGATTCTTTACGGGAACCTTGCTCCGACGGGATCGGTGGCCAAGATTTCCGGTAAGGAAGGTCTGATCTTTACAGGGCGTGCCCGTGTTTTTGATTCCGAGGAAGCGGCGATGAAGGTGATCCTCTCCGGTGGTATCGAGCCGGGTGACGTCATCGTGATCCGCCGTGAGGGCCCGAAGGGTGGCCCTGGAATGCGCGAGATGCTGGGACCCACCGCGGCCGTGATGGGACGTGGTCTCGGCGATAAAGTGGCTCTGATTACCGACGGACGGTTCTCCGGAGGCAGTCACGGATTCGTGGTGGGACACATTACCCCGGAAGCTTTTGAAGGGGGACCGATTGGTTTGCTCGAAGAGGGCGATACCATTACGATTGATGCCGAGAAGAATGAAATCTCAGTGGACCTCGGTGATGTCGAACTCGAGGCCCGTCGGGCCAAGTGGGTTCAACCCGAACCTCACTACACCCGGGGAGTTTTGGCCAAGTATGCCAAGCTCGTGACCAGTGCCAGCGAAGGGGCGGTTACGGACAAGTAGTCTTCTGATCACGTTTATTTTAAGGAAAATTCTCGCGAAAGTGAGGGCATTTCTTTTTGGGCCGATTGGGGCTGCTAGCAGTCTGTCGGCATAAAGAGGCTGATCGGAGAAGTCCGGCGGCCTGATTGTTGGAGGATTGCGAGAGTTTACTCGGAAGCTGAGTCGTCCTCGTCGGGTACCATCAGTGGGGGGCGACCGTGATTGATATCGCCCAATAAGGTGACTTCATTCTTCTCCCGTCCACGAAGGTTGGATTTCTCGGTTGTGTAGCTCCAATTTAAGCCGAGGCATATAGGCCGAGGCATAAAGCCATAACTCCGGCGACGAAAAGAGCGAGGCCATAGAGGAATCCGGTTCCCTCGGAGCTGGAGGCCGAAACCTGGGGCGTCATGGGAACCGCGGAGCGCGGTGCGGTGGTGGCAATATTCGCTTTGGGCTTCTTTTTGGCAGGCTTGTCGTCGGAGGTCCCGGACTTGGCTTTGCGCTCGCTCCGCTCATCGCTGGTTTCCTGAAGGGGGACGAATTCTTCATCGAGTTTATCGAGTTCATCGAGTTCATCGTCGCTGAGAGTGTAGCTGAATTGGACGCCGCCGATGCGGACATTGGCGTCGTTGCGAAGATCAACCGTGGACATGTATTCTTCATCGAGGCGGACGCCGTTGGTTGATTGGCGGTCGCGCAGGATGTAGCCACCGGGAACCCGCTCCATGGTACAGTGAAGGGAGGAGACGGAAGGACAATCAATGACGATGTCGTTATCGGAACTCCGGCCGATGGAGACCTTTCCGCGGTCGAGTTTGAATCGGTAAGGCTGGGAATTCTTTCCGGGGATCGTGATGGCAACGCGTGGCATAAGTTCAGAAGTAGGGTCAGCAAATCTGAACATAGGGAGGATGCGTTGGCGATTAGAAAACTTGCCCTCGGAGCCGTCCCTATCGAAAAGGTCGAAATCCCCACTAAGGACCCCCTCAAAAATAAATGCGCTGTTTCCACTTGTTCTTGATCCATCCACCCGCGTTCGGAATGCCTTTGAGTAGTCCACTACACCATGGCATTCCTGCCTTGGTGGATGAACCAATCCCGGCGCGCAAACCGCACCTTTATTATTTCGCGGGTCCTAAGGACCCGTTGGGGCATTCGCGGGGATGGAAAGGGAAAATTTGTCCAGGCTTGGACCGATTGAATCCACATTTCGCAGGGTATCGCGCGGACTTTTGGAGTGCGAGAGTGAAGGCTTTGCGGAACGGGCGCTTGGGACTGCGGCGTCGTGCTGGGGTCATTTTACGAGAGGGCCGAAGCCTTTTCATTTTTCGAGATGATGAGAATCGGCGTTTTTCCTGATTTTTTGTGGGCCATTCTTGGGAAACCGACTGTAATCCCCCGTGATCAAGATTCGAGGCGCGCGGCAGCATAATCTGAAGGGGATCGATCTCGATCTTCCTCGGGGGAAGTTGATCGTGATCACAGGGGTGAGTGGGAGCGGGAAGTCGTCGTTGGCCTTTCACACGCTCTATGCGGAAGGGCAGCGGCGCTATGTTGAGTCCTTGTCGGTGTATGCTCGGCAGTTTTTGGATCAGTTGGAGAAGCCGGAGGTCGATTCGATCGAGGGACTGAGTCCCGCGATTGCGATCGAGCAGCGGAGTGGTTCGGCCAATCCACGTTCCACGATTGCGACGGTGACGGAGCTTCATGATTTTTTGCGGATTCTCTATGCGGCCTCAGGCACGCCCCACGATCCGGTCACGGGGGCGAAGTTGGAGCGGATGACGACGGGGGATATCGTAACGAGCCTTTGTGGCCGGCCGGAGGGGACGCGTTTGATTTTGTTGGCTCCGATTTCTACCGAAGGAGAGGCGAGGGGGATGATTGCCGATTTGCAGAGGCAGGGCTTCGTGCGGGTGCGGATTGCGGGGGAGATTTTTGAGTTGGAGGACGCGGCGGCTCCTTGGCCGGAGGGGGCCGGGGAGATCGAGATTGTTATTGATCGGCTTGTCGTGAAAGCCGGGCTCGATTCGCGGCTGGCGGATAGCGTCGAGATTGCGCTGCGGATTTGCGGGATGGAGGTGAGGGCCTTGACCCAGAAGAAGGGCGCGCAGGAGTGGGAGGAGATTTCCTTTGCGACGAGTTTTCGAAATCCCGAGACGGGGTTTGAATTGCCGGCCCTTTCGGCGCGTCATTTTTCCTTCAACTCACATCTCGGTGCGTGCGAGGCCTGTCACGGGTTGGGGACGGAGGGTTTTTGCGATCCTGACCTTGCGGTGCCGGATCGATCGAAGACAATTGCGGAAGGGGCGGTCGCGGTTTGGACGAAAGGGTCGAAGAAAAAAAAGGGCTGGCACCAACTGCAGATCGAGGCGCTCGCGTGGCATTATGGCGTGAGCCTGGATGCGCGTTTTGACTCGCTCTCGGAGGAGTTTTGTCAGGCTTTGTTTTACGGAACAGGTGGGAAGAAGATCTCGGTGCCTGGCGAGAAGGAAGGCTTGCTTGTTTCTTTGAAAAAAGAGTTCGAGGGGATCTGCTGTCAGGTCGAAAGGCACTACCTGGAGACTGAAAGCGAGAGCGTGAAGCGGAGTATGTCGCGGTTTATGACTTCGCGCGAATGCCAGGCGTGCGGCGGCAAACGGCTGAAGCCGGAGTTTCTGGCGGTGACGCTTTTGAGTGAAAACGGGGGCGAGGTGGGCATTCATGATTTTTGTGGGTTGTCGATCGAGCGAGCGCGGGAGTGGCTGGCGGGAATTCAGATTTCGGAAGACCGGGCGGTGGCGATGAAAGGGGTGGTGGCCGAGTTGAAGAAGCGCTTGTCATTCCTCCATGAAGTGGGGCTGGGGTATCTTTCGTTGGATCGAGGGAGTAGCACCTTGTCGGGTGGCGAATTCCAGCGGGTGCGTCTGGCGACGCAGTTGGGGTCGGGCTTGGCAGGGGTGATTTATGTGCTGGATGAGCCGAGTATCGGACTGCATCCGCAGGATAACGAGCGCTTGATCGGGGCTTTGTTGAGACTGCGCGATGCCGGGAATACCGTGGTGGTGGTGGAGCATGACGAGGCGATGGTTCGGGCCGCGGATCAGGTCATTGAGATCGGGCCGGCGGCGGGAGCGCATGGCGGTGAGTTGGTGGGGCAAGGGACTCCCGATGAGATTGCGAAATTGGATAGTCCGACCGGGCGCTGGTTGAGCCGGGTGCCGGAGACGGTTTCGAGTCGCGAGCGGAAGTCATCGTGTGAGCTTCGCATCATCGGGGCGACAGAACACAATTTGAAGGGCGACACCGTCACGATTCCACTGGGTCAATTGGTGGGGGTGACGGGCCCGAGTGGGAGTGGGAAATCGACGCTGATCGACAAGATCCTGCGTCGGGCGCTGGCGCGGACCTTTCATCGGGCCAAGGAGGTTCCCGGTGCGCACAAAAAGATCGAGGGGATGGAGTTTCTCGAAAAGGTGGTGGTGGTGGATCAGAGTGCTCTGGGTAAGAGCCCGCGTTCTAATCCCGCGACTTACTCGGGTGCCTTCGATTTGGTGCGCGATCTATTTTCGCATCTGCCGCTCTCCCGTCAGCGGGGATACAAGGTGGGGCGTTTTAGTTTTAACGTGAAGGGCGGACGCTGTGAAAAGTGCCAGGGCGGGGGCGCGATCCGGATCGATATGCACTTCCTACCCGATATTTGGGTGACGTGTGAAGCGTGTCAGGGGAATCGATACAATCGCGAGACTTTGGAAATTCGCTATAAGGGGAAGAGTATTTCGGATGTTTTGGAGATGACGATTGAGGAGGCTCGGGAGTTCTTTGGGCCGGTCCCGAAGTTGAGTGCGATCATGAATGCGCTCTTCGATGTGGGGCTGGGCTATGTGAAGCTCGGGCAGTCGGCGAATACCCTTTCGGGTGGTGAAGCGCAACGGGTGAAGCTGGCGTGTGAGTTGGCGAAATCAACGCCTGGTCACACCCTGTATCTTCTCGATGAACCCACGACGGGCCTGCACTACCAGGATGTCCAGGTTCTCTTAGAGGTGCTTTTTCGTCTCAGGGATGCCGGGCATTCCTTGGTGGTGGTGGAGCACAATCTCGATGTCATCGCGGCGTGTGACCACCTCATTGACCTCGGGCCGACAGGCGGGGAGGAGGGCGGATACGTCGTGGCTGCCGGAACTCCGGCGGCCGTCATGAAGGTGACGAAATCTGCGACTGGAAGGGCTCTGAAAGGTTAGGCCTTGGGCTTCTCGATGAGGGTGTATTGCTAGCAGTCTGTCGGACTTAGCGCTGGATGTTCATAAGAACATTTCGTTAATCTTCCGCATGGCAGCCAAATTCGTCCACGTTGATCACGATACCCCACTGTTGCTTCCGCCCGATCTCCGCGACTGGATCCCCAAAGGCCACATGGTCCATTTCGTCATGGACGCTGTCGATGTCCTGGATCTGAGTGCGCCCAAAATCAACGAACGCGGCACCGGTTCCGCCCAGTATCCGCCTGCCACCATGCTGTCGTTGCTGATTTACAGCTATGCCACCGGGACCTTCTCAAGCCGTAAGATCGAAGCCCTCACTTATGACAGTGTTCCCGTGCGATTCCTCACCGCCGAGACCCATCCCGACCACGATTCCATTTGTAAATTCCGACGCGAAAACAAAGATCTGCTCTCCTCGTGCTTCCACCAGATCCTCGAACTCGCCGCCACCGCGAAGATCCTCAAAGTAGGCGAGCTCACGGTCTCGGTCGATGGCACCAAGATCCTCGCCCAGAAGCGCAACCACCACGGTCGCAGCGTGGCCGACCTTGAGGAGAAAGGCGACCCGCCCGCCCCGCATTTACCCGGAGCGGGCATCGCCGAAATCATGGCCCATCGGCTTGAAAGCGCAGTCGGTAAGGCCCTCTACAAACTGCGGAAGGAAACTGTCGAACCCTTTTGAAAAGAACTGAAGCAACTCGGGAACATAAAAAAGCCCCCCTAAGAAAATGGTTCACGCGAAAACGCGGCGCGGGAAAACTTTCAAATCCTAGCCCATGACCAAGTCCGACAGACTGCTAGAGAGACAAAAATCTGTGGTTGTGAATAACTTAACCAAACGAAAATTCGCGCTTCGCGCCAACAGTTCAAAAACGCTTTGCTTGAAATTGCAATTGGCTCTGCCAATCGAGTCTTTTAAAGATGCCCTCCGGGCGGGGGAGAATAGGAAAAGAAAGATATTGGCAAGATCGGCCAAGTTTGGTATCCTAGACGTAGAAAAGGAGAATCCGATGCCCACACAAAATGTTAATGTCACCGACAAGATCGCTAGCTTTGTTCACCGCCAGGTAGAAAGCGGGACCTTCAAAAACGCGAGCGAAGTTCACCGTGCCGCCCTTGTGGAGATGGAGCACAAAGAAGAGGAACGCCAAGCAAAGATTGAACGCCTCAAAGTCGAAGCCCAAAAAGGAAAAGACGACATTGAAGCTGGCCGATATCTTGAATTCAACAGTTCCGGGCAATTGCGCAAGTTTATGGACGGAGTTCTCGCAGAAGTCCTCAGTGAGGAAAACCTTGATGCGGAGCCTGCCTAATGGCTTCGGCTCATTTCCAGCTTTCGGCTCATGCCCAAAGAGACCTCTTCAAAATTCTGGCTCATTCCAGGCGATGCTTTGGCGAGAAATCGGCCACGCGCTATAACCATCTTTTTTTTACGGCATTTGAAACCATTGCCGACGATCCTCGCCTGTTGAGTTCGCGAGAATTATTGGACATGCGGATTTACCACCTCAGGCATTGCCGGAAAAAAGCTGCGATGAATGGCTTGATCGTGAAAACCCCGCGTCATTTTGTGCTCTACCGGATCAAGGACTCGGGAGAGATCGAAATCCTTCGCTTACTTCATGACGAAATGGACATTGACCAACAAGCAAAGGAGATCTGACATCTTGTTAGGCTGAATTATTTGTCTTCGGCGTAATACTACGCTGCACGTGCGGGAAAAACCGGTGCTCTATCGGGTTCCATTTCGTCGGCCAATAAGGCGGGTAGTGGGCCACCCGAATCTTGAGCCCCGTGCGCGTCGCCAGCTTGAGCAGCTCATGTTTGAACTGGATGCTTCGCGCGGCGTTGGCTCCGCACGCGTCCATCAGTAGCAGCATCTCCCCGGCATCCGGGTAATCATATCGACCGCGGTTGTTCCACCATCGGTTGAGACAACAGGCGACGAATGCGGAGGTTTCAGCGCTCGTCCCGATGGGTCACGAAGCCGGTGTTTGCTTGGAGATCATAGATGCCGTGGGGCACCAGTTTACCTTCCGCCAAGTAGGGGGAATCATGGTCGTAGCGTTCATGAGCGGTTCGCCGCCCAAAGAGTAGAGCTTCCCGTTCTGGTAAAGCCCGCCGAGGAATTCCTTCTTTTTGGTATCCACGCTGAGCACAGGTAATCCCCTCTTCAATCACCTCCGTAGGTCTCCACACCGACCTTTGCCAACAGACGGTGGCCGGAACACGGAGCTGAAATCACGCGCCACGTCGTTGCGGGAGCCGACTTCATCTTTTTGAAAGTCTCAATGTAGTGGGTGTTGCTTCAATTTGAGGTGCGTCAAGTTGACCAGCACTTGTGCGCGATCTGTGTCACATTGACGCACTCTGTTGATCTCTAAGCTCAAAGGATCCCTGTAGAATCAGGGATTCAGACCTTGGCACGCCACCTGCAATAGGAAACGCAAATAGTTCCAGGCACGATGCCTGGATTTTCAACAACCACAGATAAGAAAGACACAAGACCATGGGTAAAATTCTCGGAATCGACCTTGGAACCACGAACTCCTGTATGTCTGTCATGGACGGCGGTGAGCCAACGGTTCTCGAAAACTCAGAAGGGGCACGCACCACTCCTTCGGTGGTGGCATTCGCCAAAAACGGTGAACGCCTCGTCGGCCAGGCCGCCAAACGCCAGGCCGTTACCAACGCCAAAAACACCGTCTTCTCCGCCAAGCGTCTCATTGGCCGCAAGTTCTCCGAACTGACGGAAGAAGATAAGCGCGTCCCTTACGAAATCGTCAAAGCCGATAATGGCGACGCTCACATTCAGGTGGAAGTTGGCGGAGAAAAGAAGGTCTTCTCCCCACAAGAGATCGCCGCGATTATTCTCAGTAAGCTGAAGGCAGATGCCGAAGCCAAGCTTGGCGAAACCATTACGGAGGCGGTCATCACCGTTCCAGCCTACTTCAACGACTCCCAGCGGAACGCGACCAAAGCCGCTGGTGAAATCGCGGGCCTCAAGGTTCGCCGCATTATCAACGAGCCGACCGCCGCTTCGTTGGCTTACGGACTCGATTCCAAGATCGACCAGAAGGTCGCGATCTACGACCTCGGTGGTGGAACCTTCGATATCTCGGTCCTCGAGATCTCCGACGGCGTCTTCGAGGTTCTTGCGACCGACGGTGACACCAAACTGGGTGGTGACGACTGGGACAACGCGCTCATCGATCACATCGTGGCCGAATTCAAAGCTACCGAAGGGATTGATCTTTTCGGTCAGCCCGATGCGCTTCAGCGCATTAAGGAAGAGGCAGAGAAGGCCAAGATCGCGCTTTCCTCCGCACAGAACTACGACCTGAATCTGCCGTTCATCACCGCTGATGCCACCGGTCCCAAGCACATCCAGCTCAGCCTCACTCGGGGTAAGTTGGAGCAGCTCACCGACAAGCTCTTCGAGCGCACCAAAGGTCCCGTGAAGTCTTGTCTTAAAGAAGCCGGGGTGAGTGCGGGCGAAATTGACGAGCTCGTTCTCGTGGGCGGCATGACCCGCATGCCCCGCGTGGTTGAAACGGCCCGCGAACTTGCTGGTAAGGCTCCTCACCAAGGCGTGAACCCCGATGAAGTGGTGGCCATTGGTGCGGCCATTCAAGGCGGTGTTCTCCAGGGTGACGTGAAGGATGTTCTCCTTCTCGACGTCTCTCCGTTGACTCTCTCGATCGAAACCGAAGGCAGTCGAGCCACCGCCATGATCGAGCGCAACACCACCATCCCGGTGAAGCGTTCGCAGACCTTCTCCACCGCTGCTGACAACCAGCCGTCGGTGGATATCCGGATCTGTCAAGGTGAGCGTCCGCTTTTTGCTGACAATAAGCTTCTCGGAAACTTCCAACTCTCCGGCATCGAGCCCGCACAGCGTGGCCTGCCTCAGATCGAAGTGACCTTCGACATCGATGCTAACGGGATTCTCCACGTTTCGGCCAAGGACAAAAATTCCGGTAAGGAGCAGAAAATCTCCATCGAAGGATCCAGCGGTCTTTCCGAAGAAGAGATCGAGAAAGCGAAGCGCGACGCCGAGGCTCACGCCGAGGAAGACAAGAAACGTGCCGAAGCTGTCGACATCAAGAACAAGGCTGAAAGCATGATCTACCAAGTCGAGAAGCAGATCAGCGAACTTCCCGAGGAAGCTCCTGCCGAGCTCAAGGAAATGCTCGATGGCAAATTGGAAGCTGTCAAAGGTGCCCTTAAAGCCGATGATCTTGACCTCATCAAGTCGACCACGGAAGATCTTGAAAAGTCCCTCGGTGAACTCGCCCAGGCTGCTCAAGCTGCCGGAGCCCAGATGCCCGACATGGGTGGTGGCGCTCCCGATGTTGAACCCGGCGAAGAAAAGTCCAGCGAGCCCCGTCAGGCCAAAGGAAAAGTTGTCGACGCCGAAGTCGTCGATGCTGATAAGTAAAGACAATCTCGCGCGTCATCAGGCGTGCAAACCAACCACAAAAACAAATAGAACAAAAACAATGGCTAGTATCAAACCACTCGGAAACCGCGTCCTCGTGAAGCGTCTCGAAGCAGAATCAATGAGCGCCGGAGGCATCGTCCTTCCTGACTCAGCACAGGAAAAACCACAAGAAGCAGAAGTCGTTGCCCTCGGCACCGGCGGAACAGACGACAACGGCAAGGACATCGAGTTCCATGTTGCTGTCGGGGACAAAGTCCTCATCTCCAAGTATGGCGGCACCGACGTCAAAGTTGACGGAGAAGAGTTCCTCATCCTTGCCCAGAACGACATCCTTGGCGTTCTTAGCTAAAGCACCCACCCAACATTTAACTTAAATTTAAAAACAAAACTATTATGGCTAAACAACTTCAATTCGACGAAGCAGCACGTCAGGCCCTCCTCCGCGGAGTCTCCAAACTGGCCCGCGCCGTGAAGGCAACTCTGGGACCGTCCGGTCGCAACGTCATCATCGACAAAAAATTCGGTTCCCCAACCGTGACCAAAGACGGTGTCACGGTCGCCAAGGAAATCGAACTCGACTGCCCCTATGAAAATATGGGTGCCCAACTCATCAAGGAAGTCTCATCCAAGACCTCCGACATCGCCGGTGACGGAACAACCACCGCGACCGTCCTTGCCGAGGCCATCTACAAAGAAGGTCTTCGCAACGTGACTGCTGGTGCCAACCCGATCTGCCTCCAGCGCGGTATCCTCGAGGCCTCCCGCGCCATCGTTGCGAAGCTCAAGGAAATCTCCAAGGAAGTCTCTGACTCCAAGGAAATTGCCCAGGTCGCTACCGTTTCCGCTAACTGGGACACTGAAATCGGCAGCATCATCGCCGATGCCATGGACAAGGTTGGTAAAGACGGCACCATCACCGTTGAAGAAGCCAAGGGCATCGACACCACTCTCGACGTTGTTGAGGGCATGCAGTTCGACAAGGGATACCTTTCTCCGTACTTCGTGACCGACACCGAAAGCATGGAGTGCAGCCTTGAGTCCGCTTACGTTCTGATCCACGAGAAGAAGATTTCCAATCTTAAGGACCTTCTTCCAGTGCTCGAGAAGATCGCCAAGACCGGCCGTCCTCTCCTCATCATTGCGGAAGACGTCGAAGGAGAGGCTCTCGCCGCTCTCGTCGTGAACAAGCTTCGCGGAACGCTCAACGTCGCAGCCGTCAAGGCTCCTGGCTTTGGAGATCGTCGCAAGTCCATGCTCGAAGACATCGCAGTTCTTACCGGTGGTCGTTGCATCACCGAGGATCTCGGCATCAAGCTCGAGAACATCGGTATCGAAGACCTCGGTGAAGCCAAGCGCATCACCATCAGCAAGGAAGACACGATCATCGTTGAAGGTGGCGGCGGTTCCGAGGCCATTTCCGGCCGCGTCAACCAGATCCGCAAGCAAATCGGTGACACCACTTCCGACTACGATCGTGAGAAGCTTCAGGAGCGTCTTGCCAAGCTCGCCGGTGGTATTGCGGTCATCAACGTTGGCGCTGCTACCGAGTCCGAGATGAAAGAGAAGAAGGCCCGCGTTGAAGATGCTCTTCACGCGACTCGTGCCGCTGTTGAAGAAGGGATCGTTCCCGGAGGTGGCACTGCCCTCATCCGTGCGACCGGACTCATCGGTGATCTTGGTCTCACTGGAGATGAAGCGACCGGGGCTAGTATCATCATCTCCGCGATCGAGGCTCCTCTCCGTCAACTCGCTGCCAACGCTGGCATCGAGGGCGCGCTCATCGTTGAGCGCGTTAAGAATGAGAAGGGCAACATCGGTTACAACGTTGCAACCGGCGTTTACGAAGACCTCATCAAAGCAGGTGTCGTTGATCCGACCAAGGTCACCCGTTCTGCTCTTCAGAACGCGGCCTCGATCGCCGGCCTCCTCCTCACCACCGAGTGTCTCATCACCGACCTCCCCGAGCCAGCAGCTGGCGGCGGTGACCACGGTCACGACCACGGCGGCATGGGCGGCATGATGTAATCTGCCGCTTCGCGGAAATTCTAAAAAGCTAGAATTTAGAAACTATAAACAAGCCGGACTGCCTCTTCAAAGGGCGTCCGGCTTTTTTTATCCTCTTGCTACTGGGGAACCCGGAGAGGGGGCAGAAGCTAAAAACATGCCGTCTTTTTTCTCATGATCAGGTATTTCACTCGAGGTGAAGTCGATATCGCCCGACATCCGCTCCACCGGGAAATTTTCGAGCGAAGATGGCCCCGCTTCTCAAGATGGAAACAAGCTGTTCTCCCGCCAATGTTTCGTGGGCCGCCGGACTGCCCGCTCCTTTTTCCGGCCAATGGGTCCAAGTAACGTCCTTGTTATAAACCAAATCATCGACCGGATAGCCTGCCATCACGAGAACTGTTCCGAAGTAACCCTCATCGCTTGCGAAGACTTCTTCAAAGCCCCCGGTTTTATCAATCCGGGTCGCCAGCCTGGCTGCCACTCGGTTGAGCAACCACCATTGCTGATGAAAACGCCAGCACCCTTCTGGAATGTTCGCAGTCTTGCGAAAACGATGTTTGGACTTCGCGCTCGCCTTTTCGACATCCCGAAAACCGAACTGGCAGCGGGGGTCGTGGGTAAGGTTTTTGAGGATGCGGGTCAGTGGTTGCACCGGCACGCAGGACTCCGAAACCAAGGCGAAGTGAGTGATGGTTTCGTCTTCTAGGGCCGCCCTCAGCAGGGCCAACGAGGCCCGCACCAGAGAAACCTCGCCCCAAGCCGTATCGATTTGCGCCTCGATTTGCGTTCCTTCCAAAAGCCCCCCCTGCAAGTCCTCCAATCGCTTCGCATGGGTGAACATCCGCACTTGATCCGGAGCTTGAGCGATCCACTCGCGCCAAATTTCGGGATGATTGACATCACCTCGAGTGAGAAAAAGAAGACCCAGTTTCGGAGGCTGTTGCATCACTTCCGGTGCATTGCATTCCGTCATCATTCCTTCCAATACATGGGGGCTGATGATCTGGGTGCCTCCCTTGTCGTAGAAGGAATACTCGGTCCCAGTCAGATCCGATGGATCGTGACTTTGCCAAGCGAGGTTGGGAAAACAGGCGTAAGTCGGAATCCGTTCCTGAAGTGGCACTACGAACTGATCCGACGCCAGCGGATGATCTGGAGAGGGATGGCGGATGGCATCAATGGCCCTCATTACCTCGTCGTAGGCCGACTCATGGATGGCCCACGCATGCGCATCCAGAGCCCGCGTCACCCGGACCAACCCAGGCGAAAACGGTTCGGGGCGCTCGCAATGCTGACACCCGAAATAAAAAATCCCCCAGTCCTCGGGCAGTTCGATTTGGTTTACCAACTCGACAAAATTGGGATGGAGCACCGCATCGTCTTCAAATAAGAGGACTGACTTGGCGCCTTTCTGCTTTGCCCTGCGAATCGCCAGACGAATCGTGAGAGCCAGGGCGTAGCGACCTTTTTCCTCGTAACCCCGGAGATTACGAACAAAACGGGCATCAACCGCTGGAAAGCGCTCAACGGTGATTCCAACTTCATCAAACATCCACTCAATCTCCGTGCGCCGATCCTCTCGGCGTCCGAGATTGAGGTAATACTTCAGCGGAAAATCTCTCTCAAAATTCATGACGACTGCCTCCCTGTTAGCTTTCCAGAAGTTCTAAAAACAGCCCGTCCTTGTCCCCAAAGGTTTTCATCATGTGCAGCGCGAAAGCTGCCTCGGTCATTTCCGTCGGCATTCCGTCCAGCACCACCACGGCTGCCTTCATGACCTCACGAAACCCCACGCCGTCGTCAAGGGCCCGCACCACCTCCCCGCGCTCAAACTCACGCACCTCGAAACCGTCCGACTGCAAGACCAAGGCCAACTCATCTTGACCCCTCCCCGACCCTGTCACCGCTTCCCACTTGAGGACAAACTTTTCAAAAACCTCGCTTCTGATCGCGATCAGCCCCGGATCGATTTTTCCCTCCCGGCTCCGGGTCACGAGAACCTCCGCCTCGCTTCGCTCAAACAAATGGTCCCAATTGCGCAGCGCCATTACTCCCGCATCGGCCAAAATCACCCACTCGTATCGTGATGCATGGTCCACGAGCGAACGTGCCATTTGACATTTCGCTACCCTCGTCAGGTCCTTCAAGCCATCAGCCTCCACTGGCCGGTCCGGGATGAAGTCCACCTCATGCACCCCCTTTCGCTCCATCATATAAAGCGGCTCTGGAAAATTCCGCCAAATCACCACCTCGCCCGGAAACAAGGTTCGTAAAAGCGAAGAAACCTGCACCTTCCCCAACTGGCGGGAAGTCCTCGATCCCGGCGGATCAAGCAAAACGGAAGCGAAAAGATGGGCGCGCTCATTCATCGTGAATCAAACAAATTGAAAAAAAGGCAGAAAAAGTTTGCTCCGCCCGACGCCAAACGGTATGGGGTATGGGGTATGGGGTATGAACGACAAGGCAAATCCCTTCCCTCGAGTCAATACTCCTCTTTTTTTTCCCGAAGATCCGGAATTCGGTTTCTCGTCAGGGACTAGCGGACCCAGTCGAAGGAAGTTTTTGAAGCGGACGGGAGGCGCGACTTTGGCAACTGCCATGTCTTGGGTAGTAACTAACCAACGCGCGGGCGGGGAGGTTATCCTTTCCTATATCGGGTCGGGAGCAGGGGCCTGGGGCATCAAACCAATTGAACCGAAGGGGACAAAGGGAAAAATCGAAGAAAATGGTGACGAGACAGATATCGAAAAGGTAGCCGAATCGATCAACACGACCGAGAATCAAGATGGAAACTTTGCTTATCGTTCTAGATGGCTCCTTTACGTCATTTGGAACCGACCAGCGACTGATAACGAGCTCGCGTATGCAGGTAGTGCTACAAATGCTGTCACGATTATCTGGGAGGAGACATTGCAACGCCGCACGATTAGTCCAGTTGGAGATTGGGGAGACACTCCGGCAGGTGACGAATACTTGGGCACCAGAACCCTCCACAAACTGGAAGAAGTCATGAGTATTACCAAGACGATTCATCCCTCAACGGGGATAGTACAAAACACCCCTGCCCCGACAGACTATGCGCCACAAGGAGCACAGAGAATGACTGCAACATGGGATCTAGACGATTCTTCCCTAACTCTCGACGAAGAAGGCGAACTTGTAGCTGACAGCGGCAAAGATTCCTTGGTAATCACTGGCAATGGAGGAGATGCGCCTGTTCATTGGGAGGTAGAATTGCGGTTCCACAGGCGATTTGGAACTGGCAATGGCTAGAATTCGGGTCACCACTGTGGATGGAAAGGTCTTTGTTATTTAGGAAAATTCGTTAGTGATATGAAAGCAGCCTATTCCTTGTTCGCCGTCCTAATCGTCGTCTTGTTCTTTGGGTTTTTCCTACCTTCGTGGTCGGAAGACTCCGATCGACCCAATGGCGAAGTCAATGGATCTGAAACTAAAAAAACGATAAAGGAATCCAACCGCAATCTCACTCAATCCAAAAGGCAACGATTTGAGAAATCGCTCTCGGACCCCGGAATGCTTCTCGAACTCATGCCCGAGCTCGTGGAGAGCCATTATTTCCGGGATCCTGCGAGATATCGGGAACTTCTTTCTGCTCTGAAATATTTTGACGACGACCAGCTCGTTGAACTCATTGAAATGTGGCCAGAGAAAATTCCGGTCGATCCTCAAGGGAAGGCCCTTAAGATCCCAGGCGTTACCACATTCACAAAGGACGTGTGGAATAAAGCGATTCGCGAGCAAACCCCTCCGGACCAACAAGCCAAACGAGGGATTGGAATTGCGCGAAAAACGAGGCTAGGATCTGGGGTTAGAGCATACATGTTTCGATACAGCGTCAATCAATCTGATGAGTTTACGCCGGATGACTTCAGTTTTCTCATGAACACCAAATCGCTCAACTCTGAAGAAATGCTCATGATAAAGTCCGCAATTAGGGGTCGGCTTTATGAGGATTTACAGCAGGGGAAAGTAGACGCGGTCAATGATTACCTGCAACTTACGAATGACCCTGACATGGTGAGTTCGCTCGTGAGTGATGTGATCAGATCGGGATCGCAAGATTCCGACTCTCTGACTGTCAAGTCAAAGTGGTTGAGCAGCCTCGATGATGAATTCCTTTCAAGCTCAGATAATCGCCTAGTTCGCGAAGCCGTGAATGCCGGGTTGCCGGAGCTGGCCAGAGACCATATTGAAAGGCTACAAGAAAATTCTACCCAAAGGCGAGCCGACTCAGCCGCAAGATTTCTTCAAGGGGAGCTTAGGAAGTAACAATAACCGTGCGACGAACAGCGCAGAACATGATACACGAGTTTCTATTTATTCTGCTTGATAAGAGCTTAATATTTCATTTTTGAGGAAGAAATATTCAGTAATTCTCACCTCGCCTACGTTCACGATAAGAACTCTCCTTTATGACTCTCAGGCTCCCTTGGCTTATCGGAATTGGGGACTCGGGTTATCACCTGATTCTCGATATTCTGCGAAGTTTGCTTCTTCGCCTTGGGGTGGTGGACGAGGGAAGTCACAATTCATGTTGGGCTCAGCGGTGGGATGATCAACAGAAGTCCTTTCCGCAGCGCACCGTAAGAGGACGTAGCAAGGAAATTTTCGACAACTACAAGGTCCGCCGATGCAGTCACCCCTACATACATGCTTTCCCTCCTTTTGGAGGGGGTGACCCGGTTCTTTTAAAAGGTATTTCTTGTGGAGAGAACTTGGGAATGGGGTGGCACCCCCAGATAGGTGACCTGATTGAGCTGATGGACGGTTTAGTGAATCTTTGCATTGTCGTGACGTATCGGTCTCCTCAATCAAGAGTGAGGGGCACCTTGAGGAGCTGTTTTTTAATCGATTTTCGCTTGGAATGCGAGTCGGCCAAGGCAATTCATTTATACGTCACCGACGAGGTGCGGAATCTTGCCCCCGAGGACTACCGCAGGCCCCATTACGACGATTTCCTTGCGAATCCTGACGCTCACTTGCGGGCTTTGGGCGAATGGTGGGAGGTTGATTCCCAGATCCTCAGAGGGGCTGGGTCGAGGATCAGGAAGCCATCGCAGGGTGACTGCTTGACGCCGGAAGAAAGCGCGTTCCTAGACAATTATTTTTCAGATGAGAACGTCCCAAGATGGTGGGATGGTTTCCAAACGAACCCAGTAGTCATCTTATGATCCTCGTCCCGCACCACCCCGAAGCTGGCTTGTTCAGTCAAATCAACTTTGTCATTACCCATATTGAGGCCCTCAGGGATGCCGATTTTCAGGTGGATTGGACGAGTCGCACCCTTTACTCAGCGGACGGAGAGGAAGATCTCTTTGAAAAACTCTTTCTTCCGTGTGGAAGAGGACTGGGAGAGGGGGCGGTCGTGACGGAGTGGCCTCATCAGCGTTACACTTGGCGAAATGCCGACCCTCTCTATTTGGGGAACACGCGTTGGAGAGAAAGGCTCAACCAATGCTGGAGGAAACTGAGAGTGCAGCCGGAACTGATTGCGAGGGTGGATGAATTTTGTGCCGGATGGTCCGAGCAGCCAACTGCCCTACACGTGCGTAATTTGAGCATTGGTAGCGAATGTCACAAAGGCCAAGCTCCTGGCTTGGAGGACTACGCCAGGGTCGTGCGAGGGATTGACGGGCCAGTGTTTCTAGCGACAGACAACGAGGAAGCGGTGTCATTTTTTCGGGAACTTCTGGGCGAGCGTCTCATTTTGCGATCGGCGGGGCGCTCCCCTGACATGGCAACGGAATTTCATTTGACCGGGTGTCCCTCTGTCGAGGATGCACGCGATTGTCTCGTGGATGCCCTCGTCATGTCGAAGTGCAAGAAGTTAATCCATGCGGTATCCAACGTGGCCACGGCAGTGCTTTACCAAAATCCAGAGATGGAACAAATTTACGTAAGGGCGGATGGAGCATTCAGGCTACCCCCCCCAAAGCCGGACCCGCGCCGACGAATTGTCCGGGAGACCATAGCGGAAAAGGAACCGATTACCGTGATGTATGTGGTGACACCCCGCTGGAACGACTGGATCAAGGTTTATACAAACGGGGTCTTTCAGAGCAAACAAGGGGGAGATGGTGGAACTCTCACCAACATTTCTGACGCCGAAGTGGAACTTGATTGGCTCGATGGCGGAAAAGAAAGGCTCACCTTGGTTAAAAGTGAGGATGGCTCTTCCAATCATTCCACGAACTTCAGCTATGAGCAGAAACAATCGTCCCAGGTGATCATTCGTTTAAAGGCCGGCCTCGCCAATCAGATGTTCCAGTATGCCTTCGGCCTTGCGGTGGCCCGGGCGCGAGGCGGCGAGCTTTTGGTTGCTCACGTGGGGTGGGATCCGCCGTTCGCTCTTGGAGCCTACGGAATCTCTCTCTCGCGGGATCTCCCACCAGATGAGTTTTCGCTCATCTGGGATGAAAGCTACAATGATGGGATTGAAAAAGAGATGTTGGCTGAGATTGCTCAAGAGGGCGAAACCACGGTTCTCCTCGAAGGATACTTTCAGAATGAAGCATTTTTCAAGTCAGTGGCTGAGGAAATCCGGCATCGCTTTTCGAGCAAGGAAGAACTCCCTGAGTTCACGATGGGCCGCATTCCGGTGGCGGTTCATGTCCGTCTCGGCGACTACCGGACCAATGGGTGTCATGCTCCTTGTCCCGCTTCCTATTACCGGGAAGCGATGGAAATGATGCGTGGTCGTTTCGCCAACCCGCTCTTTCTGGTCTTCTCGGATGAACCGGAACGCTGCGGTGAGTGGGTTGAAGTCGGTCAGGATGTCAGGGTCATGCCTGCCTCGGACCAATTCCACACCCTCGGACTGATGCAATCGTGCGAGGCATTCATCATTGCCAACAGCACTTTCAGTTGGTGGGCGGCGTGGCTCAGTGGCTCAAAAGACGTCATTTGTCCCGACCGCTTTCTCCCTGGTCGTGACTGGGAAATTTACCCATCGGGATGGACGGCCCTTCCAGTGACGTTCGGTTAGAGAGACTGTCGGGGTCTCACAACCCGACACCACTTCCGACTACGATCGTGAGAAGCTCCAGGAGCGTCTTGCCAAGTTGGCCGGCGGTATTGCCGTCATCAATGTCGGTGCTGCCACCGAGTCCGAGATGAAAGAGAAGAAGGCCCGCGTTGAAGATGCCCTTCACGCGACCCGCGCCGCTGTCGAAGAAGGAATCGTTCCCGGAGGTGGCACTGCCCTCATCCGCGCGACCGGACTCATCGGCGACCTTGGTCTCACCGGTGACGAAGCGACCGGTTCGGAGATCGTCATCTCTGCAATCGAGTCTCCTCTTCGTCAACTCGCTGCCAACGCCGGCATCGAGGGCGCGCTCATCGTTGAGCACGTCAAGAAGGAGAAGGGCAACATCGGCTACAACGTCGCGACTGGTGAATACGAAGACCTCATCAAAGCAGGTGTCGTTGATCCGACCAAGGTGACCCGTTCTGCTCTCCAGAACGCGGCCTCGATTGCCGGCCTCCTCCTCACCACCGAGTGTCTTATCACCGACATCCCCGAGCCAGAAGCTGGCGGCGGCGACCACGGTCACGACCACGGCGGCATGGGCGGCATGATGTAGTCGGCCGCTTTGCGGAAATTCTAAAAAGCTAGAATTTAGAAACTCTAAACAAGCCGGACGGGAAACCGTCCGGCTTTTTGGTGGGAGCGTGGGCGGATCGGTTTACGTGGACTTGCCTGCGCGCCTTCGGAGCTCCCTGATGGAGACCGTCTGGGACCGCCAGCCGAGGCTGGCGGCTATATGCCTGCTGTGGGATCACTGGACGGGGTGGAGGTCCAATAGGACCTGGTGAAAAGGGCGATAGAAAATATTACCGGAATTCGGGTTTTGGGTTTTTGTTTTGGGTTTCCGAGATCCGGGGGCGGATCGGTTTACGTGGACTTGCCTGCGCACCTTCGGAGCTCCCTGATGGAGACCGTCTGGGACCGCCAGCCGAGGCTGGCGGCTATATCCCTGCGTCCCTTCGGGACTGTGGGATCACCGGATGCCTGCGTCCCTTCGGGACTGTGGGATCACTGGATGCCTGCGTCCCTTCGGGACTGTGGGATCACTGGACGGGGTGGAGGTCCAATAGGACCTGGTGAAAGGGGCGATAGAAAATATTACCGGAATTCGGGTTTTGGGTTTTTGTTTTGGGTTTCCGAGATCCGGGGGTGAAGTGGTGAAGTGGTGAAGTGGTGCCCTGAGGGTTCGGTGGTTTTTGGTTTTTTGGTTTTTTGGTTTTTTTGATTTTGTGGTGTCGGGAGTCCCGAAGGGACGCAGGCATATAGCCCCCGGCCTCGGCCGGGGGATTTTGTGGTGAATATGTTGGAAGCTCCGAAGGTGCGCAGGCAGACTCACGAAAACCCCATGACATGGCCGGAACTTTCAGCGCACATTATTACCACGTCGTTTTTTCAACGAAACATCGTGAGCCAATGATCAGTGTCGAGATCCAAACGAGGCTTTATGAATACATGGGTGGCATCATTCGAGGTGAAGAGGGACATTTATTGGAAATCGGCGGAGTGGAAGATCACCTTCATCTTCTCGTCAATTTACCGCCCAAAAAATGTCTTTCGGATTTGATGAGGGTGTTGAAATCAAAGGCAAGCGGGTGGGTGAAGACGAGCTTCGAGGGGCAAGAGGGATTTGCGTGGCAGGAAGGATTTGGCTCCTTCACGGTCAGCCTTTCAAATCTCGATCAGGTCAGGGATTACATTAGGAATCAGCGGGAGCATCATCGAACGAAAACGTTTCAGGAGGAGTTTAGAGGTTTTTTGACAAAGCACGGGATTGAATTCGATGAGAAGACGATCTGGTTGTAGGTGATTTGCCTGCGCACCTTCGGAGCTTCCTTGGTTGCGGATTTCGGGGACACAAAAAAAATCCCCACCGCGGACGGAGGAGATTTGGAGGATAGTTTGAGAAACCTTTACTCTGTTTCTTTAGGTTCTTCTGCCTTGGGCTCTTCTGCCTTGGGCTCTTCTGCCTTGGGCTCTTCCTGCTTCGGAGGTTTGGGCGCTTCCTGGGGGGTGCTTTCACTGGGTTTTGAACCCGGGAGAGGAGGTGAAGTGAATTCCGGTGGCTTGGGAGTGGTCGGAGTTTTCTTGGGGACCGGAGGAACGGCGACCGGTGGAGTTACGGCTTCGATCTTGGGTCTCTCCATGGGGCGGGCGATGCCGGGAGGAGGGCTGTTCGGTTTGGGAACCGCGATTGGCGGGGTGGTGACGACGGTTTTGGGCGTTTCTTTCTTTTTCACCTGCACGAGGTCCGCGCGGTTCTTGAGGAGAGTTCCAAGGGAAGCTTTGGTGACGAGCATGAAGCGCCCTTCGTAGGTCTTTTTGTTGTTCTCCACGCTGCTGGCAATGTCTCCCATGTTTTCAAGGCGGGCCTCGAAGTTGGCCTTGTCCTTGATGCTGGCATCATCGGCCGGGGCCTCGGGGCGAGTGGGGCCATTAACGACCTCGAAGCTCAGGATGTAGTTGGCGGGCTCGGTGGCGGCAGGGGCAGGTTGATCATTGGGAGCATCTGCGGGCGCTGCCATTTTTTCGGGAGTGAGAGTGAAGAGGAAGACGGAGCCGGCGGAATCAGTGATACGGACTTCACGGGTTCCTTTTTCGGCGGACTTTTCCTTGGCCTCTTCGGCGGTGAGAAGCGCACTGAAGGAGGTGCTGGTGAAGAGGCTCTTCAGTTGGCCGCTTTCGTTGATTTGGGTCTCTTCGTCCTCGGTGAGTTCATCGAGCAAAAGATTGTCGACGGTGCTCTCGCGGCTGACGGACCAGGGCTTGAAGCTTTCGTCGCCGGGGGCGTTGACTTCGACCTTGATGGAACCTTCTTCGACGAGTGAGAGGGTTTTCACGATCCAAGTGGCAGGATCTGATGCTAGGGAGCTGAAGGACTGCTGGGTCACGTAGACCCCGGTGTCATCGTTGCCGACGCGGACAAAGCGTCCGGAGCTCCCTCCACCGCCTCCGGTGGATTGGCGGGATTTCCCGAGGAAGATTTCGACGTCATCTTCCCCGTCTTTCATGAGGGTGATGGATTCGGGCTTCTTCTCGGCTTCCGTGGCGTCCGGATCGAGATCGAAGCGGTCATAGAACTCAGCGGAAGCGGGGACACCCTGGGCGACCTTGGTTTCGCTCAGATTGGTGATGAGGCGTGAGACGAGGTTGACGTCGGCAGGGAAGTTTCCCTTCTCGACGACGGACCAACGGTTCTCAACTTTTTTGAGGGTGGTGGTCTTGTCGTCGGCCGTGATTTTGAGCCTGTCGATGGTGTTGACGAGGGAGTTGGCAACGAGGGAGTCGCCGACATCGAGGTGAGTTTCCGAGGCGGTGGAATCGGGGACGTCGGTGCTGTTGAAGAAGAAGATCCCGGTAACGATGGCGAGGATCCAGAGAATCAGAAGTTGAAGTCGTGACATGGTTTCAGTGACTGGTTCGTGATGATTTTTTAGGGCTTGGAAAGATGATTAACGGGCGTTGGTAGAGGTGCGACGGTAGAGGAAGACTCCGAGTCCGATGGCGATGATCGCGGCAGGCATCCAGAGAAGAGTGTGCCAGAAGATGCCCGCTTTGAGGGAATCAATCTGGGACTGATAGGACTTCTCTTCATTGCGGATCGCCTTGTTGGCATCGACCTCGGCTTTGCGGAACTCGGTGATCTTTTCTTGAATCTCGGGTGCGAGTTGGGCTGCGTTGTTCTGAGTCATTTCCGAGCGGATTTTGTTGATCTCGTTGGCGGCATTGGTCGCTTCCTTGCGATACTCTGTGATCTTGTCGCCGGCTTTCTTTTCAAGCTCGGCTTCAAGTTCCTTGAGGACAGTGAAATTGCGATACATCGGAGTGCGGGCGCGGGCCCCAATGAGGTGCTTGGACCCGACGGCTTGGTCGATGATGTTGAAGAGGAAGGGGCCGTTACCGCTCACCGTCTGCATGATGCCGGAATTGCCGAGGCGCTGGAACTGGTAGGCCAAGCCATCGTAGAGGAAATCCGAATCTGCGATGAGGTAAAGGTTGCCGCGCTGTTCCCCTTTGGTGAGGTGGGTGGGCTTGGGATCCTCATTTTTTGCGGCGTCCTCGTCTTCTGTCTTTTCAGGGTCGTCCTTTGTTTGCGAAGGGTCGCCGTCAGGGAAGGCGGTTTCGAAGTTTCCGCTCAGGAGGGAGACGTAGGATTGCTTTTTGTCTTCTTCCTTGCTGCTTCCGAGGGCGAAGCGCAGGCCCTGCGCACCTTGCGGGGTGGCGAGGCTTTCACCATCGACAAAGGCATACTTGTAGCTGGATTCTACCAGCGTCGAGACTTCGAGGCCAGGGCCCATAGTCTTGCCGGACGTGCTGGCAAAGCCCCCTGAGAGGGCGAAGGCGAGGTTCTGAATCGACGCGAGGGAAATGTCATCCTTGCGGGGCATGGCCTCCTTGTTCAAGAGTAAAATACCGGGGTTCTGTTGCACTGCGTAGGGGCGATCGATGATGACTTGGCTGCTGTAAACGATCTCGTGTTTCTTGAACAACTCGGGGAGGGTGGAGCTGGTGGGAGTGCCTCCTTGCGGGGGCATTCCTGGGAATTGCGGTTGTTGGGCGGACTGCTGGGCTGCGATGGAGAATGAATCGACACAGGCCACGATGGTGCCGCCACGAAGGAGGTATTGGTCGAGAGCAAACTCAGCCTCCGGAGTAATTCCGGCGGGGTGAACAACGAGGACAAGCGGGATTCTTTCAGGATCGAGGTGAACCGGAGCGTCGCCCCATTTTTGAACGTCGTAGATATCTCCTAGGTTGCTGATGACGTCCATGCCGAGGTTGGCGACGTTGTAGGTGCGGTTGAGTTCTTGGTGGAACAACCATCCGCGACCCGAGGAACCACCGGCGGACATATTGTGGGCGGTGACGAGACCGACAGTGGGTTGGGTGCGGGTGCTGACTTCAGCAATCGCGCTGATGACGTCAAACTCGAGTTGGGTTTCAGAATCAGGATTGAAGAAGGGAATGACCGTCTTTTTTTCGAGCGAGCTGATGGAGGCACCGAAGATCATTTTATCATCCTGGGTGACATCGACTTGTTGAACCTGATCGAGGAGGGCGGCGTCTTCTTCGTCCGTGTTTGGCTCGGGGTCGATGAAGTTGACCGTGACGAGCTTCTTGTTGGCGAGGCCTTCGATTTCGCGAAGGAAGCCGTCGACCCGTGGGATGTGGCGTTTGAAGTCGGCCGGGGTCCCATCGACGTCGCGGGTGACGTAGTAGTTGATGGTGACGGGCTCCGTCAGTTCGCTCAGAATGGCGCGGGTGCCCTCGGTGAGAGTATAGCGATTGTCTTCGGTGAGGTCGATGTTCTTGGTGCCGACCGAGGTGCCCGAAATGAGTTGGGTGACGAAGAACACGAGAGTGGCGAGAACGGCGGTCCCGAAGGCGGCCCGGATGACCCTGCTACTTGGGAGGAGGGTGAGGGCGGCAATTCCGAGAAGGGCAAAATACCAGCGGGCGGCTTCAAGTCCTTCGATACCAAAGGAGAGTCCAAAGAAGAGGAGACCAACACCGGTGAGGCCAAGGAGGATGGGCTTCAGAGCATTCATGGTTTTATTTAAAATGAGGTTTGGAGGATTGAGGAATTAGGCGCGCTGTGATTTGAGGACCATATTGGTGCCGACAAGGCAGACCGCGATCAGTCCCAAAAAGTAGAGGAGGCTGGTCATGCGGATCAGTCCGAGAGTGGTGTCGAAGAAATGACTGTAGATTCCCAACTGAGTCATAATATCGACAGCTTGGCCGGAACCGGATCGGCGAATTTCGTTGATGACGGGCTCCCAGCCACAGATTGTCAGGACGCAGCAAATCGCGACCGAGGCGATGAGCGCCACGACCTGGTCACGAGTGAAGGATGAAACCAAGGTGGTGATTGCGAGGAAAGTGCAGCAGACTAGGAAGCTCCCGATGTAACCTGAGAGGATGGTCCCGCTGTCGGGCTCGCCCAAGTAGGTCACGGCTGAGACGATGGGAAAGGTCAGAAGGAGGGCGACGAACCAAATCAAAGCGGAGGCGAAGAATTTGCCGAGGATGGCACTGCGGAGCTTGATCGGGAATGTGCCGAGGAGCTCGATGGTGCCGGTTGAGTGCTCGTCCGACCACTGGCGCATGCTCACCGCTGGAACCAGAATCATGAGGAGAAGCGGGTGGAAGCGGAAGAAGGAGCCGTAGAGGCTGGCATCGCCGATGCCCCAGAAATTTCCGAGGGTGAAGGCGAGAAGGGTGGAGAGGAAGCCGAAGATCACGACGATGGCGTAGGCCGTCGGTTGCGTGAAGTAGCTCGTCAATTCGCGTTTAAAAATAGTCCAAGTGTTCATTCTGGAAGTCAGGGTGTCGTTGAAAAATTAAGCAGCGGTGTTGTCGGTGGAAGTCACCTTGTGGAAGAGGTCGTAGAGCGAGCCTCGACCTTCTGCGATGAGTTGTTCCGGAGTGCCGTCGGCGACGATCTTGCCTTGATCGACAATGACGGCGCGGGTGCAGGCCGCCGAAACCTCTTCGAGAATGTGGGTGGAGAAAAGGATGGCCTTCTCCTTGCCGAGGTTTTTGATAAGCTTGCGGACTTCGAGTTTCTGGTTGGGATCGAGTCCGTCGGTCGGCTCATCGAGGACGAGGACTTCGGGATCGTGGAGGAGGGCCTGGGCGAGGCAGGTGCGGTGGCGGTATCCTTTGGAGAGGGTGCCGATGGATTGCCGGGCGACGGAATTGAGGAAGCAGGTCTCGATCGCTGATTCGACCGCTGTTCTCCGGGCTGCTCCGCTAAGGCCGCGCAAGGAGGCGCAGAATTTCAGGAAGCCCTGAACCGTCATGTCATTGTAAAGAGGCGCGGATTCCGGGAGGTAGCCAATTTTCTTTTTGGCAGCTTCGGGGCTGTCGATCATGGAGATGCCGCAGATCTTGATCTCACCCGCGGTGACGGGGAGGAAGCCGGTCACCATTCGCATGGTGGTGGATTTTCCGGCACCGTTGGGCCCCAGAAATCCAAGGACTTCGCCTTTTTTGACTGAGAATGAGAGATCATCGACGGCAACCTTTGAGCCGAATCGTTTTGTGAGACCAGTAACTTCAATCATGGGATGTCATTTTTTTCTTTGTATGCACGTTGTAAGCGGCAAGGCGCCTAAACTTGTCCGGAAATTTTGTTGTTAGAAGCATTTTTTTTCAAGCGGAAAGTTGGTTGGCTTTGTCGGACGGATCTGCGAGGACTCTGTCCATGAAATTGCGTGCGGGTGTGGCTGGTTCAGGTTCAATGGGGCGAAATCACGCTCGTTGCTACTCTTTAATTGAGGGAACGGAGCTTACCGCAGTCTACGATGCTGATTTGGAAAGGGCTAAAGCAGTTGCGGATGAATTTGGGGCGCAGGCGGTCGACTCACTCGAAGCACTCGCAGAGGCTTGTGATTTGGCGAGTGTGGCAGTCCCGACCTTGGCACATTTGGCGGTCGGAGGAGATCTCATGAAGCGCGGAGTGCACATTTTAATGGAGAAGCCCATCGCTTCGAATGTCGAAGAGGCCCAGGAATTGGTGCGAATTGCGGCTGAGTTTGACCGAATCTTGCAAATCGGGCACATTGAGCGCTTCAACCCGGTGATGCGAGAACTTGAGGCCAAGTTGAATCATCCCAAATTTATCGAGGCCCACCGGCTTTCACCCTTTCCAAATCGCAGCATCGATATCGGAGTGGTCCTGGATCTCATGATCCACGATCTCGAAATCATTCTGCACCTCGTGAATTCGCCCATCGAAAGAATTGATGCCGTGGGCGTGCCGGTTCTCATGAAAAGCGAGGATATTGCCAATGCCCGCATTCGTTTTGAGAACGGCTGCGTTGCCAATGTCACCGCAAGCCGGATCAGTCCTGAGCGCATGCGGAAGATCCGTGTCTTTCAGGATGATGGCTACCTTTCTCTCGATTATCAGGAGCAAACTGGCGAAATGTATTGGAAAGAGGGTGGTGGGATTCGAAAGGCTAAAGTTGAGGTCGAGAAAGACGAGCCGTTGAAACTGGAGCTTACGGCCTTCGCTGAAAGCGTCCGAGATGGGAAAACTCCCGCAGTCACCGGCCAACAAGGCGCTGATGCCCTTGCGGTGGCTTTGGAGATCACCCGGCTGATTAGTCAATAGTGGAGCTGGGCTTTCCCAGGAAGCGTCGTTTCCGTCACATTCGAATCAAATCATCACTATTGCGGGGGCTTCATGAGCGACCACAAAAATGGCTTCCTGTATTTGCTTTGTTTGGATGACTTAAATAAATTACCGAAACTTCAGGGAAAATACCGAATTCCTCTTGCCAGAGGTGGCAACTCTGATACAGAAGCCGTCCCCGCAGGAATGTATTAGGCATTTTCGCAGGAACTTCTGAACATTTACGATCATGGCACGACTTTTCGGCACAGACATCCCAAATGAGAAGCGTATTGAAGCCTCTCTCCCATACATCTTCGGCATCGGACGCCCGACAGCTTCGAAGATTCTTGAGCATGCAGGCGTCAGTCCCGACATCCGCACAGGTGAACTTAGCGAAGAACAACTCGTTAAGATCGCAGCTGTGATTCAGAACGAGGGCATCCTTATTGAAGGTGACCTTCGTCGTGAGCAACAGGGACAGATGAAGCGCCTTTCCTCGATCAACTGCTACCGGGGAATTCGTCACAAGCGTGGCCTTCCTGTCCGTGGTCAGCGCACCAGCACCAACGCCCGGACTCGCAAGGGTAAGCGGAAGACCGTGGGTGTTGCGAAGTAAGACCTCTTCGTTGAGCGTCTGCAAAAGATTTCCATTCCACTAAAATGGCTGAAGAAGAAAACAAAAATGAGGAGACCGAGGTCGTAGCTGCTGAGGCAGTGACCCCTACGGAAACTCCAGCCCCTGAGGCGGCTGCTGAAAAAGCAGCTCCAGAAGCATCCGCCGCTCCGGCGGAAGGTGATGCTCCTGTTGCGGGTGAATCAACCGAGGCTGGGGCCCCGGCACCGAAAGATGAGAAGAAGCGCGATATTTTCGCAGAACTTCTCGGAGAAGAGGATCCTGACAAGATCAAGATCCACAAGTCAAAGAAGAGCAAGAACGTTACCAAGGGTATCGTTCACATCACGGCGACTTTCAACAACACAACCGTCACCGTCACCGACGAGCGGGGTAACACCGTCGGGTGGTCCTCCTCAGGTAAGATGGGCTTCAGAGGCTCTCGTAAGAGCACGGCCTACGCGGCACAGGTTGTTTCCCAGGATGCTTGCCGTCAGGCGATGTCCCACGGGTTGAAAGAAGTCATCGTCCGGGTCAAAGGTCCGGGTGCTGGTCGTGAGTCCGCTGTCCGTGCCGTGCAAGGTCTCGGTATCGACGTGACTGCGATCCTCGATGTGACTCCAATTCCTCACAATGGCTGCCGTCCTAAGAAGGCACGTCGTGTCTAATCCATCTTCAACCTTAATTTTAGAAAGACAGATCAATGGCACGTTACACCGGCCCCAAAGATAAAATCAACCGCCGCTTCGGAGTCCCTCTTTTTGGACCTTCCAAAGCTCTCGACCGTCGCAATTACCCACCAGGACCACACGGTCTCCGTTCCGGACGTCGTAAAAAGTCTGACTACGCGATCGCTCTCGGTGAGAAGCAGAAGCTGAAGTTCATGTATGGAGTGCTTGAAAAGCAGTTCCGTGGATACTTCGCGGAAGCAACTCGTCGTCGTGGAATTACCGGCGACATCATGCTCCAGCTTCTTGAGACCCGCCTCGACAATGTTTGCTACCGCTTCGGCTTCGGCAACTCACGTCAGGCAGCTCGTCAGCTCGTCAATCACGGCCACGTTCTCGTGAACGGCAAGAAGCTTGATATCGCTTCTTACCAGGTTCGCTCAGGCGACGTGATCAAGGTGGGTGACCGCGCTTCCTCACAGCAGCTTGGACTTCGTATGCTCGACCTCACCCAGTCCGTCCCTCTGATGGATTGGTTGACTCTCGAGCGTGAGAAGATGGAAGGAACTGTGTCGCGTCTCCCTGAGAAGGAAGATCTCGACTCACCCGTCAACCTCCAGCTCATCGTCGAACTTTACTCACGTTAAAGTTCCCGAAACTCTTCAAAGCCCCGTTTCGAGCGATCGAAGCGGGGCTTTTTGGGTGTAGGCCCGGTTGGTGAAAACGATTGAGGTCTTGGTGATTTGACGAATTTGGACAAAGAAACGGTGGATTACATCATTGCCGGCGCAAAGAAGTTTCTGCTAGTTTTCAAGTGACGACAGGAGCAGCCTGCTGTCACTAGAGAGAACACAATCAATGTCCGAATATTTTCCAACCATTCCTAAAATCCAATATGAGGGCCCCGGCTCTGATAATCCCTTCGCGTTTCACCACTACAATCCCGATGAGATGGTCGCCGGAAAGACGATGCGTGAGCACATGCGTTTCGGCGCAGCCTATTGGCACTGCATGCGCAACGGATTGGGCGACCCCTTCGGTGAAGGCACCGCGCTGACTCCTTGGGACAACGGCGAGGCGACTCTTGAAAATGCGCTGGCCCGCGTGCCTGTCTTCTTCGAGTTTCTTGAAAAGATCGACATCGACTACTACTGTTTCCACGATCGGGACATCTCTCCCGAGGGCAAGACGCTCGCTGAGACCCACGAAATCTTCCACAAGGTTGTAGATGAGTTCGAACGTCAGCAAAAGTCGACCGGAAAGAAGCTCCTCTGGGGTACCGCTTGTCTCTTCGGGCACGCTCGTTATGCGCAAGGTGCTTCAACTTCTCCAAACGCCGATGTCTTTTCCTACGCCGCCAGCCAGGTGAAGAATGCGATCGACGCCACTCACCGCCTCGGTGGACCAGGATACACCTTCTGGGGAGGGCGCGAGGGCTACGCCTCACTCATCAATACCGACATGAAGCGTGAGGTCGATCACCTTGCCGCCTTCCTTCACATGGCTGTCGATTACGCCAAGAAGATTGGCTACACTGGTCAGTTCTACATTGAGCCCAAGCCGCGTGAACCATCGACCCACCAGTATGATTCTGACTCGGCAGCCTGCTTGAATTTCCTCCGCGAATACAACCTGTTGGACCACTTCAAGCTGAACCTCGAGACGAACCATGCCACTTTGGCTGGGCACACCATGGAGCATGAGCTTGAGGTTGCGATGAATGCCAATGCGCTGGGTTCCATCGACGCCAACCGTGGGGACGAGCTCATCGGCTGGGACACCGATCAGTTCCCGACCAACATTTACGGCACCGCCAACATCATGATTCGCCTTCTCAAGATGGGTGGATTTACGACCGGGGGTCTCAACTTCGATGCCAAGCGTCGTCGCGAAAGCCACGAGCCTGTCGATCTCTTCCACGCACACATCGGTGGTATGGATGCCTTCGCCCGTGGGCTCAAGATCGCCGCGAAGATCATTGCCGACGGTCGTTTCGACGAGTTTGTGAAGACCCGCTACTCGTCGTTTGATACCGGCGTGGGATCGGAGATCGAGTCCGGCAAAGCAACGCTCGAATCCCTCGACCAGTATGCGCAAGGGATCATGCCTCCGCAGCTTGCGAGCGGACGTCAAGAGCGCCTTGAGAATCTTCTCAACGACTACCTTTAAGAATTAAAAAAGGAAAGCGCGGGAGAAGGAGGAGGACAGTCTCCCCTGAAACTTCTCCCGCGCTTACCCAGCAACATAGCACCTCAATCAAAAGCACTGAACATGTCAATCGTCCTCGGTCTCGACTCCTCCACTCAAAGCTTTTCCGCTGTCATTCTAGATACTGGCACGGGTCAGATGATCGCGGGGGATTCAGTCAACTTTGGCAAAGATTTACCACACTACGGTCAGCCCAGCGGCTACGATCCCCATGGCAAGCGTGGCGAGATTCACGCCAATCCGCTCATGTGGGTTGAGGCCTTGGATCTCCTTCTGACTCGGATGAAAACTGCGGGCGTAGATTTTGCTCAGATTGAGGCAGTTTCGGGCTCGGGACAGCAACACGGAAGTGTTTATTTGAAGCCTTGTTTTGGCAAAAAGCTGGCCGGATTAAACTCGAGTGAGGACCTCAAAGATCAGATCGCGGATTGCTTGACTCGACCGAGTTCACCGATCTGGATGGACAGCTCGACCTCAGCGGAATGCTCTGAGATTGCCAATGCGGTTGGCGGAAATGAAGTGGTCTGTGCCAAGTCAGGCTCGATTGCCGTGGAACGATTTACGGGTTCTCAGATTCGCAAATTCTTTAAGAGCGATCACGACGCTTACGAGGCCACCGGGGTGATTCATTTGGTGAGTTCGTTTTTCGCCTCGATTTTGGCCGGCAAGAATGTCGCGATCGATCATGGTGACGGTGCCGGGATGAATCTCATGAATCTTGCTTCGGGGAGCTGGGATGCCGACCTTCTTACTGCGACCGCGATCGAGCTTGAGGCCAAACTTCCGCCTGTCGCTCCCTCCGGGACGAGTTCGGGTAAGATCTCATCCTACTTCGTCGAGAAGTATGGCTTCTCTGCCGAATGCGAGACGATCATTTGGTCGGGAGACAATCCATGTAGCCTGGTCGGAATGGGCGCTGCGAGCCCTGGAAAAGTGGTAATTAGTCTTGGAACGAGCGACACCTTGTTCGCGGCCATGCCCGAGGCGAAGACCGATCCGCAAGGCTTTGGCCATGCTTTTGGAAATCCCATGGGCGGATACATGAGCCTGATCTGCTTCAAGAACGGCTCGCTTGCGAGAGAGGCGGTTAAGAATCAATTTGATCTCGAGTGGTCCGCCTTTGAAAAGGAAGCACTCGCTGCCACTCCCATTGGAAACGACGGCTTGATGATATTGCCATTCTACGAGCCGGAAATCACACCGCGTCTCGATACCGGTGGCCCTGTTTTTTCGAAAGAGGGGGAGTTGAGCGCTGGGCAAATGGTGCGAGCAGTGTTGGAGTGCCAGTTCCTCAATATGCGACTTCATTCAGAATGGCTGGGCGTTGATCCAGAACGGATCTTTATCACGGGTGGTGCTTCAGAAAACGATGGCATTGCCCAAGTGATTGCGAATGTTTTTGGAGTTCCAGTCGACCGACTGGATGTTCCAGGATCGGCGACGATCGGAGCCGCGATGCGGGCGGCTCACGGAATCGGTGGGAATCTTGCTGATCTTGAGGCGAAGTTCAGTCAGCCCAAAGAAGGTCGCAGGATTGAGCCGGAAGAGGGGGCGAAGGGGAGCTATGATGAGATGTTGAGCGAGTTTAAGAAGTTCCTGACCCGCGTCAGTCAGGGAAAATCCGTGTCATCTGTGCCTAATCCTCTCTAATCTGTGGTCGAAAATTCTATGAGTAATTCTGATCTCACCTACAACGTCATCGGAGCTGCCATGGAAGTTCATCGCGAACTGGGTCCGGGACTCCGTGAACAACCCTACGAGAATGCTCTGAGGAATGAGCTTAAAATAAGGAGTCTGCGAGTGGACCAGCAAAGAGCGTGGCCAATTCACTACAAAGGAGAAATCGTAGGCGATTGTTTTACCGATTTAGTGGTTAATGAAGGGTTGGTCATTGAGGTGAAAGCGATTGTTAAATTGGGAGACGAAGAGATGGAGCAGATTCTGAACTACTTGAGAATTTCTAAACTTAGGACCGGACTACTTCTGAATTTTAGACCAAAGTCACTGGAGGTTCAGCGCGTGGCTCGATAATTTTTAACCACAGATTTCAGAGGATTAGGCACAGATTGCCACAGATTTTTTCCTGACCGACGAAAGTAAAAACAAGACGAACAAAACCTTTAAACTAAATACAAAAACCATGCCAAGACCAGTCACCCTATTCACCGGCCAGTGGGCCGACCTTCCTCTCGCCGAACTCCTGCCCAAGGTTAAAGAAATGGGCTACGACGGAGTTGAGCTCGCCTGTTGGGGCGACCACTTCGATGTCCAAAAAGCACTCAACGAAGAGGGCTATGTCGAAGGACGCTGGGAGCTTCTGAAAAAGAATGATCTCTCCTGTTTCGCAATCTCGGCTCACCTTGTGGGGCAAGCGATCTGCGATCCCATCGATGAACGTCACGCGGCCATCCTTTCGCCTGCAATCTACGGAGATGGCGACCCTGAAGGGGTTCGTCAACGCGCCGCGCAAGAGATGATCGATACCGGCAAAGCTTGCCGCAAGTTCGTTGATGCCGGTAAGGATTACATGTCCGGGCGTGAACAAATCGGCACGGGCGCGGTCGTGAATGGATTCACCGGATCCAGTATTTGGCATGCTCTTTACGCCTTCCCGCCGACCGATCAGGCTTATCTCCAGAAGGGCTACGATGATTTTGCGAAACGCTTTGGTCCGATTCTCGATGCTTTTGAAGCGGTCGACGTCAACTTTGCTCTCGAAGTTCACCCGACCGAAATTGCCTTTGACATCGCTTCGGCACGTCGCGCGATTGCGGCCGTCGATGGTCATAAGCGATTTGGATTTAACTACGACCCAAGTCACCTCGGATACCAAGGCGTTGACTACGTTCGCTTTATCCGTGAGTTCTCGGACCGGATTTTTCATTGCCACATGAAGGATGTCTGGTGGGGCCACGGTGACGGAACGGTCGGTGTCTTTGGTGGGCATACCGATTTTTGCGATGCCAGCCGTTACTGGGACTTCCGCTCGGTCGGTCGTGGAGACATCGACTTCGAAGAAATTATCGTTGCGCTGAACGATATTCGCTACTCCGGACCTCTCTCCGTTGAGTGGGAGGACGGCCGCATGGAACGATTCCACGGTGCCGCCGAAAGTTGTAACTTCACCAAGGGGCTTGATTTTCCTCGCAACGAAGGCGGAATGTTCGACTCTGCCTTTGACTCTGAGAACAAGTAATTAAGAATAAAACGATGTCTGTGAAAATTGGAATTATTGGTGCCGGTGGAATGCTGCAGTATCATCATGCGGGCTTTGTCCAGGGTGGTGGTGAAATCATCGCGGTGGCTGACCTTGCACCCGGGGCTGCTGCCGCGGCTGCTGAGAAGTATGGCATCCCCAGCGTCTACACGAGCGTTGAGGAGATGCTCGAAAGTGCCGTCCTTGATGCCGTGAGTATCATTGTTCCCAACAAGTTTCACGCGCCGTTGGCCATTCAGTGCCTGAAGGCAGGGAAGCATGTCTTCTGCGAGAAGCCGCCTGCGCTGAGTGCTGCGGAGGTCGAGGAGATGATCAAGGTTGCCGAGTCCATGGGGAAGACCTTGATGTTTAACTTCAACAACCGTGCCCGTCCCGAATCCCGCGAGATGATGGCCGCAATCAATGGTGGCCAAGTTGGCTCTATTAACTCGGCCCAGGCCAAGTGGGTGCGCCGGACCGGAATTCCCGGCTTCGGTGGATGGTTCACGACCAAGGCAATTTCCGGCGGAGGTCCGGTCATTGACCTTTTGCACATGATCGATCTTGCCCTGTATTTCATGGGCTATCCCGAGCCGAAGAACGTCCTGGCCCAAACCTATGATACCTTCATGGGTGATTCCGGATTTAAGGGGCCGTGGGGCATTCCTGATAATGCCGATGGCGTGACTGACGTGGAGGCCGCAGCTCACGGATTTGTAACCTTTGAAACAGGACAGTCCCTGTTCTTACAGGTTTCCTGGGCTGAAATGGTCAAGCGCGAAGAGGTTTCCGTGGTGTTCCAAGGAACGAAAGCGGGCGGCAAGGTCGAGCGTCTCTTTGCGACTGATGGTCTGGACGAAACAGCGATCGATTCCTGCGAACTTTATGTGCAGGAGAATGGTGAATCCGTGAACCGCATTATCGAAGTTGAAGGGTGCGAAGACATGGGGCGGATCAATTCTGCCGCCAACTTCGTAGAAGCGATCGAAGGAAAAGCGGAAGCGCTCAACACGCCGCAACAAGCCCTCAAGTTGATGAAGATCATTGATGCCCTTTACAAGTCGGCTAGCTCGGGCCAGGCAGTTTCTCTCTAACAGCAAGTTGTTTTTTTATGAATCGTAAACTCAGAATGGGAATGGTCGGAGGCGGCCGTGGTGCCTTCATTGGTCAGGTCCATCGCATGGCTGCCAACCTTGATGGCAAGATCGAACTGGTGGCGGGCGCTTTCTCTTCCAATCCCGAGAAGTCGAAGCTTTCCGGTGAAGATTTCTTCCTTGATCCTACCCGCGTCTATGGAAGCTACGAGGAGATGGCGAAGGTCGAGGCAGCCCGCGAGGACGGGATCGATTTCGTCTCTATCGTGGTGCAGAATCATCTGCACTATGCGGTCGCGAAAATCTTCCTCGAAGCCGGGATCAATGTGATCTGCGACAAGCCGCTGGCATTGAGTCTGGAGCAGGGCAAGGAGCTTCGTGACCTTGTTGAAAAGACCGGTGTGATTTTTGCTCTCACTCACAACTACACTGGATATCCAATGGTGAAGGAAGCCCGCCGGATGCTTCAGGATGGCGAGTTGGGTCGGATTCTTAAGATCGTCGCCGAGTATCCCCAGGGATATGCGGTTGGTGATGTTGAGGGCGAGGGCTCAAGTGCCATTGCCAATTGGCGTGCCGACCCGAAGATTGCCGGAATTTCAAACTGCATCGGTGATATCGGAACGCATGCTCACAACCTCGTGAAATACATCACCGGTCTGGAAGTGGAGGAACTTGCAGCTGAGCTGACAGCCTTCATTCCCGGAAGGGAGCTCGACGACGACGGAAACTGCCTGGTTCGTTTTGAACAGGGCGTGAAGGGAATTATTTATGCTTCCCAGATTTCCAACGGTGATGAGAACAACCTCAACATCCGCATCTACGGAACCAAGGCGTCCCTTGAATGGCATCAGGAGGATCCTAATGATTTGATTGTGAAGTTCGCCAATGCTCCTCGCAAAACTTATCGCCGTGGCAACAACTACCTTGGTGCGGCGGCCCAGGCAAATTCGCGAACTCCCTTTGCGCATCCCGAGGGATTCATTGAAGCCTTCGCGAACGTCTATCTGGCCGTGGCTGCGGCCATTGCGGACAAAATCGACGGAAAGCCTGCGCCAGAAGGTGGTTATGACTACCCAACGGTTGAAGACGGGGTCGCCGGGATGGCTTTCATCAAGGCTTGCGTGGAATCATCCCAAAACAACGCGGCTTGGACTAAGTTAGATCTTTAGAGATCCAAAAGTTCCAGCCTTGAGTTTTCGTGCTGCTTCCGTAATCTCGCGGAATGCAGCGCTTTCTTTTGCTTCTAATTCCGTTTTTGGGGTTGGCCTCTTGTTCGTCATCCGACGAAAGCGAGGCCTCTGCGGAGCCTCAAGAGAGCGGGGCCAAAAATTGGGGGAAAATGACTGACAACAACAACCCCTTTACTTTTAAGAAGGAAGACGTTGAGTCGGGTGTGGATGGTGTTGTGACCTCGGGAAAAAGGAGCCAATTCGATAAGCGGACCAGGTCGGCGTATACCGAGGCCAACAGCAGTGTTCCTTCTTATCTTCAGAAGGATTACCAGAAAAAGACCTGGGCCGGAGGTAAGGATTACGCCACCGGATCTTACAAAACGAAAGGCTTTGGCGGCTCAGAGAAGAGGTCGTGGTTTGCAGGGAAATCCTCGGACGAAATGAGCAAAGTTGCCCGGGCCTCCGGTCAAAACTATGCCACGGGATCTTATCAAACTGGATCGGCGAATGAAGTGGGACGTTCCGTTGTAAGTGGGAGCAGTCGCTACGTTCAGAGTCGTGCCGCCGATGGCTGGGGGCGTAGCCCGTCGATTTTGACTCCACAGGATCAACGTCAGTTGACGATGGGACAGGCCAAATCTTTGATGGGCCGATAAGGGCCTACGGGATCCCCGCGGAGGATTTTTAGCGATAAGAGACTGCTGGCACTCAGGAGGGATCCATTTTAGGGTCGTGCCTGTGGAAGAAGATCCTTCAGAAGACAACGAACCAAAATCATTCAAGGAACGCTTTTGGCAAATTATCTTTGAAGCCGAGACTCCTTTGGGGAAAGCCTTCGATGTCGTTCTTTTGCTGGGCATCACCTTGAGCGTTCTGGCCGTGATGCTGGAGAGCGTCGCCGATATTGAGGAAAAGCATGGTGAAGCTCTGAGGATTGCGGAGTGGTTATTCACGATTCTGTTTACCTTGGAGTATCTCCTGAGGGTCTTTCTGGTCCGGCGACCGTTTCGCTACATGACGAGCTTTTACGGGATTGTAGATTTACTTTCCTGTCTACCGTCTTATCTGGGCTTAATCTTCGCAGGGGCACACTCATTGATGGTGATACGAATTCTGAGACTTCTCAGGATGTTCAGAGTTCTGAAGATGATGAGCCACGTTCGCGGGGCTGACATCATCATGCGTGGTCTTTTGCAAAGCCGGGCCAAGATCTCGGTGTTCTTCTTCGCGGTTCTCCTCTTAGCGGTCCTAGCCGGGACCTTAATGTATTTGGTGGAGTCGGGAGAAAGCGACACCCATTTCACTAGTATTCCGATAAGCATCTATTACGCCATCGTGTCGATTACCACGGTGGGATATGGAGATATGGTGGCCGCGACGGTCATGGGTAAGATCCTCACCTCCTTTTTTGTGCTGACGGGTTACTCCATTATTGCGGTGCCGACGGGGATCGTGACGGCTGAGCTTTTAAAGTCTCATTTCGGAGATCCTTCGAGTGACGCTTGTCCCGGTTGTGGCGTCGTCGGCCATTTGCCAGATGCCAGATATTGCCGCAGATGCGGTGATAAAATGGAATAGGGCGTTGCGCGTCGAGATTGTCATGGCAAGAATCAGGAATGTGGAATTCAGCAGCTGAGTTTGAAGATATTCGCTACCAGAAAACGGACGACGGAGCGATCGCCAAGATCACGATCAATCGTCCGGAAGTGCGGAATGCCTTTCGCCCCCTGACGGTTAAAGAATTGCTGCAAGCCTTCGAGCTTGCGCATCAGGATGAAACTGTCGGCGCGATCATTCTCACTGGTGAAGGGGATCAAGCCTTTTGTTCTGGTGGCGATCAGAAGGTTCGGGGGCATGCCGGATATCTCGGTGAAGACGGAGTGCCACGGCTCAACATCCTTGATTTACAAAAGAAAATTCGCTGCCTCCCCAAGCCTGTGGTGGCGATGGTGGCCGGGTATGCGATTGGGGGTGGCCATGTCCTCCACATTGTTTGTGACCTGACAATTTCGGCAGACAACGCCCGCTATGGTCAAACCGGCCCGAAGGTTGGGTCTTTCGACGGTGGTCTCGGTTCGAGTTATCTTGCTCGTATCGTGGGGCAGAAAAAAGCCCGCGAGATTTGGTATCTTTGCCGTCAGTATGACGCCCAGCAAGCGCTCGATATGGGTTTGGTGAACACGGTCGTGCCTCTCGCGGAACTCGAAACCGAGACCGTGAAATGGTGTCGTGAAATGCTCGATCACTCGCCGCTGGCACTTCGTTGTTTGAAATCAGCGCTCAATGCTGATTGTGACGGACAGATGGGGTTGCTAGATCTCGCCGGCAATGCCACCTTGCTTTACTATATGTGTGAAGAAGCCAAGGAAGGGAAGCAGGCCTTCCTTGAGAAACGGAAGCCTGACTTTTCGAAATTTCCACGAGTGCCTTGATGCTGCCAGAATCCGCCAAAGCGTGGCTCATGGCCTCCCGCCCCAAGACCTTACCTGCGGCCATCGTTCCGGTATGGGCGGGATGTCTGATGGCATGGGATTTGGAGAGGCTCTTCGACGCGAAATTGGCGATTGTTACTGTTCTGGGTGCCCTCTTCATCCAGATCGCGACCAATTTCTTTAATGATGTCATTGATGCCCGGAAGGGCGCCGATACGGCGGCGAGAATTGGACCCAAGAGGGTCACGGTGACTGGGCTTTTGAGTCCACGGGCGGTTTATGCCGGTGTCTTACTCATGTTGCTTTTGGCTTCAGGGTGTGGCCTTCTTCTCTTTCAAGAGCGGGGCTGGGCTATCGTGGCGATCGGGATTCCGTCTTTATATCTCAGTTATGGATACACCGGAGGGTTCTTCCCTCTGGCATACCGCGGCGTTGGAGAGCTTTTCGTGATTCTCTTCTTCGGCCTCGTGGCGGTGATGGGCACGATTTTCATCCAGACCAGTCACTGGCCCATGGAGGGTTTTGTGCTGGGGTTGCAAGTGGGCTTTCTCTCAGCGGTCCTCATTGCGGTAAACAATTACCGGGACCTTGAAGAAGACCGGGTCGCGCACAAGATGACCTTGGCAGTCAGGTTGGGGCGGCCGGTTGTTAGGGTGATGATTCTAGCAATGACGATTGCGCCTTCGTTGCTTGTTCTTGCCCTCGACGGCCCTTCGCTTTGGTTTCTGATCTCATTCCCGCTGGCGTTGGTCTTCCTCTTGTTGGAAATCAAACTTTTGAAGCCAACCGGGGTGTCCTCAGTTCTGCTCGGATTGTCGGCACTCCATCTGATTCTCTTTGTTTTTTCGCAGAATCTCGGCATGGCGTTGACCTGGTAGAAGGAAGGGCTTATCTATTCTCCAGAATGTTGTGAAATCCTCGGCCCAAATTTCAATCGGAGAATTCGAATCCATCTTTTGGATCCGGGTGAAAGGGCGGGGAACCTTCCAGGCGAGTCCTCCCATCAAAGAGATTGTTGAAAAGGAGATGACGGACGGACGCTTACAATTTGTCATTGATCTTCAGGAGTGTTCCGGGATGGATTCGACCTTTATGGGGATGATGGCGGGGATTGGGATGCGCCTGCGTAAAAATGAGGCCGGACAACTTTCCATCATGGGAACGAACGAGAAGAACAGGGATTCGCTCGATGAATTGGGGCTTTCCTACCTCATGGAAATCGAGCCTGAGGACGGCCCTTGGACTCATCAAATCGAGGAGATTCGGAGTCGGCTCCATCCGCTGGGCGAGACCATCTCAGGAGGAAAAGAGGAGCACATTTTGGAGTGTCACGAGAATCTCTGCGATGCTGACGAATCGAATGCCAAGCGTTTCAAGACGGTGCTCGAAGTCATGGGGTCCGACAGGGGCAACCCCGGGAGCGATACGCCCGGTTAAGCTCGCTAGAGGACCGAACCCCGTCCTTGTTGCGATCGATCAGCGCGTAGTAAAAAAAGTCCCGAGGGAATAAAGATCAGTTTGAGCAATAAGTGTGATTTCGGTGTTGCTAGTCTGTGTTCATCGGGATAGCGTCCGCCCGCCTCGACCAAACAGGCAGAATGATTTCAACCGGACAGGTGTCAGAGTGGTCGAATGAGCACGCTTGGAAAGCGTGTGTAGCAGCAATGTTACCGTGGGTTCGAATCCCACCCTGTCCGCCATTTCCCCTAAAGGGCTTCAAATCAGCTAGTTAAAGCGTTTGAAGCCTTTTTATTGTAAGCGACTGAAAGGCGACCCCTCTTTTTGCGGCTGGGGCGG